>JGI24708J26588_10000052_pt1 | contig 78037 bp, 67 predicted proteins | sample BioPla1DNA2_FD_26588 | JGI IMG/M metagenome (IMG submission 26588) | reverse complement strand
TTTTCTCCACTCTATTCTGCTGTCAAGGTTCAATTTTCCACTTTGTTACAAACTTGTAATCTCAAATTGTTGTTTTCATAACTTTTTTGACACTACCGATCTGGTAATATATAAAACTATCTATACTATTACCATCAGAACTGCTTAATGTAGATTTTCAACATATAGCAATAATTGATTCATATTTTAACACATTGGCAAGTAAATATATAGTGACTAAAGTTCTAAAACTTAGTTGAAAACCCGATTTCAATTTTACATTTAGATAATATGGTGAAAAAGAACAGAAGGTGTACATAAGACTATTTAATACATTATAGAAAGAAGTATTTTTATATAAGTAGTAAATAGTATATCTGTAAAACACATGTAACGATTTTAGGTTCGGATAATATGATGTTATTGAAATAATTTAAATGTGGTGATTTAATGGAAACTTTAAGACTTGGTTCGCAAGGCCCGTATGTAAAACTAATACAAAGCCTTTTATTAAGAATTGGTTATAATCCTGGTGCTGTGGATGGAATATTTGGTCAGCAAACCCAAAACGCTGTAAGGGCGTTTCAAAGAGACAACAACCTAACGCCCGACGGAATAGTTGGTCCCATTACATGGAGCTATTTTCAAAGCTTTCTTCGAGGATATGATACATATGCAATCCGTCCGGGAGATACTCTATACAATATTGCACAAAAGTATTATACAACTGTTAATGCTATACTAACTGCAAATCCCGGCGTAAACCCGATATACCTGAGAGTTGGACAGATAATTACAGTACCGTATGGTATTGATATAGTATTTACTGATATTGATTACACGTATAGTATTCTTGAAATGGATATTGATGGTCTTGAAGCAAGGTACCCTTTTATTGAAACCGGAGTTGCAGGGAAAAGTGTCCTTGGTAAAAACCTATATTATATAAGGTTAGGAGAAGGACCTAACGAAGTTCACTACAACGGAGCTCATCATGCACTTGAATGGATCACAACCCCTCTTTTGATGAAATTTATTGAAAACTTCTGTAATGCCTACTCATTAGGCTATTCTATTCGTGGGTACAATGTCAGAGAAATATGGAATAGGAGCAGTATCTATATAATCCCCATGGTTAATCCAGACGGTGTAGATCTTGTGTTAGAAGGGTTACAAGAAAATAACCCATATTATGATCAACTTATTCAATGGAATAATACAGGCCTTCCATTCTCGCAAGTTTGGCAGGCGAATATTAGAGGAACTGATCTTAATAGAAATTATCCTGCAAGTTGGGAAGAGGCAAAAGCACAGGAAGAATCCCTTGGAATATTCGGACCTGGTCCTACCCGTTACGGAGGCCCTGCACCCTTATCAGAACCCGAAACTCAGGCTATGGCGAATTTCACAAGGCAACATAACTTTAGATTAGTTATTTCATATCATACCCAAGGTCAAGTTATTTTCTGGCTCTATAAAAATATACAAATACCAGGTGCTAGAGAAATCGGGGAGATGTTCTCTCGTGCAAGTGGATATGAATTATCTGAAACGCCTTATGAGGCAGCCTTTGCAGGTTATAAGGATTGGTTTATTCAGGATTTTGCAAGACCTGGATATACAATAGAAGCAGGCATAGGCAGAAATCCCTTGCCTATTTCTCAGTTTAACACAATTTACAACAACAATGAGGAAATAATGCTTCTTGCCCCCATTGTATAAAAAATGAAACATATGCCCCAAGTTAATAACTATGGGGCTTAAGAACACTAATCTTTTTTCTCGAGTATTTCTTTGATAAGTTCTTGATAGCTTGTTATTTCGTTTTTTAGATCAGCGATAATTTGATCTTTAATTTCAATTACCGTTAACAGTTCTTCTCTGGTCATATCTTTAAGTTCAACCATTTAAAATCTCTCCATATAATCAGATGTTTTGTGTTTTCTGATAAAAAAATGTCTGTATAGACTTAAAGCCATGCTGTTGAGCTCCAATAATTTGCTCTGTACTGCCTAAAAACAGAATCCCATCATCAACAAGTGCTCGGTTAAAATTATCATATATCTGTATCTTTGCTTCCTCAGTAAAATAAATTAGAACATTACGACATACAATTAAATCCATACCTTGAGGATATGTATCTTCAAGAAGGTTCAACTGCCTAAATTCAACACAATTGATAATGTCATCCGAAATTTTAACGGTTTCATCTGTTATACGGGTAAAATATTTATCTAGAAATTCTTTTGGTAACTCTTTGATGCTTCGTATTGAATATAGACCCTGTAATGCTTTTTCTATGGCTGACATATCAATGTCAGAAGCAATAATTTTAATTTTCGACAAAGGAAAATATTTGCTCAAAATCATTACAACAGTATAAGGCTCATCCCCAGTAGAACAGGCTGAACTCCAAATTTTAATATTCTCAATGGAGCCCTTTTTCTCGATAATAGATGGGATAATAATATTTTCAAATACTTCCCACTGACTTGGGTTCCTATAGAACTCGGAGACATTTATAGTTAAATAATTAATAAATGTCTGATACAGCTCTTTATCTTTCAAGGAAGCAAGAAAAAAACCCATAAAACTGGTAAACCCATTTCTTTCAACCAGAGATGTAAGACGACGTTTCATCTGTTTTTCTTTATAAAGATTTAAATCGATACTTGAATGCTTATAGAAAGCCTTTTTGAAATCCTCATAATCATTCATTGGCATCTCCTACTTAATAAATACATCGAATTGATTTGGGTTATTTACTCTGAATTTCCTTTTTTTAGACTACATTACCCTATTAGCAGTAATTGTATAACTATTCCAATTTTCACATATATCAAACAAGACCGAAAATACCGGTCTTGTTAATACATGTATCAAATTCTATTATTATTAAAAATCTACTCTTCTTTTAAAAGATCGCCAATAGTGTTGTTCAGCTCTTCAACATGTGCAGTAGGAACCTCGTCCTTGTCAACAACTTCCGGAGCACTTTCTTCGCTGGTTTGTGGATCAATAGGTTCAACTTCGCGAATACTCAAGCTGATTTTTCTCAACTCAGGATTGACTTCTAAAACCTTCATTTTAACTATCTGATCAACATTTAGAACTTCCTCTGGTTTTCCTAAACGTACATTGGAAATTTGAGAAATGTGTACTAAACCTTCAACACCCTCTTCCAATTCAACAAATGCACCGAAGGGAACCAGGCGTACAATTCTACCTTCTACAATATCCCCTACTGAATACTTTTGTTCAACGTTGAACCATGGGTTGTCTTCAGCTTTTCTATAGCCAAGTGATACTTTTTGTTTTTCTTTATCAAATCCTAAAATTTTAACTGTAACTTCTTGGCCTACTTTAACTACTTCAGATGGCTTATTTATCTTTTTCCAAGACAATTCAGATATATGAATTAGACCGTCTACAGCACCAAGATCAACGAATGCACCAAAATTGGTCAGACTCTTGACTTTACCTGTATATTCTTTATCTACTTCAACATTACTCCAAAATTCATCCATTTTCTCGGATTTTTCTTTTTCTATAACGTTTCTGCAAGAACCTACAACGCGGCGCTTATTTTTAGACATCTCTATAACTTCAAACTTAACTTTTTTCTTTAAGAACTCATTTAAATCTTTAACATAATGATCTGAAACCTGTGATGCGGGAATAAATACTCTTATGCCTTTATAACTTGCTACCACGCCACCCTTAACAACCTCTCTTACGACAGCTTCAAGTGGTTTCTTTTCGTTAAAAGCTTCTTCAATTTCTTCCATACCACGAATTGAATCCACTCTCTTTTTGGAAAGAGATACATTGCCTTCACCATCGTTTATCTTAATAATATAAACAAGGATTTCTTCTCCTTCCTTTAAGTCTGTCACAGGGTCAAAATCAGGGTCTTCGAGAAATTCTTCCATCGAAATAACTCCATCTGCCTTGTAACCGAGGTCAACAAAAACTTCGCTGGTATTATAACCAATTATACGACCGTTAACAACCTCACCAGCTCTTAAGCTGTTTACTTCAGATTCTTCGAATGCCTCTTTAAAAGACATTTCATTCTCCTGTTTGTTCATANTCTCTTCCATTGTTTCAATAACCTCCTTGATTACCCAGTCTGGAGTAGAAGCCCCTGCGGTAATCCCTATAGTGTTAATATTCTTTATATCCAATGGTGGTAGCTCCGCCACGGTTTCGATTTTAAAAGTCAACGGGCAGTTTTCAGAACATATTTCATATAACTTTTGTGTATTGGAGCTATTTTTGCCCCCAATAACAATCATCATATCAACGACACTAGATATATCTTTTGCCTCCCGTTGTCGTTTTTCAGTTGCATTACATATTGTATCAAATTTTATCGCGTTTGCAAACTTTTTCTTAATAATTTTGTAAATCTCTTCATACTTTTCAGGTTTCATAGTTGTTTGTGAAAAAACACATACACAATCTGAGGAATAAGGTAGATTATTAACATCTTCTTCGGTTAGAACAATGAATGCATTATTATCACACCATCCATTAATTCCAATAACCTCGGGGTGGTTCTTGTCGCCAACCAAAATAATCATACATCCGTCAGCATGCTTTTCATTCACAAGCTTATGTATTCGTTTTACATACGGGCAAGTTGCATCGTGTATGGTAGCATTCTTGTTGTTAATCTCCTTATATACAGCTTCCCCGATTCCATGGGCTCTTATAACAACATGATCGTCACTATTTAGTTCATCCGTGTTCAAAACTACTTTGGCACCCTTTTTTTTGAGCCTTTCTGATACTTGTCTATTGTGAATTAATTCTCCAAAGGTACATGTGCTATTTGGAGAATGCTCTAATGCCTCAAATGCTAACTTAACAGCATTGTCAACACCGAAACAAAATCCTGCAGATTTTGCTATGATAATATTAGCCATATACTAAAGCCTCCATAGTTTTGTATATCTTACCTTATTTAGTCCTCATCAAGTGAATATATTATTTCCATTAAATCGTCAACCATTTTTTGCATATCTTCTTTTGTGGCCTTTTCGCCATCAGGAAAATCTATTATGTATGGCTTACCATATACAACTTTTAATTTTGAGAATATTCTATAACTACCAAATATGCCAACAGGAAGAATATGTGCTCCTGATTGTAGTGCAAACAAAGCAGCTCCTACTTTAGGTCTAATTCTCTTTTGATTCTTTTTACGCCTGGTTCCCTCAGGAAAAATACCCACTGCCTTATCTTCACTCAACAACTGCAAAGTAACTTTCCCAGCATTACGGTCGCCATGCCCTCTATTAACTGGATACGCTCCCAGTGATTTTATGATGATGTTTATTATAGGTATACTGAACAGTTCTTTTTTAGCCATGAAATGAATCTTTCTTGGCATCCTACTAGCAAATAAAAACATATCAAGTAAACTAATATGATTACATGTTACTATTAACGCCCCTGATTTCGGAATGTTTTCCAGCCCCTTATATTCCACCCTATAAAACAGCAAAAAGAAAATCCTAGCTATGAAAGCTACAAATCTATACATCATACTTTTATATCCTCGACTTAACAATATCAAGAATAGTCTTTACAGAGTCCTCCACCGAAAAACCTGTTGTATCAAGTAAGATTGCATCCTCTGCTTTTTTTAGGGGCGAATGTGCTCGACTGCTATCATTTTTGTCTCGATATGTCATTTCTTCTTTTAATTCTTCAAAGGTCTGTTTCAATGTGCCTTTTTCTTTAAGCTCGTCATATCTTCTTCTTGTCCTATCCTCAACCGAAGCTGTAAGAAATATTTTTACATCAGCATCTGGTAGTACTTTTGTTCCGATATCACGTCCATCCATTATAACGCTTCTTTCTTGTGCTATCTCGCGTTGCAATTCTACCATTTTCTCTCTTACAGCTGGAATAACTGCTACATCGGAGGAACCTACCGTCACCTTTGGAGTACGTATGTCTTCAGTGACATCCTTTCCATCAAGGATAACTTTCTGAATTCCATCTTCATATACAATGTTAAGATCTATATTTTTCACCATTTCAGATAAAGCTTCAGTATTCTTTGTATCAATACCTGACCATATTGCTTTTAAAGCTACCGCACGATACATCGCACCTGTGTCAAGGTAGAGGATACCTAATTCTTTAGCGATTATTTTTGCCATTGTGCTTTTTCCTGCCCCCGAAGGACCATCTATTGCGATTTGTATATTTCTCAAAGAATCTCCTCCATGCTTTTATATATTTAAGTTATACCACTCTGTGACCTACACCTATGGCTATTTCATTTAGGTGCAAAAGACCTACACCAAAGAAAATACTAACTGCTACATGGTCGTTATATCTTGCCACACCAATCTTTCCGCCAATATTAAGTCCGATAGCTTTGCTGGAAATTTGATTTAAGGCTTCACGAGTTGCCCCTGCAACCGCACCTTGCTCAGCATGGTTTTCAAATATAACTTCTTCACGTTTTGCTGCAACCACAGCTCTTTCGATTATTTTAGTTATTGAGCTTATATAATCACCACCAAAATCAACTGCGCAACATTTTATGCCGTTTTCGTGGTATTGATGCTTCAATATTTTCTCCTCGTCTCTATTCTCTGATAGAGCCATATATATGGCAGCTTTAACAACATCCCTGCTTCCATACTTCAAATTATAATCATTCATAATAATCCCCCAACACTGATATAGGAAAACAATGCACTAACATGTTTACTTTTTATTAACATAATTTATTATATTAAACCCAATGAAGTAATACAAGCAAAATACAATCTAATAATAAATTATTATAGAAATATTGTTAATGTTCGCACCCCATATACTGTGCTTAACGGAAACTACGAGTTTAGATTTCTGTTTCGTAAGTGGTTTGATATCGTTAATCTTTGACAAATACTTTAGCAACTCGATGCAGTCCCTTTTCGAGCGGTATGGAGGTTCTAGCGTATTTTAGTTTAATGTTATCGGTTGTATTCCTAATAATAAGAGAGGTACCCTTAAGTTCTCTAATGACCCATACTTCAAGCACATCCCCGCTCATTACTTCTATTGTTATTGGAAATTTCTCAACTAGAAGATATCTTTCACCATTTTTAAAGATCATGGCTCCATGTGTTTCATATTGGCCTATTACATCAAGAGTAACGCTTCCACGGTCTATTAAGGAGTGAAAAGTCAATAAAGGTTCACCCAAATAAGGATCTTCAGGAATTTCTAAACCGATTGGATAATCCCTACAAACCTGTACACCAATTAAGACAATACACATTATTATTGATAAAAAAATTAAAACCCAACTAAACTTCATGCTTTCACACAGCTTATAACTTAGATTTAGCTAGCGCTTTGCGATGCTATTTACTCTTGATTTAACTACAAGTTATGTATGTGCTCCTGCCATATCAAATTGTACAACAAAATAATAAGGTTAAATCGCAAAAGCTTTTGATAGAAACAATTTCTAATTATTATTCCCAATCGATAAAATTCTAAACCTGGGTTATAGCTTTATAAGCTGCATCATTAAACACTATTCCCTGCAGTATATCCAGTTGAAAACGCTATGGTTAGATTAAAACCTCCAGTGTATGCATCTAAGTCAATTATTTCTCCAGCGAAATATAATCCTTTAACTAGCTTTGATTCCATTGTCATTGCGTTTATCTGTTTTACCGATACTCCGCCTGCTGTTACTATAGCCTCGTCAAAAGAACGAGAACCCGTTATTCCGCAAGTCAAATTCTTAAGAAGAGTAACTAATCTCTTTCGTTCATCTTTTGTAATTTGGTTAACTGGTTTTTCAGGTGGGATATTACTTAAGTCAATAATAACAGGTATTAATAGGTTAGGAAGCAAGTCTGTCAGAGAATTCTTATATTGCTTTCTAATATACTTATTAAAATCCCTTTGTATTCTATTATCAAGCTTTTCTTCAGATAAAGCTGGCTTTAAATCTATGGAAAGAAAGACATTCTTGTATTCGTATTTCAGTATATGTCGGCTTGCACTTAAAATTACAGGACCTGTTACACCAAAATGCGTAAACATCATTTCTCCAAAATCCGAATATATAACATTCTTCTTTTTGTCTAACACTTTTATAGCAATATTTTTAAGTGACAAACCCTGAAGATCTTTTACCCAAGATTCTTTAGTAATCATCGGAACAAGTGATGGTTTCAAGTCGGTTATTGTATGACCAAGGCTTTTAGCCATTTTATGTCCATCCCCTGTGGAGCCAGTACCAGGATAGGATATGCCACCTGTGGCAATTATTACTGCATCAAGTTTTTTTATGGTACCATCAGATAATCTAACACCTGTAATATGACCATCTTTGCTAATTATTTCTTCAACGGCTTTGTTAAAGAAAAATTTAACATTATGCATAGAAGCATATTTCATAAGAGCGTCAACTACATCTTTTGCACTATCTGATTCTGGGAAAACTCGTTCTCCTCGTTCTACCTTAATTTTAAGACCCATGCTAATAAAAAAGTTCATCACATCTTTATTGGAGAACGTATTAAAGGATGAGTATAAAAATTTACCATTACCAGGTATATTCGGAATAAGGTAATCTTCATCACATGCATTAGTGATATTGCATCTTCCCTTACCTGTTATGCGGATTTTTCTTCCCGCAATATTATTTTTTTCAAATACAAAAACATTGTGCCCCCGTTCTGCTGCTCTGCCAGCAGCAATTAAACCGGCGGCACCTGCTCCTATAACACCAACATCTTTCATTAAATCACCATATTAGCAAGCTTATAAATCATTTTTTTCATAAACCTGATATTCGTCCCATATGTGCTCAAGTTTTTCGAGTGTATCCTGTACTGTCTGCTTCCGTTTTAAGCAAATAGCCACTATTATGGCATTAATTACACTCAATGGTGCAACAAGTGAGTCTACAAAAGAATTCATATCGCTACTTGCAAAAAGAGAATAATCGGAACTTTTTGCAAGAGGCGAAGCTTCGTTATCAGTAATGGCAATAGTTGTAGCACCCTGTTTGTGTGCAAACTGCATCGCCTTTGTCGTCCTTTTTGAGTACCTTGGAAAACTGATACCAATAACTACATCACCTTTTTCTGCATTCATTATCTGCTCGAACATTTCACTAACACTGGTAGTATGTACTAATCTAACATTTTTAAATATCAGATTGAAATAGAATCCAAGAAAGCTTGCTAAAGGTGCAGAGCTTCTTACTCCAAGAATATAAATACTCTTTGCATTTAGAATTTCATCAACTATACAATTAAAATTGTCCTCATCTATTTCTTCTAATGTCATTTTTATTTTGCTCACATCTGACTGGAGGACACTCTTTAATACATTGTCCTTGTCTATCCTGTTTGAAGAAACTTCAAGCCTTTGAACTGATGTTAGTTTACTCTTAATAAGTTCTTGTAATGCACTTTGGAGTTTTGGATATCCGTCAAATCCCAGCTCTGCTGGGAAACGCACAACAGTGGATTCGCTGACACCTACTTCTTCCCCTAAACGGGCGGCTGTCATAAATGCAGCTTTATCATAATTATTAATAATATACGTAGCAATGGCTTTATGTCCTTTGCTAAATGTAGAGTACTTTTCTTTCATTTGGTTAATTAGATTATTCATATGCGTACACTCTCAACTTTACATGTTATTCTTAATATAAAGCCCTTTTTTAGCTTATCCATCATACTGATTATTGTACATAATAACTATACATTTTTGCAAGTTTGAAATCAAGATCATGCAAATTATTTTATCTATATCTTCATATGATGCTGACCTCCATAGGGCGGCGATTAATAAAGACGTAATTAATCCCCATCCGTTGTCAAGTGGAAAGACGAATTTATTGACCTTCCTTTATCAAGTTGAAAGACGAAACTAATTGCATTCCTTTACTAGTGGAGTTTCAATCTCCACATAACTACATGTTCTCGAAGCGAATTAATTCTATTCGTTTAGGATAAATTTATCAATAACATATGCTACTCCATCATCCTCATTTGATAACGTAACAAAATCAGCTGCCTGTTTTATTTCTTGCGGAGCATTTTCCATTGCAACACCAAGTCCAGCATATTCAATCATTGACAAATCATTATAACCGTCACCTATTGCAATCATCTCTTCTTTACAAATACCATAATGACTTCCTAACTTTTCTAATGCAATGGCTTTTGAAGCATTAATATCAACAAATTCCAGAAAAAATGGCTGCGATGTGTGAAAATTAACTGTTGGGCTTAGAATAGTTTTCAACTCTCTCTCATATTCTTCAATTCTCTCAACATCATCGTACCATAGAATTTTGTTTATTCCTTTTTCTATTAACTGTTCAATTTCGGTATACAACACGGGTTCTGTTCCGCTAATGGTGCTATATTTGATAGCAAGCTCATTCATATGGTTTACATAAAGCTTATTATCAGACCAAATCGCAATTAATGTATCCCTCTGCTTTCCAAGACTTTCAATCTGCAAAGCATCCTCTTTCTTCATATTGCATGAGTATATTATATTTCTACTTTCACCTGTAATTACCATGGCACCATTATATGTAATAACAGGGACATCCAACTCTAATTGATCGGTAATAAGTTGCACTCCTTGAACTGGTCTTCCACTACTAATGGTAAAAACAACTCCCTTTTCAATGGCTTTATGTATCCGCTCCTTCGTTTTTGGGGTAACTTCCTTTTTATTGTTGATAAGAGTTCCGTCAATATCTACGGATAATAATTTGTATTGCATTTTGGTATTTCCTCCTCAGAATATTTTGAATGCTATCTTCTCTTCTCTTTCACATCTTCTCATTTATCGCTAATATGATGCTATTATAAGTCCAGCTTCAATGCCTATATAATTATAGCAAAAAACCGCTTAACATCAACGTCAATATAATAGGCATTTGAAATATTACTTTTTGACTGTGCTGTGTGTGGTAGTACATGAGAGATTGCTACCACATATTGCACAGTTTATTTCATTATGTTTATATCACAAAAAGCATTTGTTACTTACATTTAAGGTCAGTGATAACAAAGATATATAGCCATCTCGATAGGAATTCGAATAAGAATACATCATTTACAAACAGAAACATAATAAGTATAATGGATTTGCACTAAGCTAAACAAATGCTTGTAGTTGTTAATTTAGGGAGGTTATTAGTTTTGAGGCTCAGAAACGTTCCAAAATCCTTGGAACCTGTGCGAAATAATCCAAGTTATGTAGACAGACCGGACGAATTAAAAGGAAAATGGTCGGAGTATTTTAATAACTCAAATTCGATATATATGGAAATTGGCTCAGGTAAAGGTCAGTTTATTACAACCCATGCAAAAAGTAATGAGAGCATAAATTATATTGCAATGGAAAGATATTCAGCTGTTCTCGGTATACTCATTAAAAAGGTTCCAGAAGAAGGATTACCCAACCTTGCTATAATAGATGCAGACGCTGAGAATTTGTTAGATTACTTTGACGATGGTGAATTGGAGCGCATTTTTCTGAATTTTTCTGACCCCTGGCCCAAAAAAAGACATGCTAAGCGCAGACTAACCAATATACGGTATCTCGAGATCTATAAAAAACTATTGAAAGATGATGGTATTATTGTCCTCAAAACAGATAATCAGGATTTTTTTGATTTCTCAATTGAACAATTTGAGTTAGCAGGTTTTCTATTGAAGGATATAACATATGACCTTCATAATAGCCCCCTGGTGGAGGGCAACATAACAACAGAATACGAAGAGCGCTACCTAAATCAAGGCCTTCCTATTTACGGACTAACTGCATACAAGCTTAACAGTTATGATTTAGGTTTAGTATAATTGAAATAGCGCAGGAGAGCACCGTGTGAATACGACATAAAGTGTAATGTCTAGGTATAGCTTAAGAAATAGCGAGAAATTGACATAAATTGTTCAGACATAATAAAACAAATACTTAATTGATATTGACATTCCAAGCTTAAGTATTGTATACTTGATTTCGTCGGATAAAGGGGAGTAGCTCAGCTGGTAGAGTACCGGTCTCCAAAACCGTGGGTCGCGGGTTCGAATCCTGTCTCCCCTGCCAGACGAAAGCCTGTAATCGTAATGGTTACAGGCTTTCTTTTGTTTTGACACACTTGAATCAAACGTAGCATACTAAATTGACATTAGCAGTTACAGGTTTTATTTTGTTTTGACACATGCTGGTATACAAAGAATATTTCAGTCAATAGCTTGATGCCCTCTTTAATTAGCTCATTTCCTATGAACAACTCAAAACTCCCATGTTATAGTGTAGAAATATATTTTTCTGTACTATTTGTACATTTTTTTCCTATCATGATATAATTGATTTTAGATTTTATAAAGTGGGAGGGAAAATATAGTGATACAAGATAGGGTTTCACCTTTTAAATCCTTACTAAAGGAACATACCGAACTAAGAGCACAGGTTAATACAAATAGAGCTGTAACCATGCTCAATGGAAATATTGTTAGTAACTTGCGTTCAGAAGAAAGCGGCGTTTCAGCAAGAATGTACAAAGGCGGAGTGTATGGTTTTGCTTCTGGTGCAGAATATAGCGACGAGAACATAAGAAAAGTTATTCTTGCTGCAGAAGAAAATGCAAATTTCATGGATTCGAGAATCAAGAAAAACAAACCTATGCTTCCTACTGTCGGGACTGGAAAAAAAGAACTTTTGAAAGATGTTAGAGATATCGAGCAAAAACAACTTATTAATTTTGCAAAAGAGATTGATGAATATATCAGCAAAACGTATTCAGATTTAGCAAGTCGTACGATAGCTATACGTTGTGATAGCATGGAAAAATTGCTTACCGTAAGTGACGGATTCGATTCTCATTCTCTTTTACCTCGTAGCTTTGTATACATATTTTTGACTGCAAATGCCAAAGATGGCACTCCTGTGGAATTATACAAGCCATTCGGAGGCTTTGGTTATTTTGATGAAGTGTTTGAAAAGCCTGAATCCCTTCATGCAGATATTGACAGTATATATACCGATCTTATGAAAAAAGCCGAAGGTGTATACTGCGACGCGGGATATAAGGATGTTGTAATGCATCCCGATCTTGCAGGCATCCTTGCTCACGAAGCAGTGGGACATACTGCGGAGGCTGACCTAGTCCTTGGCGGCTCAGTGGCAGTTCATAATTTAGGAAAACCCGTTGCAAGCCAATTAGTTACAATGGTGGACTTTGCCCACACAGCATTAGGCGAGCAAGCGCCCCTACCCATTTATGTTGATGATGAGGGAACGCCAGCAGAAGATGCTGTTTTAATAAAAGATGGTATACTTACTGGATATATGAACAATCGAGAGTCGGCACAGCATTTTGGAATGAAACCTCAAGGAAATGCACGTGCTTATCTATTCTCAGACGAACCGTTAATTCGTATGCGCAATACAGCAATTCTTCCTGGCAAAGACAAACTTGAAGATATGATTGCATCAATTGATGATGGATATTACTTAACTAAAACAAACAACGGTCAAGCTGATACAACAGGTGAATTCATGTTTGGTGTTTGCATGGGTTATGAAATCAAAAATGGTAAGCTTGGTAGAGCTATTCGTGACACCACCATATCAGGAGTTGCATTTGAAATGCTAAAAACCGTTGATATGCTTTCAGACGACATGTTATGGACATGTTCCGGGATGTGTGGTAAGAAGCAACCAATGCCTGTTGGTATGGGTGGACCTGCAATAAAATGCAAAGTTAGTATAGGCGGTAGATAAGGGGGTAGAAATATGAAGACTAATAAAGAGATTGCCACATATGCACTTGATGCGCTAAAAAAATCTGGAGCAGAGCATGCACAATGCCTTGTTTCATCAGGCAAAGTTGATGAATTTAACGTTGATAGTGGCGAATTCAGTTTAATGAGAACTCTATTTAATAGTTCCATCACAATGAAAGCTCTCCTAAATGGCAAAAAAGGAGTTATTACAGTCAATAAACTAGATAAAGAATCAATAGATAACGCAGTGTGTGACTGTATTTCTGCTGCAGATTCCTCTGTGGTTGATGAAGCAGAGGCTATTGCACCAAAAGAAGAAAATGAAGATTTTATATCAGGAGTTATTACCCCAGATAAAAATAAGTTGTTTGATAGAATACAAGAATTCATGGATGATGTGAAAAATGAGTATCCAAAAATAGTCCTTGAACAATCAGTATCAAAATACTCCAATACAGAAAGTGTATTTATGAACACAAACGGAGTAAATTATAATTATACCCGCGGACACTATGACATAAGCTCTACTTTTCTAGCCCGTGACGGTGAAAAATCGTCATCATTTAATGGGTATGGTGTTCTATTGGATTCATTAGATAGGAAAATTATTGATGTTGGTATGTTAAGGACACTATTAGAAGAAAGCCAAAATCAAATTGATACAGTACCCTATGCAGGTAAATTTGTCGGAAAAGTAATAATTACTCCTGCTTGCCTTATGGATATTGTGTTAACTGCACTTGGACTTTTCACATCTGATTCTACAATAATAGATGGTACAAGCCCATGGAAATCTATGCTTGGAAAACAAGTAGCATCAGATAAGCTTTCAATATCTAAAAAGCCTTTAGACCCTCAGATAGTATGCGGAGAAAGATTTACTGGAGAAGGTTTCAAAAGTGCTAATATGGATATTATTAAAGATGGTATATTAGAGAATTTCACACTATCAAACTACGCATCAAGAAAAACAGGTTTCCCTAGAGCTTTGAACTCAAGCTATAATTTATTTGTTAAACCAGGTGAAATAAGCCTTAATGAACTTACTAAAAGTTGCGACCGTGGAATACTATTGAATAGATTCTCGGGTGGACAACCAAGCACAAATGGTGATTTTTCAGGTGTTGCAAAAAACAGTTTCTTAATTGAAAATGGCAAAATCACAAATGCCTTAAGTGAAACTATGATTAGCGGAAATCTAATTGATTTACTTAATAGTATAATAGGTGTTTCATCAGACACTATATGCGATGGCTACTCAGTTCTTCCCTATATACTTTTTGATGGTGTGACTGTATCAGGTAAATAAGCTTAATGTAAAATAACTTATCTAACATTAATAACCCAAAGAAATTCACATTCGGATTTCTTTGGGTTTTATCTTGTCCATAAATTCTCATTTAACTAATGAGAACCATTATAATACTCCATCTTCAATATAGTATATAACAAACAAAATATAATGGGGCATTAAATGAAAAAATTACTAATCTTAGCATTGCATTAATGTTGACATTAGGATCGACTTCAAATCTCGTCCAGTTTTTCAAGCCACAAAGCTACACTTGCATCACTGGGCATTCTCCAGTCCCCTCTTGGTGAAAGGCTAACCGTTCCAACTTTTGGTCCGTCTGGCATGCATGATCTCTTAAATTGTTGGCTAAAAAACCTCTTGTAGAAGAAATGAAGCCATTTTTTGATGGTTTTTTCATCATATTGATCCTTAAATGCAATTTTCGCAAGATACAATATTTTTTCGGGTCCTGCACCATGGCGAACCATATAATACAGGAAAAAGTCATGTAATTCGTAAGGACCTACAATTTCTTCTGTCTTTTGCTCAATTTCCCCATCCGCATTTGAAGGGAGTAGTTCTGGGGATATGGGTGTATTAACAATATTTTTCAATGTTTCAGCAATTTGTGGCGATGAATTATTTTCTGCAAACCAGTTTACGAGCCGTTTCACAAGAGTCTTCGGGATACTGCAATTTACAGAATACATTGACATATGATCACCGTTATAAGTGCACCAACCCAAAGCCAACTCTGATAAGTCACCAGTACCTACTACAAGCCCACCCTCTTTATTTGCAATATTCATAAGAATCTGTGTACGTTCTCTTGCTTGTACATTTTCATAGGTAACATCAAAAATATCGGGATCATGCCCAATGTCATGAAAATGCTGCATACAAGCATCCTTAATATCAATATCACGTATATCAGTACCGAAATAATTCATGAGTCCAGTGGCATGTTGATATGTCTTTTCAGTTGTACCAAACCCCGGCATTGTAACGGTTATTATGTTTTTTTTGGGTAAATTCATCATATCCATTGTCTTAACAGCCACAAGCAGGGCGAGAGTTGAGTCGAGGCCACCTGATATCCCCAAAACGAGCTTTTCTATTCCGGTATGTTCCATCCTTTTTGCTAAACCAGCAGTTTGAATAAGAAATATTTCATTGCATCGGCTATCACATTTTGCCATTTCTGAAGGAACAAAAGGATGTTTGGGGATCTCACGGAGTAAACTTTCTATTTTTTGAGGAACATGGCTTACCGTAATTTTCCGATTCTTAGTGGGAGAATCGGCTTGAGCAAATGAAGTGGAGTTAATCCTTTCATGGTATAGCCTTTCAACATCAACATCTTGAATAATCAATTGAGATTGTTTTTTAAAACGTTGGTTTTCAGCAATAATAGAACCATACTCGGCTATAAAGGCTTGCCCGCCAAACACCAAATCAGTTGTTGATTCACCTACTCCTGAAGAAGTATAAATATACGCTGAAATACACTTACCGGATTGGCTTGTCACAAGCATTTTTCTATATTCATTTTTCCCAACAATTTCATTACTTGCTGAGAGATTGCATAAAATTATGGCACCATTTTTCGCATGAGTGCTCGAAGGTGGTACCGGCATCCATAGATCTTCACAAATTTCTATAGCAAAGCTCACTTCTTTTAATAGTTCGTCTTGAAAAATGAGGTCGTCCCCGCATGGGACATTTTCACCGAAAAGGTTAACAAAATCAGTTGTTAACGTCTTGCCCTCCCTGAACCACCGTTTTTCATAGAATTCATTATAATTTGGTATATATCTTTTTGGAACAATGCCTAAGATCTTGCCTCCTTGAATAACGGCAGCGCAATTGTATAGCTGCTGATCAATCAACAATGGTAAACCCACTATGAATACATTTTCCCATTTTGATGACTCTTGCTTTATTTCTTTTAATGAGTTCATTGCCATATCTAGCAGTAGGGACTGTCCAAAAAGATCACCACAGGTATAACCTGTTATGCAAAGTTCTGGGAAAACAGTTAAATATACTTTTTTATCTGCAGCGTCCTCCATAATTTCAATTATCTTTTTTGTATTAAACTTACAGTCTGCAACTTTCATTTCGGGTACAGCTGCACCTACACGAACAAATCCGTAATTTAGCAAATAAACCACCTGTCTTCAATCTTCAGTATTTTAATGGAGACATAATAACCTCATCCATAGGGTTATTATACCATATTCATCTTATTACTACTCAAGAATATTTATAAAGCATTTCGCTATACAACACGTTTAATATTATACATTCAACATTACTCTTTAAAAGTCGCTGTGAATATGTTGTGGTTTTACATGAATGATTATCATCACATATTGCACAGCTAGCTTTAATAAAGTTATATCGCAAAAGCCTTTTATAATCTCTTTAGAATCTCTTCTTGACATTTTTGAACTTCGCTAAAATTCATATTGGGAACATAAAAGCTTTCAAGTTCGTCATGTTTTTCCTTGGCTTGTTGTATTGTTTTTATTGCTCTATTTAGAAGTGTTTCAAATTCTTTTCTATTAAATTTTGTTTCTTCTTTATATTTATTGAGCATGTCTTGATCTAGAAATTCATTAAAATCTATCTCAAGAGTTGGTTTTACATCTGCATTGTGGAATTCATTTGAGGTTGTAATTGATACATCAAGTTCTGGAATTATTAGATGTTCTAATCTAATCGGATTCAATGCACAATAAAAAGATTCTGTGTATAAACCTCGTTCAATCGCTGCAGAACGAATGCGTTCTATGAGGCGTTCGGTTCCGGTGCCCGGATTGCCCTTCAAAACAATTCTTTCTTGGGTTGTAATAAGGGAAGACAAATAATTTACCAGTCCTTCAGGCGTGATGGCTGAAGCAAAAAGATGTCTTTGCTTGCCTTCAATTTCTGATATACCAATACCTTCGAAAACCCTATCTACTGTCTCTGATATTATAACATTTGCTTTTCCATGATTCATTGCCTTGTTATATATTACTTCATTGTCTTTGTATATGCTGTATGCAGCTTGAATGTATCTGTATGCTCTTTGAAACAGTTCACTTGTTTGCTGATTCGTTGCTAATATCTTGTCTCTATTCTCAATAATTCCTTCATCATTCCAAAATTGTCCCAGATTTATTATTTCATCTATTGCACCGGGAGTTTTTGGGTCAATAATATGAGGCGCAGTACCGTCAATTATCGCTACACCTTTGTCGGGAAACACAATCCCATCAAAACTTGCCGGATCGCTTGAGCAGTGCATATATTCTATATCGCATCCTTCACCACACAAACCTGCTGCAATTTTCTTCATAAATGATGATTTTCCTACTCCAGGTCCTCCCTTTAATATCAATATTCTTTTTGCCTTCTCCTGTGGTAAAACAAAATCGTAATAACTAAAAAAACCTTTTGAAGTATTTCCTCCCGGAAACATATGCCTTTCCTTCCCTTTTGCCATCGGAATGCCTCCTCGCACAACTCACTTTTGCTACAACATATCTTATGTCCAGCCCGAATTGGGTATACAATTTCTTTTTTCGACTCACTTTCGCCGCATATATCTTATGTCCAGCCCGAATATTTTACATCTAAAAACACATGTAGCACATGATATTTTACATCGAAACTCGGAATATGTACATTGCATAATGCTATTATAGGGTGTTTGCCTTATNAAGGTTACTGTCTATAATAATCTAAACTCGGGTTATTATATGAATTATTAACCTGAGGTATTCCACAAATACAGACCCACAAAATATTCACGAAATAATATAAATCATGATATAATAACCTCATAAATGAGGTTATTATAGCCTTAGGCGGAACTTACGCGCGTACAGTTTTTTTGTTATAGCAAAAAATATACATGTGTGATTATATTATGAATCATTCTAATTCATGATATAATAAGTTAGCCTATCTATTTACATAATTATTATTCTTTATGGGGGGATTTTTAAGTGAATTACTATTATGAGAATGACATGTTTCGTTTGGAAGGTGTTTCCACCGAACATACTATTTCAGATATAGATATTTATATCGGAAAGAGTATACTAAACAACACCGCAGCCTATATTAAGAAAAGAGATTTTGGAAACAGATGTCTAATTATCGCAGATAATAATACATATCATGCTGCGGGAAAAGACTTGGACGAAATTTTACAAAAAGGAAATATTCAAAGCCATGTGTGTTTACTTCGTGACAGAGAAAATGAAAGAATAGAAGCTGACGAGCTTGCGGTTGGACAAGTAATGATGTCTTTAGAGCCCGAACCTGATTTTCTAATTGCTTGTGGATCGGGCGTAATAAATGATATAACTCGTTTTGTTTCATATATTACAAAAATACCCTTTATTAGCATAGGTACAGCTGCCTCAATGGATGGCTATACATCTGTAACATCACCCATGATATTTGACAAGAAGAAGGTTCATAGACATGGTTCTGCTCCAAAAATACTTGTGCTTGATACAGAAGTTCTGAAAAAGGCCCCTGGCGAGATGACCGTCGCAGGTTTTGGGGATGTGTTTGGAAAATTTATTGCCAAAGCTGACTGGCTTATTTCAAACATAACAACGGGCGAAGAGGTTGACGAGCAAGCACTTGATTTGATAACCCAGGCTTTAGATAAGCTTGTAACCAATGTAGATGATATTAGTAATGCAACAAATGAAGGGCTCCAAGCCATTATCGAGGGTTTAATTCTTGCTGGTATAACTATTTTTACCACAGGGCAGACTCGTGCAGTTGCATCTGTTGAACATAACCAAGGTCATATATGGGAAACAAGGATGTTAGAAGNTGGATTGCCATATGCATTACACGGGACGTCAGTAGGATGCTCTACAGGGTATTATCTTAGAATGTATGAGTACTTTAAACATATAGATATTTCAAAATTGAATAAAGAAAAAGCTAAAGATAGAATTTTGAATCGCGATAAATTTAGAAGCCAAATAGTAGAATGCTTTGGCAATGATTTTCTATCAACTCTTGAAAGCACTAACAAATGTCTTAACTTAACCGAACAAGACTTTGAAAACCACTACAACTCTATAATAAATAACTGGAATAAAATACTTAATTCAATTGAATTCCTTCCTACATGGGATGACTATAAAAAAATATATGAGAAATTTGGACACACCATTTTTGCTGAAGAAATTGGAATACCATCTGATTTATTAAGACATACATTACCTTACTCAACATTTTATAGAGATAGATATGATTTCGTCTTTATTATGAATATCCTTGGAGTTATTGAAGAAGTTGTAGAGAAAACATTACTGGATTATGAAAATGCCGTAAAGAAGGGAAAATGAGCAAAACTGTGTAATTCTTCTTATTTGAGAGGACTAACATATTACACAGGATAACGCAATTATTTTCTAAGCTCATTTCCATTTTTTCCTTCTGTTTAATAAAGCACTAACATGATCGGATTTTTCTTCAAGATCCCGGAGAGGTTCTCCGGGGTCTTTTTTAGCTTTTACTTTCCTATCCTGCTCTATAGTATTTGGTAATTTATCATTTATTGAAATAGAGCCATCGGATGGGCTTTCCGGCACTTTGACCAATTTAGGCTCCTCTGCCTTGTTATTGCTGCCTTTATTGGGTAGTTGCTTCCTTTTGTTTTTCATTTTGTAAATTAACTCTTCTTTCAATGGAGAAATCTTCTCATCAAATAATTTAACTAAAGGTTGGAAAGAAACTCTAAGTTTTCTAAATGCAATATCTAGTAACAGTAATATTAACGACAAAACGATAAAGAAATTTGTTATATCTCTCTTTCCGCCTGTATTTTGTACATCTGTACTAAAAACTTCTTCAGGTTTTGCAACAACTCTTCCGCCACCTTCTACTGCAAGCTTTTCAAGGAAATTGTCGCTATCATTTAAAAGTCTATATTCATCTGAATATGGCATAACAATTCCTGTACTTACATTACTCTCTTCACCTGGGAGTTGAATATTTACTATATATGCGCCTGAATCCTTTTTCCCAATAGCTCCCTCATACACACCGGGTTTTGTAGCACGAAGCTCTATATTTGACGACGTGCCATCTGGAGACACAATCACCCCTTCAATTGAATCAACTTGTGGTAGATTATCTGAATCGGCTGATAGAGTAATAAAGCCTTCTCCATCCCTTAATTCTGTGTTTATTGAGTATCCATCATTTATATTTTTTTGAACGATATATCCCGTTAAGTTTCCCCAAAACAACGGAGCATCCTGCCACATTGACCATTGTGATGTCCAAAAGCCTTGTATATCCGATGTCCATGCTGCAGTTCTTCCTAATCCATACTGCCACACTGCTAGAATTGGATCTTCTGTATCACTTCTTAAAACGGTTCGTGCAGCTGGTTTAATCTTTGTTGCTACATATCCGTCAAGGGGTGGTAAAGCCTCAATTCCCCTCAGCAATCCCATTGAATTTACAAGTTCAGGATAGAAGTGCCTATTTTGCAAGTATTTTTGACCTGCAAGAAAGGCTTCTTTCGCGAATATGCTTGGTATATCTGAAAATTCATCTGTCTGATAATACCTACCCATACCACCATATGCAAGTGCCCTCAATAGAAGAGTGTCGGCACCCTTGCCGATTGCAACTGTTGACAGTGTAATACCATCTTTGTTTATACCTTCTATAATTCTTTCATATCCATGTTGCTCAGCCTGGCCGTCAGTTAACAGAATAATATGCTTTAATTTCGTTTCCTTTTTCCGAAGATTCTGCCATGCCTCCTCAAGTGGGTGTAGTATCTGAGTTCCGCCACCAGAACGAATGGACCCAATCAAATCTATTGCCTCAGCCTTATCGGAAAGCGGCTGTGTGCGTATTACCCATTGTATTGCGCCGTCAAATGCAATAACACCTAATTGGTCGGTATCTTCTAAAACCTCTACAGCTCTAATTGCTGCTTCTTTTGCCATCTCAATCTTTGAGATTCCATACTCNCCGCCCGACATACTTCCTGATTTATCTATAACAAGTACAAGACCAAGATCAGGATTTTCTTCTTTCTGGCTTATATCCATATTAACAGGCAAAACAGTTTCAAGTGGTGTTCCATTATACCCTCCAGGTGCATAACTATTTTCCCCACCAATAGTCAAAAGCCCCTTTCCCTGATGCTTTACAGCCTGTTCAAGAAGTATTGCAAAATCTTTATCCATCCATTCATAAGAGATATCTACAAGTATAAACGCATCATATTTTATTATTTCTTGCATTGTAACAGGTACTTCTAGAGGACTTACTCTTGTAACTTGTGCATACTCTTCTATGAATCTTACTAAGTTCTCACCGTTATTTCCTCTTTCTACAACAAGAATTCTTGGTCTATCCAAAACTTGGACAAAACTTGAAAGCTGATTGTTTTGCAGCACCGTATCATTTTCTGTGATAATTTCTGCAGTATATGTAATCATCCCACTTTGCTCAGCAGTGTCTGTGAATGTAAAAAGGTTATCACCTTTATAAAGGTCAACCACTTTTTCTTGAGCCAAAGCCCTGTTTTCATAAAGTCTAATTGTTGCTTTAGTATCAACGTTACTTTTAATTTTTATAGATATATCAAAAAGTTCTTTCGCATTTACTTGTTTCGGTGAAATGAACTCTTCTATTTGAACTTCATCGCCAGTAACTGTTTCAACCCGGACTACATCAAGTGTATAACCCAACCTTTTTAAAAGTGCTGCTGTTTCAAGTGCATTTCCAGAGGTCTGTTTACCATCAGATAAGAGAACCAGTCGTTTGGCAACATTTTCAGGCATTATTGATTGGGAAAGTGTCAGCGCTCTTTGAATATTAGTATCATTGCTTCTCAATCTTACATCTAATGAAAAAGGCGTATTCTTGTTATCAGGCATTTTTACCACAGCAGCATCATTAGCGAAAGTTACAGCACCTGTAATATCCTTATTTTGAGCATAATTCAATGCTTCGTCTATAAAAGCCTGCATACTGTCACGATTTGCTTTTGTGCTATCTGACACATCGGCAATAAAAATAGTACCCGTCCGATTTAATTTAGTGGTTATACTCGGCGCAGCTAATGCAATTGACAAGCACAATACAAGTACTACTCTAATTGCTATTATTAAGCGTTTTCTTAAAGTAGAACGAAAGTACAAATTCCTACCAACTATTGTTACAAAGGCTATTAGTACAGGTATAAGTGCTAAAGCCCAATAATTATCAAATGTAATTCCTTTTTGCATAGTACCACCATTCAAATAAAAGTAATATCATTGCCAAGATTAAAAGTGGAATTGTAAGCTTATATGCTAAATTTCTTAAGGGTTCTGCTGTAAGGTATCCTGTATCTATATCAGACATACTACTAATGCTGCTGTTTTCTTCCATTAACCATTCATCCGGTATATTTATATCAAAAAATGTAATCACATTTCCGCTATCTTTAATTTGCTCAAGACAATATATACCTGGGCTATTAGTGTTAACAAAAGGCTCAGGTGGTATGGGAGGTGCAATCTGTAAACGTTTTCCATCTGGTAGTAAAACATTTGTTTTGACAGTATCTGGATTTAGTCTGAATTGCACTGCATCCTGAGTAACAGCATCATTTACTACTGTGCCACTGTAGGGGGCGTATTCATTTATTATGTTTGAAATTAGAATAGGAAATTCTGTTTTTAGTGGTAGATCTGTTTCATACAAATCAAATCCAAATACTAAAATACGGGTGTTGTTTACAACACCTTCTATAATAATTGGATTACCGTCATACTCCATTATAGTCTCTGCCCATGTAGGGGACTCAATGATTCTTGTTCTTCCAATTGAAAAACTTAAATCTTCAACGAAATTAAATATACTGTTATCCATATATGATATTTCAGGTGTACTCATCCAATCTCCAACCTGGAAATAGCTATTGGGTTGAGGAGCAAATACAACAACATTACCATCTTCAGGTAAGATATCGGGTACTGATCCATCAAATATATATAAATCATAACCACTGAAAGAACGTTCCTCATGAGTGGTTCTAACAAGATCCACTCCTTCAATCAATGATAAGACTTTTTCTAGAAAGAAATTACCCTCGGTAACGAGGAGTACTTTAACTTGGCTGTCTGAGAGGACAGCTTTATATGCACTATTATCATCTAGCAATATATCTTCTGTATCAATATTTACATGCATTGTTTTTACAGTCATGGGTATTTTGTCCCACCATACTGTTTTCGTTCCATTTGCAGGTACAGTAACCCATTGAGAATCAAGAAATTCATCGTCACCATAAAGCGTTATAGAAATCTCTGCATCACTATTGCCTTGATTTCGTAAAACACTCATTGCCGTGAAAGAAGCACTGGTTTTAGTATGAGTAAAATTTACAACCGCAACATTGTCGGTTTGCTTTTTATATTCAGAATATTGAATTTGTTCGTTTCCAAATACAAGTGGATTATCTGAAAATAGAACAATTTGAGCGTCTGCCTGCTGATTTTTGATAGACAAAACCAATTGCTCAGCCTTTGCTCTATCAGTGTAACTTGATGATTGTTCTATGGATTCAATGCTTCTTTTTATATCCTCTTTTGAAGTGGAGGAATAAAGTAAAACATTTGCTTGTCTTGCAACGCTGATTACAGTAACTGGAGTATTGGAAGAAAGATTATCGACATATTTTATTGCATCTTTCTTTGCAGCACTAAGCCTGGTAGGTTTAATATCTGTAGATGCCATACTTAATGAATAATCCATAACTAGAATTATTGGCTGATTTGAAATATTGCCAGTGTTTACTGAAAAACCTGTTAAAGCAAGCACGATGAGTATAGCAGCTAATATTTGTAAAAACATAAGCAAGTTTTTGCGTAGCTTCTGCCATGGTGTCTGAGCTTGCATATCCTCTAAAACTCGGCTCCACAAAACAAGGCTCGACACCGTAACCTCTTCCCTCTTTTGCTTCAATATATATAGTAGAATAATGATGGGTATGGCTAAAAGCCCTATAAACCCGATAGGTGTTTCAAATGACAATAACTCACATCCTGTAAATCAATTATAAACAAAGGCTATTACTTTTGCTATCTCCCAATAATTGGAAGATGCATTCTTAATTTTAACCAAAGCTATATAGCTAGGTAATGATCGACTTTACCATTAAATCTACTGGCATATCAGAAGGTAGCACAACATTGTGTACTCCCCACATCCTACATTTCTCTTTAATATCAGCTAAATATTGTTTAAATGACTTTTCATATGCTTTTAATAATGCAGCTGACATAGTTACTTCTATAGACTTACCTGTCTCCATATCATTGAGCTGTAAGGCACCCTCTAAATTGGGGGATATCTCCTCTGGAGAAAGTAGAATGCACAGAAAAATATCTTGATTTCGATATTTCAAATATTTTAGACCCTCTTCAAGACCTTTTTCTACAAATCCGTCAGTAATAATGATGCTGACTCCTCTCCCGGTTTTCCACTCCATTTGGCGAAGTGCATCCGAAAAGTTACTTTTGCCCTGTGTACTAAAGCCTGAGATTAAGTTATCAACCTGTACAAACGCCGATTGCGTACGAAATGGTCCATAAGTGGCCTGTACTTTTTCATTCCATGGAGTAATATATATGCTGTCATATGATAAAAGGCTAATATATGAAATAGCAGCTGCAAGACGGCATGAAGCCAAAAACTTGTTTGGATTTCCATAATCCATGGACAAGCTTGAATCAAGAAAAATATTAACAGGAGCCTCTCTTTCTTCCATGTATAGCTTAATAAAGAGCTTGTTAAAACGACCGTATGCATTCCAGTCTATACGCCTGAAATCATCCCCCGGCACATACTCTCTAAAATCCGAAAATTCTACCGAACTACCCTTACTTCTTGATTTTCTGTTGCCAGTTGCCTGACCTGAAATGGGTATTTTTATTTGCATCGAAAGAGAATGAATTTTTCTTAGTGTGTTGTTATCGAGTACTTTCACTGGTAAGTCTTCACCTCATTTATTAAGCCTTCAATAATATCATCCTGTACTATCTCATCAGATATAGCATCAAAGTTAAGGAAAATTCTGTGTCTAAGTGATGGATATGCCACATTTTGAATATCCTCAAAAGAAACATTATATCTTCCGCATAAAATAGCTCTAATCTTTGATGTGCTGATAATTGCCTGTGCACCTCGGGGGCTGGAGCCATATCTGACATATTTTTTTACAATATCAGGTGAAGATTCATCATTGGGATGAGTTGCCATAATAAGTCTAATAGCATAATCAAGTACTGGTTCTGCTATAGGTATCTGTTTTGAAGCATTTTGTATTTCGATTATTTCATCAGCGTCGGTAACGGCTTCAATTGTATCTTCGCTTCTAGTTGTGGTAAGTTGAACAATTCCCTTCATATCGTCAAAATCAGGAAAAGGTACATTAAGTTTAAACAAAAACCTATCCATCTGTGCCTCTGGCAAAGGATATGTGCCTTCCATTTCTATAGGGTTTTGTGTCGCCAATACAAAAAAGGGACTTGGCATTTTATAAGTAGTATTTGAAACTGTAACGGTATGTTCTTGCATGGCTTGGAGCATGGCACTTTGGGTTTTGGGAGTGGCTCGATTTATCTCATCTGCTAAAACAATATTACTAAATATGGGACCGTGCTGAAATCGGAACATCCCTTCTCCGCTTTCTTTCCTATCCACAAGGTTCGTGCCTGTAACATCAGCAGGCATGAGGTCAGGAGTAAATTGAATGCGGGAAAATTTAAGCCCCATAACTTTCCCTAAAACATTTACAAGCCTTGTTTTTCCGAGCCCTGGCATACCTTCAAGAAGAACGTTGCCTCCAGCAAACATAGAAATAATGACCTGCCTAATTAAATCTTTTTGTCCTATCATATGCTTTGAGACTTCATTCTCTACTCTGGCTACAGTATCTAGTACATTTTGGAAATAATCTTTTTCAGTGTTCAACTTAATACCCTCCATTACTAATAACACAATTAACACAATAGAACACAAGGGGACGGTTCTTTTGTGTTGTTAATCAGAACACAAAGGGACGGTTCTTTTGTGTTGTTAATCATATTCTATACAGAATATCTTCTTGTTACATAAGTTTTTAATCACCATACAGTACAGTGCTTCCTAGTGTCATTTATATTTTTTTCAGTAATAACACAAAAGAACCGTCCCCCTGTGTTACCCCTGTGTTATTTTCAGTAACAACACAAAAGAACCGTCCCCTTGTGTTGCGTCCCCTTGTGTTGTTCCCTTGTGGTGTTAATCGAGTGAACTAAAGTAGGACTTAACTAACTCCTTCATACCGGCAGGTATGCTCTGTCTATCCATGCTTTGTACAGCTTCTTGTCTGTATTCACTCAAAACTTCTTCGTAGGGAACCATTGCCCCTTTCATTACAGGAGCACCATCTGCATTGCTATATGTGCTACTTCCAGAATCAAGTTTTTGCCCTGACAAAGCCACTTCATTACCGTCTCCTCCTAAACGTTCAGGTACATATATACGTTTATAATCTGCCTCTTGCCTATCACCTGGCATTCTACCCTTTCCTGGTTCGTCACCATCAAAATAACCCGCATCTTCACTTGTTGTTCCATCTCCTGCACCAGCGCCTGCGCCCATTCCTTGGGATCCATTTCCCCCTTTTGACGGGTCTATTGATTGACCAGACTGGCCATCGCCATTTGACTCCGTACCTTTGGCTCCTGGGCTCTTACCATTCTGGGCTGACTTACCCGATGCTATTCTTTGATCGACTGCTGAAATTGAACTTCTTGCTTTTGACAAAGTACCACTTAAATCAGAAAGTGCATTTTCAAAAGCTTCTTGTCCTTGTGCATTTTTCATTGTTTCATTCACTAACTCTACAAGACTTTGAACTATATCATCACTTGACATACTCCCAGATTCAGACAAAGATGCAATGTCTTGAAGAGCTTGGGAAAGAGCTGAGTTATCGGACATGTTCATTGCTGCTGCTTTAAGAACCTCAGACAATTCTTTCATATTTTCTTCGTTATCTAATTGTTTTTTAAGTTCCTCAAGAGCTTGTTTTAAAGCCTCTTCATCTTGGCTCTCCAGGCTCTCTGCCATATCTTTTGTTAATAACGAATCATTAAATGCACTCTGCAATGTATCCAGCTCCTTAAGAGGATCTTGTTTTTTTAAATCATCTATCAGATTTTCCATTTGTGTAAGAGCTTTTAGTGCATCCTCTTCCGTTTTTGATTTCTCAAATTCCTCACTCAGCTTTTCAAGAGCCTCTTTAAGTTGTTTCAATTGTTCTTCACTTATTTCTGGGTTTTTCTCCTGTTGGTTTTCTATCTGCTCTTTAATTTGCTTTTCATGCTCATCCATTTGCTGAACTAGTTTTTCTCTGATTTGCGTTTCATTATATACTCGACCTGGAATAAATGTAAATGCAAATGCCAATACAATAAATGATGAAGCAAATATATACAAGTATTTTTTAAGCGTAATTTTGTATCTCGAAGCTAGATTAGTGCTATTTAACAAATTTTTAGTATCCTGTCTCTGAAGTTGTGCAACATTGGATTTATCACCAAAAAGATACCATGCAGTAATTATCCTTTCAGCCATTCCAAGACTATCTGCAGTCATTATGAGCTGTTTTTTTGAAGGTATAAAAAACAAAGACACAATTAACCCTATAACAGCGGATAATCCGATAAGCTCAAGTATTTTATACCTGACAAAAGGAATGACTACAAACAAAGAAGCAAATGCAAGTATTAAAGATACGCAGCCCGAAATTAATAAAGCCCAGGAAATTATCTCTATAGCTTTATGGATAAATATTTTTATTCTTAAAGGTCTCAATGATTTTAATATATACTTCTCATCCATAATATCCTCATAAAATTGAATGTATTTAATGCAAACATATTATTTCATTCAGTTTGTCCTTCTGCTAATACACTTTATTAGTCTATTTCTTTCTGCGCACTGGATTAAGTTTTGCTGCACTTAACAATATTAGTAGTATTGAGCCAACAATGTTAAAAACACTATTCACAATCCATGGCTTAAAAAATCTCAATATACCTGTTTCACGAGCGATTTGGCTTTCAATCTCTTGACATACGCTTCCCCACAGACTATACCCATAACCATACATACTCGAACCGCTATAATAAAATGAAGTAAATCCAAATATCGACGAAGGAAATAGCGGCTTTAAAAAGTCGCCATAGGTTGGATTAAACCCAACATTTCGCAACACCAGTTCCTTAACATAAACGCTTATAAGTAATACAATAAACGGACCAAATGTTATGATACCTAAGAGAATGTATGTTGTAATTATTGCAACGATATTTCTCTTAAATAATGTGGAACAGAATACTCCGCAGCTTGCAACAAAAAATGAAGTTATAACATAGAATAACAATAGCTTTGCAATATCAGCAAAATTAACTCCACCGAAAAAAAACACCACGCCCAATACCGGCATAGAAGCTATTAATAGCAGCATAGTATGCGCAATGGATACCATAACTTTACCAAAAACGATTCTTACTGATGATGTTTTTGTTACGAGCATTAAATCAAGTGTTTGTCTTTCACGTTCACTAGTAATGGATGTTGCAGTTATTGCTGGTACTGCTAGAAACAGTAGTGCGAACTGGAATACAATGAGCAAATTATACGCATCTACAGCCATTCGAGGGCTGTAAGCTGTGCTACTATATGGAACCAACATATTGTTACCAGCAAAATATAGAAATAATATGGCAGACAAGAGAAGTATATAGCAACATAATAAAACCATGGTCCTCCAACCACGTAGTTTGGTTTTTAAATCTTTCTTGAGGATTGGATTAATTCTCATTTTCTGTCCCCCTCTCGGTAAGCTGCATAAATACAGATTCAAGTGAGCCTTCTTCAGGATGGAATGAAACCACAGGTATATCTTTGTCAACAAGCTCTTTTAAAACCTTAGCGAAAAGTTCTTCTCTGCCTTTTATTTTTACTTCTAAAATATCAGATACTGAACTTACTTCACTAACCTCAGGCATCTCCAAAAGAATCTTCACAGCTTCATCCTGTCTTTCCAAAACTTTTATTCTTATCATTCCCGAGTGTGTCATTTTCTCTAAAATCTGTGAAACTGAGCCACTTGCTACCAGGCGACCATCATCTATTATACCAATAGATGTACATAATTCCGATAATTCAGTTAATATATGCGAACTTATTAGGACTGTCTTTCCCATTGTGCGAAGCTCTTTCAATATTTCCCGCATTTCTACCCTTGCTCTAGGGTCAAGACCTGAAGCAGGTTCATCCAGTATAAGAAATTTCGGGTCGTGGATTAAGCTTCTGGCAAGGCATAGCCTTTGCTTCATGCCTCTTGATAGTGAATCAACATAAGCTTCTTTCTTATCTGTTAATTTAACCAGCTCCAAAAGCGAATCTGTCAATTCATCGCTTCTAGCACCATATATTCCTTGCAATCCGCCGTAAAAACTCATGTATTCAGTTACCTTTAAATCATCATATACTCCAAAAAAGTCCGGCATATATCCTAAATGCTCTTTAACTTTTAAGGGCTCCTTAGAAACATCAATTCCTTCCACGAATACTTTACCCGATGTCGGCGCAAGAAGTCCTGCAATAATACGCATTGTAGTGGTTTTGCCTGCTCCATTAGCACCTACAAAACCATAAATCTCACCTTCAGGGATTTCCATCGAAAGTTTGTCCACTGCTAGAGTTTTCCTATATCTCTTTGTAAGGTTTTCAACAGTTACCATCATTTTGATACCCCCTTAAGATAGATTTCAGGTGTTGCAATTATTTCATTATAGTAATCTTTGTATACTCCTTCTTCGATATCAGGTGAACCAAGCTTCAACACACTAACCATCATAAGTACTTCATTTCCATTACCGATGTATTGTGAAACATTCCCTTTTATTAATGAGTTCATATTTCCACCCTCAGTTATTTCAGAATGAATCTCATCCCAATTCTGGGTCTTAAAGTTATACAAATAGTACGCATAAATATTGGTCAGAATCTCTATGTTAGATGAATCATGACTCATTCTATACTTTTGATATAGAGGTATATAATTAGCTACACTTAGTTTCATCTCTGTTACCGATAAATTGCTAGGTAGAATAAACTCAAATTGTATGTCCCCTGTGTTTTGTATGGCTATACCATAATCCCCCTGATACCATGCAATTTCCCGCTCCTGATACATGCTAGGCAGTATTATTCCGCCAGGTATTTCTACTTGATGGCCTTTAGCAAAAGTAAACTCAGACTCCAATGATATTAAGTTACTACTGTATTTTTGTGGTTTACTTTTATTCACAATTAAATCATAGTCAATTTCTTGCTCATTTCTTGCCAGCATTGTAAAATCAGACCTGTTAGAGTTCTCCCGATAAATTCGATTTAGATAATCCTCAAAAGTTCTACGTCTTTGATTAAGTACTGCATAGTCTTTAGGGTACTCTTGCGGTGTGTCGTAATAGGTTCTTCCATACATAGCCTCAAGATATTCATCGGGACGCTTATACACATCTGAACTATCAAAAGGTATGTCTAGTACTTTTTTATCGCCTGAAACCACATCACCTATTCGGATTATATTGTTACCAAGAACAATAACAGTATCAAGTAAATCAAAAGCAGTGGTGTTTTCAATGGTACCCTTAAGCTTTCCATCCTCTATTGTAATATCATTTAATATATCTCCACTAACAGGAATGGTTTGTTGTGCGTAAAGCATATTGGGCATCCAAAGCTGAACATCGTATTTTTCAAATATGACGGGGTTGCTTTGTGTATATTTTAAAACAACATTCGCCTGGGTTTCTGCACCACCATAATAATAATTATCTCTATCGAAAAAAGGAATTTGAATACCTTTACCCTCATTATATTCTATCGTCATTGTACCACGCTTATTATTAAAAACACCTATTGCAGAAGATACCCTGGCCTCTTTTAGTTCTGGTTTTATCTCAATTATAGAAGCAGTGTTAGTTATTGCCGCATTATACCTGGTTTTAAATCCGAATAAGTACATTCCTATAAGAAAAGCAAGTGACAATGCTGGAATTATAACCCAAGCCAAGTCTCTCTTATCCATTACCTTAAGTGTGATATAAAGGACAGGACCAACCAAAACCACATATACACCAAGGAATATAAACATTAATAAAAAAGGAGGTGCTTTGTCATATGGAACTTCTGTTGCCAGATAACTAATGTTCGAGCTTTGATCTGAGTAACTCCTATAATATCCATTACTATATTCATAAAAGCGCTGGTAATTAATATTAGTTAGTTGGAGAAGACTCTCCATAAAAGTTGTCTTTGATTGCCAAGATGCAAAAGGTTCAACGGTTGGATCAAACGTCAAAACTATAACCGTGCCATAATCTCTTTGATAATTTATGGCCAGCGGGTTATGTTCATCACCAACAACAATGCTATCTTCAAATCCATATTTAGTTACACTGTCAAAACCGAGCTGGCCTTTTGCCAGTTTCAAGTTCATATCGGGAGTTTCCCTGCCTGTAAACATCTTTAGAATTTCGGTACATTGGACATCCTCGGTCCTATTAATTACATAGGGCTTAAGGTTATCAGGCAATCCGTGATAAACCTTTTGCCAGGAAAGACCAGTACCCGTGATCAATGTTCCGCCTGTTGTAACCCACTTTTCAAGGGCTGTAATTTGGTTATCATTTAATAGAGATGTATCGTATTTACTTATAATAAATAAATCAAAACCGCTAATTACCTCGTCTTTATCTGGAAATATATCTCTATTAAGAGGAATCACAACTGCTTCGTGTTTCTTGAAAAAAATATCCTGTGCATTTGTAGTAGAAGTAATTACCGATGATGGATGTATTTCACCTGCTGCTATCATCAGTTTCATCTTCTCATCATAATCTCCATCTTGCGCAATGGGGACAGTATTTCCGTTCATCCAATTGAATGCTTCACTATCTTCTGATAAAACACCTATAAGCATAACTTCAGGTGGGAGAAGTCTTTTAAAACTAAATGTTTCTTGGGCAAGAGTTTTCTTTGAGTCTACCAGACGAATATCAAAACCTTTCTTGGCTGTTACTACTGGAATTTCAAAATATATTTCCTGCTCTAATCCGGGCATTAGCTCCACTGGTTTAGATAGTATAGCCCTCCTGGATTGATCCAAATTAAATTCGACTTCAACTTCACCAGATACACTTCTGTTTACAGAACTGATTTTGACTTTTACTGGTGACCATGCCCCCAACTTCGCTATACCATTATATCCACCCTCTATTTCTATAATAATATCCTCAGAGTTGGGCTGCGCAAATACATTTAACGGGCTGGAAAATATTGTTGTAAGTCCAATCAATAATATAAATATAAATAGTAAAAACTTTTTCTTACTCAAAAAAAACACCCCTTAGTAATTAAGTTGTAACTATATAGACGTAACTATATTCAAAAAGTTTCAAGAATTATTAATTATAAACAGGAATTAAACTTCTATACGATAAATTCCACCAGGATCACGTTTTATAATACCTTTCATCTCAAGACTTAACAATACACTATGTAATAATGGCATTTCGATAGACAGTTTTTTGTAAATCTCGTCGATTTGAAGTGATTCGATTAAAAGTAACTCTACCACTTCCTGTTCATCCCTATCCAGATCATTAAATGTTTCCCTATTATTACGGTAACTATTTAAATCTATCACATTTTTCGTATCAAATAATGAGAACCAATTAAGTTCATCAAGTATGTCCTGAGCATTTAATACAAGTTTTGCACCATCTTGAATTAATTTGTTTGTGCCTTGACTATTAATACTAATCACATTGCCGGGTAATGCGTAAACATCCCTTCCCTGCTCCAATGCTAATTGTGCCGTAATAAGAGAGCCGCTTTTTACACCCGCTTCAACCACCAACACCCCAACAGACATTCCACTTACTATTCTATTTCTAACAGGAAAATGGTGAGGCTTGGGCTCAACTCCCGGAGGGTATTCGGATATGACAGCCCCATTTTCTATTATTTGATCCATTAACTTTTTGTTTTCACCAGGATAAACAATATCAAGTCCACACCCTAAAACAGCTATTGTCCTACCATTTACAGACAACGCTCCCATATGAGCAGACGAATCAATCCCACGTGCCATTCCACTTACTATACATATATTAAATTTCGACAACTCACTAGAAATTTTTTTTGCAAGAGAAACCCCATAGCCTGAAGCTCGTCTTGAACCTACAACAGCGATTGATAGCTCATCTGCATAAAGTTTACCTTTAACATATAAACATATAGGAGGATCGCTGATGTTTTTAAGCATATTCGGGTATAAGCTACTATTTAAAGGAATGACTTGAATATGCTTCATATATATTTCCTCAATTGTTTTATCTACACTATCCCTATATTCCTTTGATAAAATAGCTGAAATGTTCTCTTTACTGAGTATCCCTGTTTTTGATAGCGCAATATTGTCAGCATTATAAATTTGAACTGGGCTATCAAAAATTCTTAATAGCTCTACCTTTTTCCTTGTTGCTATGCCTTTCAAATTAGCATACCAAACCCACTCTTTTAAATCAGGTTCCATATCTTCCTCCTACCTAAATAAATCTCGATCCAGCATTCTGTATTGTATTGCTTCCGAAAGATGTACAGCGTTAATATTCTCTGCATTCTCCAAGTCTGCTATTGTGCGTGCAACTTTAAGAATCCTGTTGTGTGAACGCGCTGTAAGACCCAGAGATAAAAATGCCCCTCTGAGCAATTGAGATTCTTCTTTTCCAAGATGGCAATATTTCCTTACCAAAGGTGATGACATTTGAGCATTACAATGTATCTTTGCATGTAAAAAACGCTTTCTTTGAATTTCTCTTGCTTTGTTAACTCTGTCTCTTATTGTTATTGACGATTCCTCAGGTGTTTCAGAGTTCAATTCACTATATTTTAATGAAGGCACATCCACCTGTATATCTATTCTATCAAGCAATGGTCCTGTCAGCCTGCCTAAATAGTTTTTAACTTCTCGCTGTGTACAAGTACATTCTCTTGAATCATCAAGATAAAACCCACATTTACAGGGGTTTGCTGCAGCGACTAGCATTGTATTGCAAGGGTAAGTAATGGATGCATTAATTCTTGAAATATGTACGAATCCGTCTTCAAGCGGCTGTCTCAATACTTCTAGAGTGTTATTGCCAAACTCGGGTAGCTCATCGAGAAAAAGCACTCCTTGATGAGCAAGGCTTATTTCACCTGGTTTCGGAACTCTTCCCCCACCTATAAGTGCAATGGGACTTATAGTGTGATGAGGTGCACGAAACGGCCTTCTTCTAACAAGGGAAGAATCTGGTGGTAAAAGACCTGCAACACTATATATTTTTGTTACTTCAATAGCCTCATCAAATGTCATATCTGGCAAAATAGAAGGCATTCGGCGAGCCAGCATGGTTTTACCGCAGCCTGCGCTACCAATCATTAGCAGATTATGTCCACCTGCTGCAGCTACCTCCAGGGCTCTCTTAACATGTTTTTGTCCTTTAACATCGGAAAAATCATGTTCATCTGAAAAATCCTCTTCATTATTGGGTTCATATTCAACATGTGATAAGCTTATGTCGCCTCTGAAATGCATTACTAACTGGGTCAAATTCTTAACTGGTATTACTTTTATACCTTTAACCACCGATGCTTCCTGAGCATTTTCCAAAGGAGTGAAAATAGTATCAAATCCCATTTCTTTAGCTGCTATACATTTAGGTAAAACACCATAGACAGGGCGTAACGAACCATCAAGTGAAAGCTCTCCTAAGAGCACACTTTTTGAAAGCATATCACAGGAAATTACACCCATTGCAGCAAGTATTGCTGATGCTATGGGCAAATCATAGGATGTACCTTCTTTCTTCAAATCTGCTGGAGCAAGATTAATGGTTATTCTGCGTGAGGGAAACTCAAAACCCGAATTTCTTATCGCAGCTCTTACACGTTCCTTTGCTTCTTTAACAGCTACGTCTCCTAAACCAACTATATCAAATGCTGGTATACCCTTACTTATATCGGTTTCAACACAAACCATGTATCCATTAATACCTAATAATCCACAGGAATTTGCTCTACTTAGCATGATAGTTAATCCTTTTCTATTCTGATTAATATTATTTCCAAACGAAAACTAATATAAAAGTCGACAAATGAGGGTAATACATTACATATATTTGAACAGTCAAAACCTGATAACAAAAGATGTATTAGAAAAATATCGATAAACTTCTTTTTAAGAACTATTATATTGCTTTTATTGGAATTAATCAACAATAATAGGAATGTGCTCTATTCCAGTGCAGATTACCCAATTATTATGTTTTACTTGTTAATTGCTAATAGACTAAGGGAACATCGTAAAAGTCTTATTTAAATAAAAGGGTTGCTGGGTATATAAAGGAAGACTATAATGGTAAATGAACAGAGATGAAAGCACCCAAGTATATGACTGTTCAATGTCAAGGTAATGGTAATAGGCAGGGGCAATAATGATGAAAAGCACACAGCTATTCTTCTGGTTACATTGTAGGCAACACAACATTGTGCAGATGCAGTCTTTTGTCGGCATTGAAAAGTAGCATGTAGCAATACACTAAAAACACAAGTGATTATGAGGAGCAGATATGAGTTTAGAAATTGAAAGAAAATTCTTAGTAAAGGATCAATCCTATCGAAAACTTGCCTCAGGGATTTTATACCGTCAGGGCTACCTTTGTACAAATCCCACAGTCAGGGTTCGTACAGCTGGCAATCGTGGCTATTTAACTATAAAAGGTCCTTCTTCTGACATATCTAGAACCGAATATGAATATGAGATTCCACTAATCGATGCCAATGCACTTTTACATGACCTGTGTCTTAAGCCCCTTATTGAAAAAATCCGATACACCTTTGAGTTTAAAGGATTTGTTTGGGAAATTGATGAATTTTTACAGGAAAACCAAGGTCTCATTGTAGCTGAAATCGAACTTGAAAGCCAAGACCAAGTCTTTGAGAAACCTGATTTTATCGGCTGTAAGGTTTCGGATGATCCCAGGTATCGTAATTCTAATCTAATTAAGCACCCATACCAAAGCTGGTAAGTATGGAAATATCTTTGCTGTTATCAGATACAATTAGCCGGAGCTGGTAATAGTCTTTGTGGATAACTTTTGGATATTATTAGAATAGTGATTGGTTCTGTTATAAATGGGAAACTCAGTTTTTCTATTGTATAAATGCAAAATTTGGGATATACTTAGTAAAGTGGAATAGAATATTGGATTGCTGATTGTAGAGGTGTATTGAATGCCGTTTAATAATAAACAGGACATTAAAATAGTTGTAGCTGGAGACTCCATATCTAAAGGGGTTATTTATGATGAAACCAAAAACAAATACACTATTCTTGAAGATAATTATGTTGAGTTGGTTCGAGATAAGCTAAATGGCATCATTCATAACACTTCACGTTTTGGGAGCACCATAATAAAGGGTATTCAGAAGCTTAAAAAAAGTATTTTCAATGAACAACCAGATATTGTACTTATTGAATATGGTGGAAATGATTGCGATTTTAATTGGGTTGAGATTGCTGAAGATCCCGAAAAAAACCACCAGCCCAAAACAGATTTTGCAACCTTTGAAAATACACTACTTGAAACTATTGACTTAGTAAAGAAAAATAAAAGCACGCCTGTTTTAATGAATCTTCCACCATTGAACGCAGATAATTATTTTGACTGGATCAGTAAAAATAATCCTGATACAAAGAAAAGTATATTAAAATGGCTGGGTAGTGTTACAAAAATTTATTGGTGGCAGGAACGCTACAATTCAGTTATTCTTAAAATCGCTGAGCAAACGAAAACACCTTGCATTGATATTCGTGGAGCCTTTCTTCATCACCCGGATTATACAAAACTTTTATGCATAGATGGCATACATCCAAATAAAGAAGGCCATATAGTTATTGCTAAAAAAACTGTGGACTTTGTTAAAGACAAATACAGTCCTCTCTTAAACACATCCGCACTATAAAGTTTGCTTCTAAAAAATAAACAAGAGTATTTCAATTAGTATGTTTTTTCTTTTTGAATACTATTTTCTTATCCATAGAAGATATAAAGGCAGTACAACGCATGCAATGGATAGTATAATAAGTGCAATTCCTCCTATTTTGTTTTGCTTTATTGTCCATATGCCATAGCTAACAGTATATGCGCTTGCCCAAGTTACAATAATTAAACTGACAATAACTATTAATGTGTTCACTTTTCCTCGCTCCCAAACACTCCATCAACATTTATATTCTTTACCATCACTCCTGAACGCCTTATTTTAACTGACAGTTCCACATTAAAATCGGCTTTTTCATACCTTTTAGGCCAGTTAAAACTCACCCAATCATCCCAATACAAAAATTTCTTTTTTATTGATTTTCCAGTTGCACAGATATCACTTTTTAATTCATCCCGGGTTTTCACAAGAAATGATAAAACTTCTTCACGTATATAATCAGACGCATAGTTTTCTAGTTCTGTTAACTTTTCACCCATTGAATAATCTTCTTTTCCTGTTATAGAGAGAATATCTCCTTCAAGAGATACCTTAATTCTTATAACGGGATTTTCATCTTCAATTTTTACATTTATTTCTGGTTTTCTTGCCTGAGTTAGTCTTATAGAAACATAATTGCTATATGGTACATATGCTTTTTTATTCGGTTCAGGTAATGTATAATTTATAGCTCCAATTTGACCTGAAACCATAAGGTAATAATTGGTTTCTAATCCCGTTAACTCACCTACCATTTTATCTTTTATAAAAACTGCCGTACCCATTTGTCTTCCTTTACTTTCATAAATTACTGGCATATCGGTGGCCTCGTAGTCACCTTCCATTATTACTCCTCCAGTGTTACTTGTCATAGAAAACATGTTTTCTATATCTTTTTCATTTTCAATTTGCGAACTCCCTAATAGAATTGCTACAGCTTCATTGCATGTACATTCCATCCGCGAATAAAACTCACCAATAGTAGTACCGCTTGAAAAACCAGTATATTGATAAGCTTCCATTAGTAATTCAATATGCTTTGACGGATTGATCTCAAGAACTGGATTCAAAGATTTTAATACCTCTCCAGCAGAATCTATTGATATACCAATATAAGTGTCGGGTCTGAACTCTCTATATCTCATAAATGTGTTCATAAACCGTTCAATACCTTTTTCTGCAAGTTGTCTAGATATAACTATTAGTTTTGCATGTGAGAAGTTAACTTTTTTACTAATCATTGAATTAACAACACTTATGCCCCCGAGGATTGTTGGGGCTTCAACCGTTATACTATTTGTGGCTTCATCCACTTCTCCCGGCTCTGGTCCCACACCAACAGCTATGGGAACAGCCATTAGCAAAGTGATACGCAAGTTTTCATTTGTCCCCTCGTCAATACCCATAGCAACAACATAAACCATCTCGTCCACTTCTATATTGTCAATGCACCCACTCATTATTAGCATGGGAAATATTAACGCAAGAATTAATATTGTCTTTATATATGAGCACCGTTTCATTTATTTCCCGCCTCCTTATTCTTCCTTGATCGAACTGACGCAATAATTACCAATATTAGAGGTAAAAGAATAGCAATTATCCAGGAGAATCTACTGTAAATTTGCATATCTATTTGAAGGGTGGAATATAGGTTTTCTGGTAATATGCTTAAAGTAAAAAGAATAATGATAAATGGGACTATCAATGGTCTGCGGTATTTGAGATCAAAAGTTCTCTGGAATATATAAGTAATAAAGTATAAACTCGAGCTTAAATATAAAAAAGCAGTTAGAACCCAAATTAAAATAAATGCCGGTTCAATTCTTGTAAAAAATCTACCGAAGCTTATTATTCGTGCCATTTGATACATCGGAAGGAAAAATTCAGTTGAAGTTGGAAACTGATATATCAATAGGTAGCATGTTGTAGCCATAGCAAGGAAAAATCCAGAAAGGAGTATCCCCAACCGCCCTATTCCCTTAAAAGCTTTTTTGTTATTTAAAAATGGTGCTATAAGAAGTAAAACAACTATTTCTGAGAATTGGGACAAATTCGTCAAACCTTTTTTTAATATGGTTTCGACACCTAAACCAAACCAGGGAGCTATTCTGCTTATATCAAATTTAGGTGAGTTTAGCATGAGTATCAATGTAAGTGCACCAGTCAATATTGGTACAGATAACGCATATACTCTGCATATAGCTTCTATACCTAAGTAAGCTCCAACAATCATTGCTATGCAAAATAGTATAATAACTACACTAATAGGAGTGGCAGTAAGGCTAATTACTTTTATATCCTCGGCAAATTCCCTAAGTGTTATATGAGTCATGTACAAAAATTGAACAATGAAAATAATACCAATAATGATCTTCCCAACTTTTTTTAGGGCAATTTCACTGATATCGATTAGATCTTTCCCTAAGAATTTCTCATATAATGGTGATATAATCGCAAAGAATACAAAAACAACTATTGTATCCAAAATAATCATTATCCACGCTGCACTTCCGACGTCTTCAGAAACAGTTCTAGGATAGTCAAGAACTATTTTTGCACAAACCATGTTGAGCAATAAACAAAATGCTTCGAAATTACCTATTTTTGCTTTCTCTTCCATCCGCCTTAACCCCTTTCTCCGATTTAACCCATCCTCTGCTTATAGAAGGTTGTTGTTTAATATCCTTAGGATTAAGGAAATCAGGTCTATACTCCTGTGCCCAAATTGGCAATCTTATAACAGTGTTTTTTCTTCTACCCTTGCTTCTTGGAGCAAACGGCACAAAAAATGGAACCCCGAATGACTTCGCATCCACAAGAAAAAGTAGATGTAGAAATATTCCAAAAGTTATTCCGATAAGTCCTGCAAAATATGCTAAAAAAATATAACAAAACCGTAATGCCCTTAAAGAATAGCCTAATGAAAAATCAGGAATAGCAAAAGAACCCAACCCCGTTACAGCAACAATAATTATGAGAATTGGACTAACAAGATTTGCAGAAACAGCAGCTTGACCTAAAATTAACGCACCAACAATACTTAAAGTTGAACCTATGGGTCCTGGAATTCTAACTCCAGCCTCACGGATTAATTCAAATGATATTTCCATCATAAGAAGACTTATAATTGTGGGAAATGGAACTTTTTCTCTCGATGATGCAATAGCCAGAAGTAAATCGGTGGGTACCATCTCATGATGGTAAGTAGTTATCGCAAGGTATGTTGCTGGAAGAAACAGAGTTATCATAGTTCCAAAAATCCTCACCATGCGAAGTAAAGTAGAGTATGGGAATCTCAAGTAATCGTCCTCTGGTGAATGAATAAGATTAAATAAGGTTATTGGTACCACAATTACAAACGGACTACCATGTACAATTATTGCTACACGCCCTTCACTCAGATAAGAGGCTACCCTATCTGGTCGTTCTGTTAATAGCATTTGAGGAGCAGGAAGAAAAGTATCGTCTTCCAGTAAACTTTCAAGTTCCCCAGAATCACGCAAGTACGCTATCTTAATACTTTTAAGCCGCTTACGCACTTCATCTACAAGCTTCTTGTTTGCGATATTCTTTATATAAACTATGCTACAAGGTGTTTTACTCCGCACCCCAACAAGCACATCTTCTACAATCAAGTTCTCATCCTTTAGTGTCTTTCTAAGTAAAGCAGAGTTTACTCGACATGTTTCATTAAATGACTCCCTGGGTCCACGGATATTTAGTTCAGTTTCTGGTTTCTCAACACTTCTGTGCTCCCATCCCTTTACATCTCCTGCAAAAGCCACATCAAGAGTATCTACAAATATACCTATTCCGCCAAAATTAACTCCATCAACAACCTCTTGATATGTTTTGCATATTGTAATCTGATTTTGAGGTATAAGATGGTTATAAATTATTTCCTTTACAGACTGTTCTTCAGTATCGATAGGCATAATTGACATGGTCATCATTGGTACCAAAATACTACTATTAATAATCGATGTGTTTGTCAGACCATCAAAAAAGCAAACAAATGCATCATATGCCTTGTCTTTAACTTGAACTTTAAACTCGCGTATTTTGAAATCGCCATTTATGTCTGCACTATATCGTTGTTTCATTACTTCGAGGCATGTTCTCATGGATTTGCTTATTCTAGTATCTTGACCATCATAATTTTTCTGTGCTTTTCTATCATCTTTATTCTTAAGAATTTCGCTATCTTTAATAGGAATTGGGCGAATTATTCCTTTCTTCCTATATTTTTTTCTATCACTTTTCTTTGAACCTGTATAATTCTCTGATACACCTTCTACATCTTCTGAATTTTCGTCAGTTTTTTCATTCGAAGCCTGGTTTTTAGATAACTTACTTTCTGAAAGTTTGTCCTCTTCTGATGATTTGTCTCCTGATGACGACTGTTCTTCCTCTGAAGATTTGTCTTCTGATGACGACTTGTCTTCCTCTGAAAAGTTGTTTACCGATGACGATTTGTCATCTTCTTGAGATTTGTCTCCAGGTGACGGTTTATCATCTTGTTGTGTTTTTTCCTCTTCTGAGGATTTGTGTGAAGATTTTTCTTCAGAAGACTCTTTATTTGAAGTCTGTTTTCCAGAAGACTCATCTAGCATAAAAGGCTTTTTATTATTAGCAGGCTTAAACAAAAGTATGTTTTTCAGATAAGAAGCTATATTTTTCAAAAAATACCCTCCCAAAATGTTCTTTACATAGTTTTGGCAACAAAGAATAATGTTATGCATCTTTATGCATTGCAAAATGATAAAATGAGTTGAAAAACTAATTAGTTTTATGTATAATGGTTAAGCAGTGATTAAGCAATATAAGAAATAAGAATATGGGCGATTAACTCAGTTGGCAGAGTGTCACTTTGACGTAGTGAAAGTCGGGGATTCGAGTTCCTCATCGCCCACCAAAAAAGGCCTTCAGTATTATCTGAAAGCCTTTTTATTATGTCTTAAATTAATTTTTATCGAATTATTTTAACATTAATAATTAAGAAAATTCAATGACCTAAGTTATCACTAATAATTATAATTTCATATCTTCAACCATATTGAGCATTTTCATCGTAGCCTTTATTGCAGATGCAGTCTGATCAGAATCCAAACCTCTTGTTTTAAATTCTCGTCCATGCTGCCAAGTAATAGTGGTTTCCACTAAAGCGTTTGTTTTACCTCCTGGTGGTATGGTCACGATATAATCCAACAAATGAGGCATGGGTTTTCCTACTTTTTCATATATCTTAGTTATTGCTTTCATGAAAGCATCATATTGTCCATCTCCATTTGAAGTTTCCTCATAAATCTGCTCATCTATCATCAAACTTACAGTAGATACAGGTTTTAAGTTTCTAGCATGACAAATGTAATAATTTATTAGCTTTATTTTCTCCTCTATTTGCTTAGTTCTAAGAACATCAGATACAATATAGGGAAGATCATCGGTGGTTATACTTTCTTTTTTATCCCCTAACTCAACGATCTTATCGGTTATTTTGCGTATAGAGTCCTGATCCAGTTCTATACCTAACTCCTCAAGGTTCTTTTGGATACTTGCTTTTCCAGAAGTTTTCCCTAATGCATATTTTCTTAATCTACCAAAGCGTTCGGGAATCAAATTATTAAAATACAGGTTTCCCTTATTATCACCATCTGCATGTATTCCACTAGTTTGTGTAAAACAGTTTTCCCCAATAATGGGCTTATTTGCTGGTATTCTGATGCCTGAAAATGCCTCAACAATTTTACTCATCTTTGCGAGTTTTGTTTCGTCAATTTTTAATTTAATATCAGGACAAAAGTCATTCAAAACACCAATAACGCTGGAAAGTGATGCATTTCCGGTTCGCTCTCCCAGCCCATTAACAGTGGTATGAACTCCTTTAACACCAGCTATTACAGCCATATAAGTATTCGCGACAGCCATATCATAATCGTTATGAGCATGAAAGTCAAAAAAGAGCTGTGGATACCTATCTACCATAATCTTGACAAGATTATATGTTTCTTTTGGATGAAGTACACCAAGAGTGTCTGGTAGCATAAAACGCTCAATATCCTCATCCTTGAGTGCATCAATTAGCTGAAAAACATAATCTGGTGAATTTTTAATTCCTTCCGACCATATTTCGAGATATACATTTACTCGAATTCCTTTTGAGCGTGCATAATGGATTACGCTGATTATGTCAGTTATATGTTCTTCGGGAGTTTTCTTTAGCTGACATTTAACGTGTTCAAGCGAACCTTTACATAGTAAATTCAATACCTTTGCACCCGATTGTACAATCCAATCCACAGAGGCATTACCATCCACAAATCCAAGTACTTCAAGACGATCTATGTAGCCTTTTCTTTTACACCAATCGGCTATGAGCTTTACAGCTTCCATTTCTCCTTTAGAAACCCTGGCAGATGCTACTTCTACCCTATCTACTTTTACTTCCTCTAAGAGCATCTTAGCAATATTGTATTTTTCTGTATGAGTAAAAGCCACACCCGGAGTTTGTTCCCCATCTCTAAGGGTAGTGTCCATAACCTCAACTTTCATAAATGCTTCCCAACTCCTTGAAAATATTTATACCATTCTACCCTAAAAGAACTATATAGTAAAGAAAAAGAACAATATTGTTCTTTTTCTTTACTATATATACATCTTGTATACTTTAAGAGCATTGTAATGATATTAACTTTTTTATAGGTTTTATTTTTAAGCTAAATTGTTTTTCAGGGCATAGATTGCAGCTTGTGTTCTATCAGAGACTTTTAGTTTCCTAAAAATATTTGATACATGATTTTTAACTGTTTTCTCGCTTATGTAAAGAGCTTTGGCAATTTCCTTGTTCAACAACCCCTTTGCTATCAAACATAATACTTCGGTTTCTCTTTCGCTTAAACCATTAAGATGTTTTGATGCGACTGTATTGCGGTCTGTTTGCTTTTTCAACTCAAAAACAAGCTCTTGTGTCATAGTGGGCTGTATATAGGTCTCTCCTTGAAACACCTTACGGATTGCCTCTACTAAAACAAACCCATCCGCATCCTTAAGTACATAGCCCTTTGCTCCTAATTGTAAAGATTGGAGCAAATAGTCTCTGTCTTGATGGATTGTAAGTATAATTACTTTTGCATTTGAATCCTTTTGCTTAATAGTCTCTAATGCCTGTAGTCCATTTATTTGTGGCATATTAATGTCCATAAGTACTATATCTGGTTTTTCAACCTCATAATAGCCAACTGCTTGATTGCCATCGGCTGCTTCTGATACAACTTTTATATCATCCTCAAGTTCTATTAGTTGCTTTAACCCCTGACGAACCATGGAGTGATCTTCTACAAGCATTACACGAATACAATTCATCTAGAAACTCCTTTCATTTTTCATCATAAGGAATGGTTACTCTAATGGTTGTTCCTTTTCCAACTCGGGAGTCAATATCTAAAGTACCATCAAGCAACTCTATACGCTCCTTCATACTGAAAAGACCAAATCCACCTGTAGTATCATCCATATCAACTTTTATCTCATTTGAATCAAATCCTATACCTCTATCGGAAACTTTTAGTACAAGTCTTAATGGCAAAAATTCTATAACAACCTCTGCGGTTTTCGAGTTTGAATGATTACGAATATTATTCAATGCTTCTTGCACAATTCTAAATATTGTAAGCGTAACGTTTTTATCTTGAATATCCCTTTTCACACCGATTATTTGGAAGTTAACCTGTATATCTGACTCTAACGAAAATTTTTCGATGTATTTTTCCAGCGTTGGTATCAATCCGAGATCTTCAATTGACATAGGCCGTAAATCATAAATAATTCGCCTGACATCTATAAGAGAATCGCGTACTGTTCTCTTTAGGTTCTTCAACTCTTCCCTAGCTTTTTCTAAATCTGTATCTATGTGTCTTTCACAGATTTCAAGCTTATGCACAATACTAGATAATGTTTGGGCTGGACCATCATGGATTTCCCTTGCCACTCTTCTTCTTTCTTCTTCTTGAGCTTTAATGACACGAATAGCGAGGTATTTTCTTTTTTCAGCGTCCTCAAGTTGAATGTTTATAGAGCCTAAATCTCCAGAAAGGTAATCCATTACCGTGGCTACCTGATTTATAAGAAACTCTGCCTTTTCGACAGTCCTAGAAGATTCTATCAATCGTCTTTCGAGATCGTTTCTGCGAATGATTATATTGCGCTCTCTTTCTCTATTAACCGCAAGCTCTACTCTAATATTATCAGCTCTATCATAAGCATCATGAATATCTTGCTGATTATATTTATCAAAATTTTTACTATAATAAGCAAGCTCTTTACGGCTAATTTTTAATGCTAATTCAAGTTCATCGCTTCTTTTAATAAGTTCTTCTGTTTGCAATTGTAATTTATTGAGTTCACTTTCAAGAATGGCGTATTCATTGCGAGCGCCCTCAGCGATATCATATATTGCCTCTTTGCTTTTTTCTATCACTCTAATCGTATCTTTTACAATTTGATTTAGCTGAGAAACATTATAACCAGCCAAATTTTTCACCCCACTACTTTTCTTTAATTATCTTTTGTAGTTCCGCCATAAAAGTGTCAATATCTTTGAACTGGCGGTAAACCGAAGCAAAACGTACATATGCAACTTCGTCTAGCTTTCTTAACTCTTCCAAAACAAGCTCGCCGATAACAGTGCTTCTTATTTCTCTTTGAAATGTATTGTGAATCTTCGCTTCTACATTATCAATTATTTCCTCTAACTGATGTATGGAAACCGGACGTTTCTCACAGGCTCTCAGTACACCATTTAATAATTTCTCACGATCATAGGCTTGCCTTGACTTGTCCTTTTTAATTACAATCAATGGCATATACTCAACCTTTTCATATGTAGTGAAACGTTTTTTGCAATTTAAACACTCTCGTCTCCTCCGAACTGTAGTACCTTCATCCGTAGGACGAGAATCAAGCACTCTATCTTCAAGGTTGGAACAATAAGGACATTTCATTGTTTACCTCCTAAACTGCTGCTCTTTTACTTTTTCATCGTAAGTTTTACTTTAAGCTTCTTTGCGCATCTAAGTTCTCCAGTGGTATTATCCATTACTTATAGTAACATATATTCACATCCGAAGGGAATTTTATTATTTAATATCTTTTTATGACTATACAATTATTATCGGTTATTTAAATAATAATTTTGAATTGAAATTCAAAATTATTAAGAAGTATCCCTTTCTAGCCGGTGAAAAATATTTAGTAAATGGTTATCACTAATGACAATCCTTAATGTCAACAAGAATAATATCTTCACCTATTTTTTTTATGTCCTTCCATGGAATCACCATCTCTTCAATTCTACCAAACAAACGTAGAAATGACCATCTTCCTGGTAGGATTAATGATACTATCCGTCCAGTTTCAAGACTGAATTCTACATCTTTTACATATCCTAATCTTTTTCCATCTGTAATATTAATTACTTCTTTCGGTCGTAAATCAGCTGTTCTATTAATACTTGAATTTGGGGGTTGTATACCCGTTCTTTCATAATTGCTACATGGCTGAAGCATAATTTCACCTACAAAATATGGTCCTATTACAAATTTATTCATACAAAAAGGAAGTAAGAACATCCCACTTCCCTTTAATGTTATATATATTACTGTGCTTAAGATCGCTGTTTTAATATCTACCTAATATTATTTCAAATTATATAAAAATTCATACCTGATGAAAGTCCTATGGTGAAAGTCTTATATTGATAATTAATCCGTAAATCTTATTTAAACTCCTATGCAAAATAACTGATTTACTAAGACTATAATGCTATTTTAATACATATTTACGCAAAACTATTATATTAATTTGATACATATTTACGCATGTGCTTAAGTGCAGCTTTTTCAAGTCTTGAAACCTGGGCTTGCGAAATCCCGATTTCATCAGCCACTTCCATCTGTGTCCTTCCCTTGAAAAACCTAAGGTCAACAATTCTTTTTTCCCTCTCAGTTAACCTTGAAATGGCTTCATTGATGGATATATTTTCCAACCAGTATTCATCATTATTTTTTTCATCGCTAACCTGATCCATCACAAAAATGGCATCACCCCCATCATGGTAAACCGATTCGAACAAAGATATTGGCTCTTGTATTGCATCAAGAGCTAATATAACATCTTCCCTTGGAATATCCATTTCTTTAGCTATTTCTGATATGGATGGATCACGGGCTAATTTATTTGTTAGCCTTTCCTTTGCTTGCAGTGCTTTATAAGCAATATCCTTTAAAGAACGGCTAACTCGAATTGAATTATTATCTCTCAAATACCTTCTTATTTCTCCTATAATCATGGGTACTGCATACGTAGAAAATTTAACATTTTGAGATAAGTCAAAATTATCTATGGCTTTAATCAGTCCAATACAACCCACTTGAAAAAGGTCATCTACATGCTCCCCTCTGTTGTTGAACCTTTTTATAACACTTAGTACCAACCTTAGATTTCCATGTATGAATTCCTCACGTGCTTTTTTATCACCCTTTTTAATTTTCTTAAATAGCTCATCTTTTTGTTTATTAGTTAATATAGGGAGTTTAGATGTGTTAACTCCGCATATTTCCACCTTGTTCTTCAAAATGACACCTCCCTTTTGCTGAATTACTTTGATAAACCTAGTATCATTTTTTCCTTTGAGGTGCCAAATATACTGATAAATGACTTTGAAAATATCTTCTAAACCCCTTGACATGTCTTTAATAAAGAATCCTGTTGATTAACAAGACTTTTCAAATACAATTTTTCATAATTTTCGGAAATAATATTGTCCACTTATTTCCATATATTTTCCGACTATAGCATTCTACTGATCTCCTTTCGTAATCGTCCAAGAATCTTTTTTTCCAATCTTGAAATGTAGGACTGTGATATACCCAGCATATCGGCTACTTCCTTCTGAGTTTTTTCCTTTTGATTGTTTAGACCAAACCTCATTTCCATTATCTTCTTCTCTCTCCTGCTAAGTTTTGTCATTGCAGTAGCCAACAACTCCCTATCAATCTCATCATCGAGGTTTTTCTGGATTAGATCACTGTCTGTTCCAAGTATGTCTGAAAGAAGAAGCTCGTTACCATCCCAATCCACATTAAGTGGTTCATCAATAGAGACCTCGGAACGCAACCTACTATTCTTTCTTAGAAACATCAATATTTCATTCTCAATACACCTTGATGCATATGTAGCAAGCTTTATATTACGGGCAGGGTTATAGGTATTTATTGCTTTAATAAGCCCAATAGTACCTATAGATGTTAAATCTTCAATATCCATACCAGTATTCTCAAATTTTCTAGCTATATATACTACAAGCCTTAAATTACGTTCTATCAAAGTTTTCTTAACAGAAAAATCCTGGTTTGGCAACTGCTTAAGTAGGATTGCTTCCTCTTCATTTGTTAGGGGTGGAGGCAATGCTTCATTTCCGCCAACATAATGTATTTCCTTTTTAAACCTACTGGTCACTTGCCTTATCAATTCAATTATTTTGGTTTTGAAAAAATTTGTGTGCTTCATTTAAATCCCTTCCTATCGTTTATATGTATAAATATTAAGCTGAAACCATTTCAGGGCTTATAATAGCTCGATATTGATCTGCAGAGGAAAGCCTGTTTTCGCTAATACATACGACAACCTGAGTGCGTTCGAAATGTAATTCCTCCTTTTCAATACTGATACTATCAGGCTTAAACCCGGCTAACATACCATTCTTAGTGCCAATTGTGTTAAATGGTATTAGCCTAATTCTTTTTATCCATTCATGACTGTTATATAAACTAACATCTCCTACCTGAGTCCAATTTTTCAACCAATTGACCATTTCCTCGGGAAGCAATTCTCTTAAACTCTCCAACTCAGCAATCATAACAGGACATTTGGAAACAGGATCTGTCAAAGAATTGCCCGTGTCGATTAATGCTTGAAGGCAGGTAGTTCTCCCTCCTAAATGAATATAAGTATTTACAATATATGCATCCTTTTCAATACGTCTTCTAAACAAATCTGTAAAAGCACGCACCATCAAAAAACCAAATAATAAAGTCAATATTAAGAGCATTCCATCGCTTTTTGTTTGGTTGTAAAATTCACCATTTTTAAAATATATTCCTTGATTCAAAGCACTCATTAAAGCATATCCTGCACCTGCAAAAATAAAAGATGAGATATAGAAAGATAATAAAGCCTTTAACCAGTTTTTAAACTCGTGCACTGGGAATGCAATTGACACCATTAACGCTGAAAGTAATACTTTTCCACCCAGAGTATACAATGAGCTAATTTGAGGACATAATAGCATAACTACCAGATAAATAGCTCCAATAGTGGCGGATATAAATCTACGTAGTATCGTTGAACAGCCACCAGACAGTTTTTCGGTCACCAATAAAACACCATAATTAACAATAACATTTTCAAAAAACAATAAATCTATGTAGATTGACATAACCACACCCCTTGATATAGAAACCTTTACAGTTAGAATGCTTCATAAAGGTGCATACATCTCCTCTTATCACCTATATGCGATCTTATATTTTTTTATTACTTATATTAGAAACTAACTGTGAGTATTTTATTACGTTGGTTTAGAACTAATATTCTTAATTATACAGACTTCTAATAGCATGATTTGTCAAAAAAAAGTATAACCCTTAAATTTCCTTGGAATAATTATAGTAAATATTATGTTAGCCTTGTTATACTTTTACAGGATTAGAAATGACGGGTATAATTCTTTATATGTTGTTGGCATGAACATCACATTTTGCGACTAAAGATAGAAAAGACGATAATATTGGCATGAATTTTGAATTGGTTAATGATGAAGCAGACTACCTGATTATAAATAGCATACTGAGGTTTCGAGCAACGGTTTTAAGCAGTTTGCCCTTGATTCACGCTACTTTTTACTCCTCATAATATAGACCTTTTAAATATATGGATTTTTCTTCCAGTAACTGTTTTATACTATTTTTCTCTATATCTTCCAGCTCATCTATTAATTCAGACATCAAGAACTTGTTTTTATCATCAATATGAATGATTGACAAACCATACATATTCTTGGGACCTCGATCTAAAACCCAATTAACAGTATATTGAGCTGTAATGAAATGCGAATTTGAGTAATTTATACAAATTTCAATAATATCTCCTTCTTGCAACTTGGGTTTTGTTATGATACAGATTCCAGATATTGAAATGTTTAAGACAATGCAATAATGCTCTTCCAATTTTCCATCTTCAGAAAACGTTGCACTCAACAATGCATTATATCTTTTATGCTTTCTTGCATTGTCCATGGTTTTAAGATCATTTATCTTCAAGACAATAGATCCGGAAATAAACTTAATATTATAAACTACGGCTTCTATTATATAAATACTATCTTCAACAAAAATCATACACTGAAGGAGATCTCCAGGCATTATTGCTGAATTTAGAAATTGTTCTGTCAGTTTCACTTCGATAAAACGTTCGTGAGCATTTAGCACTATTGATTTAAACCATAGGTTTTGATCCTTCTGTTTAATATCAATTGTAATATATGGAGGTATCATTTTTTCAATATTGATTTCTTTACTCATAAAACATCCTCCCGAATTAGTATACCAGCTTACCCTCTTCTAACCTGGCATGAACCATTCTTACTTCCGAAAAGAAAGTATGGGCTATACTCCCAACCTTAATAGTAGTATCTGTATATGCTCTACGGATCCGTATGAAGCTATCTTCTGGTACTGATAGTAGAATTTTTGAGCCTCTTTCTGAACCCGCAATATTTATGTCAATTCCCTTTTCTGCCTTAATCTGTCCACCACGTACGTATCCTGCCACATTAACTTTCCCCTTACAATATAACGATGAATTCACACTCCCTTTACCAACAACCTTTATGTCTCCGAGAGCAGTAATATCGCAGTTTGAGATGGATGTTAATGTGACATTACCTTTTTCGTGCCTATGTCTTTTCTTTGAAAGGAGCATTTTTAAATCATTAATTAACTGATATAAATACTGTATATCAGATATTTCCGAGTAATTACCCATTATTGGAAGGGCTCTTTTTATTAATGATAGTATAAAGCGGCTATCTATATCGTAATTACCAGCTCTAAGTGATATTGAAACCTCATAAACAATATTGGGTAGATCCCTGTTATGAGTGTTTAACAATAATCGTAATAATTCACTAAACTGTACTGTTTCTCTGTGTGGTGATTTTTTAATGTTAGTTATCAAACTATTAATACCGTCTATAAGTTTCTTCAATAATGGAGCAGGATCCATAATGGCTGCATCATTCATTGCGGCATTAAGCGTACTTGATATTGTGATACCGCTAATTATGATATTGTTACCAGCAAATATACTTGCGAATTCTACATTACCACCTACTATAACATTTTGTCCAGCAACTACTTCCATAGATTCGTAGACATTGTTACTAACTTCTATATCACCCTTGAACCTAATATTACCAGTCTTAATACTTACCTCATCTACTATCACTGAATCATATATCTCAAATGAAACTATGTTACCTTTTTCCTGAACAAAAGGCTGCCCTGTTTTATTTGCTCTCACATTACCTGTTTCTTTATTATAATCTATAGAAAACGAAGGAGTTATCTCAATTTCTTTGAGTTTTACAGGTATAATACTTTCTCCTGTAACTGAAATGCCATTCTTTCCAGGATTCCCTTTATGAACACGAGCTATAACTTGTCCAGCCGTTACAGNCTTATATTCAAGAATATTCTTGAAATCAATATTACCCGTTTCATCTTCTCTAAGGTTATATTCATCATCATTAACTTCAAAAAAGTATTCAATGCTGTCATCAATTGCATCCTGCTTCGGTGTTCCTTCTGCCACCAGAAACCTGCCCGGTAAATTCTTTTCACATATTTCATCAACAACATCATATTTTATGCCATGAAGTATGTTTTTACTTTTTAGGAACTCAATTATCTGGTGTTTTTCTGTCTTAATTCTTTCTAATTCGTCTTGTTTAGTTTGTATATCTAATTTGTTTGCAGGCTCCATATCTACTATTTTATGTCGAACCTGACAAGCAGGTGTAAATATCAGATAGCATTTAAGTTTATCTTTGGAAATCTCAACATCTAGCTGTAGATTTGATACTGTGAACAATGGTTTTAGCTCAATAGTATCTTTTTCATTTACAGCACTCAGATGATTACACTCAACTCCGTTAATATATAAAGCTACCCCTTTACACGGATTGATAAAAGGGGGCAGTCCATCTCTTTCTTCATTTTTTACAAATACTTTTCCATTTTTAATCCATACTAACCCATCGCTATTTTTGGGGTTTGTTATCTTTTCTCGTGGCATATTCACACCTACCGCTTTTATTACTAGTTCGTAATTACAGGAACCAGTATATATCAATTATCTTAAAACCTTCATATAACTCGTAACTAAAACAAACACAAACTTGTAAATCATTTAAGGCTTGTCTAATATACTATGTATTAGTTATATGTGTATTAGTTAGTTATCCTGACAATTAGAATGATTTTGCAGTTTATATAATTTTATCTCTCAATATATTGTATTGTTAAAATGGATTTTATATCTATAATGCGACAAGGTACTTACAGTTATTTCAAAAAACTTATATTTATATGTTAGCATTATTGCAAATGCATGTCAACAACTGTCGGATAGTGAACTTGCCTTTAATAATTGTTTATTGATTCAGTATAACTTTTAAGATATTATAGAACAAGATATGGACGGTTGTTTTCTATTTAAGGAGTATGCATGAATAAACAAATTGAAATATGGTACCTATATCATAGTGGTTTTGCTGTTAAGATTGGACAAAAGCTACTAATTTTTGATTATTACAGTAACAAAGCTGCTAATAGCCTCCCCTGCTTGTATAATGGTGTATTCAATCCCGAGGATTTTAGAGACCTGGATATATTTATTTTCGTATCCCATATACACCACGATCATTTCAATCCTATTATTTTTACATGGATGGAGCAAAATCCCAATATCCACATTATTATTTCTTCAGATGTTGAAGGATATAGGGCTAACGCAAATCTTACCATTGCAGAAACTGAAATGAGTTATGTTATAGATGATATAATTATTGAAACATTAACATCCACTGATGAGGGAATAGCCTTTTTGGTTAAAACAGAAGGTGTCAGCCTTTTCCACGCTGGTGATTTACACTGGTGGCATTGGGATGGAGAAAAAGAAACAATTAATAAACAAATGGAATATCAATTTAAAACTCAAATTCAGAAGTTAGAAAATCAGCATATCGACATTGCATTTCTAGTAGCTGATCCGAGACAGGAGGATTTTGCTTTGTTGGGTTTAGAGTGGTTTCTAAAAAAAATATCCTGTTCACATGTTTTTCCAATGCATTTTTCAGACAACTATAGCATAATGGAAAGAATAGATAAAATTTCTAGTTCAAATCAAAGAAGTTTTATAATGCATCTTATTAGTAGAAGGGGTCAACATTTTTTGTTTTAATATGAATGTGAGGTTATTATGAAAAAGTTTTTGAAAGTGTTTTCTTATTGCATAGGGTTTACTGCCTTAAGCCTAATAATGCAGGTTATCGCAATGTTTATTTTTACAATTGCTTACTATGTGCTACATATGTCACTTCATATCTTTTCTGGAAACGCGAAGGGAATCATGTCTATAGATATTAACATGATTTTACAGGATGTTATCATGCCTTCTTATATATTCTCCGGAGTTTTAACCTTTCTATCGGCATGGGTTATTCACGCAATTTTTAAAAGAAAGTTCTTTGATAGACTCTCTCTCAATAAAACTTCACATTTTCTTATAGTAATAAGCTTTATTATGGGTGCTGCTCTACAGATGCCAATAAGCTTTATTATGAGTTTATTAGAAAATGCTGGACTTGCTCCAGATATGTTTGAACAATACTCAGACAGCATGAATGCATTGATGAACAATCAAAATATTGTTTTATTAGTTATTGCAATTGGAATAATTGCTCCATTAATTGAAGAGATAATTTTTCGAGGTCTTATTTTTAACTTACTAAAAAAGAACATGCCGGTTTGGGCAGCATTAATTATACAAGCCTTTCTATTTGGTTTAGCTCATTTAAATTTTATACAAGGCTCATATGCTTTTGTATTAGGTATAATAATGGGTTTAGCTTTAATGTGGTCGAAATCAATATATCCACCCATATCAATTCATATTGGCATGAACTTGTCGGGAATAATCTTGTCCGAATATAGTGATGTATTGTCTGACAATATAAGTATATTCCTGTTAATTATCTCATTTATACTTGTGCCAGTATGTGGTATTTTTATTTATCGAAAAACTAAAGAAAACAATGAAATCATTTTATCAGTTGAAGTAGACAATCTAAAAGAAGCCACAGAGATTTAATAGCTTATAATAAATACTTTTTATGGGACCAAAATGTGACTTTGGCTAACTGAAAATATAATTACATATGCATTTTACTTGCAAGAACTTATTGAAACTGCTCTTGAACTTATATTGTTATAACAGCTGTAGCATTCTCATAGTATATTCCCACTTATATATTCCGATCCTAAATAATTGTGTTATAACAAATGTAGCATTATCATCAAATAAAAACCTGGTTTAGAACCAGGTTATCTTAGAAGTCTATTAAACTAGAAAAAACTTAAAAATATTATGCAATTGGTTTATGTGTAAATTTGCGTCTATGCTCTGCATAATCTGAAACAATATGACCGTTTCCAATGAGTTTGTATTTATATATTGTAAGCCCATCAAGCCCTACAGGACCACGAGCATGAATTTTGTTTGTACTAATTCCCACCTCAGCACCAAAGCCGAATCTGAATCCATCACTGAACCGAGTTGAGCAATTCCAGAAAACATTTGCAGAATCTACAAGATCCATAAATTTCTGTGCAATTTCTTTGTTTTCAGTAATGATTGAATCTGTATGTCCTGAACCGTAGGTATTTATGTGTTCAATTGCCTCTTCAAGTGAGTTAACTACCTTTATAGACAATATATAATCAAGGTATTCTGTTTTCCAATCTCTTTCCGATGCTACTGTCACATCAATTATCTTGCGTGTGTTCTCACATCCTCTTAATTGCACATTACTTTCCTGGATTACCTCTTTGAATTTAGGTAAGAACCTATTAGCAACTTCACTATGGACTAATAATGTTTCTGTTGCATTGCATACAGATACATATTGTGTTTTTGAATCGTTAACAATGTCGACTGCCATCTCCAAATCAGCATCTTTATCTACATAACAATGGCATATGCCATCGGCATGACCTAAAACAGGTATCCTTGAATTATCCATAATATACTGGACAAATTCGTTGGAACCACGGGGTATTAGAAGATCAATGTATCTGTCAAGTTTTAGCATCTTATTAACATCGTCCCTTGTTTCAAGCAAATGAATCCAATCCGTCCCTATGCCCGCCGCATCAGTTGCTTTCTGGATTAGTTCAGCTAATATCCGGTTTGTTTGCATTGCTTCGCTTCCACCTTTTAACAGTACAGCGTTCCCGCTTTTTAGGCAGAGTGTTGAAATTTGAACAAGTGCATCTGGTCGGGATTCGAATATAATACCTATTACACCTATCGGACAGCTTATTTTATAGAGATTGAGAGCTTCGTCCAGTTCAGTTGCCATAAGCTTTTTACCAATAGGATCGTCAAGGTTTATAAGACTATTAATACCATCCACTACATCACGGATTTTTTTACCATCAAACTTTAAGCGTTTGATTAGTGTTTCAGGCAAATTCTCTTTTTTACTTCTTTGAATATCTTCCTCGTTAGCCCGAACAATTTTATCAATATTATTAATAAGGTAATCTGCAACTGTTTTTAATGCATGATTTTTCTGCTCCGATGAAACTGATGCTAACGTAATAGAAGCCTTCTTTGCCTGTGCTGCACTTTGTATCATGTCCATAAAAATCCCTCCAAATAGATCGCTGTTACTTCAAATACTAAACAAATCCTACAATACCTATGAGGTTGTTGGTGAGGTTATTATATCATGAATCAGATTAATTTGCGATGTTAGAGATTTTAGTGGTTTTCCTTGACTTCATAATATTTTATTTGTAACATGAAAAGTGTATAATAGTATCTATATACTCAAGTGCATATAATTATTTATTTTGAATATTTAAGGAGGGTAATTGATGTTTAGTTGGAGTTGGAAAGATGACTATAGTATTGGTATTAAGACTATAGACGAGCAGCACAAAAAATTAATAGAGATAGCTGGAAAATTAGAAGATATGCTTCATACTGGAGAGTCCTTGGATTATTATGATTACATAATTGAGGCCATCAATGAATTAAAGGAATATACAGAGTACCATTTCCGCTATGAAGAGGAAAAATTGAAAGAATTCAATTATCCTGAACTAGAAGAACATCGTATACAACATCTTTATTTTGTCAATAGAATAGGGAAACTTGCAATGAAAGATATTGACAATGATCAACTTGAAGTTATATCTGAAACTCTAGACTTTCTAGCAAGATGGTTCTTCAGTCATATTCTAAAAATAGATACAAAATATGTAGACTACATAGATAAAAATGTTGATTGATTAGAAAGGGAACCACACCCATATGGCAGACTTAAAAAATAAAACCGAACTAGAAATTCAAAGGCGCAGAACCTTTGCTATTATATCTCATCCTGACGCAGGGAAAACTACTTTAACAGAAAAACTATTGCTTTACGGTGGGGCCATTAATATGGCTGGCTCTGTTAAATCACGTAAAACCAGCAGACATGCTACTTCAGATTGGATGGAAATAGAAAAACAACGTGGCATCTCTGTTACATCAAGTGTTATGCAGTTTGAGTATAACAATCATTGTATTAATATTTTAGACACACCAGGTCATCAGGACTTCAGTGAAGATACCTACAGAACATTAGTTGCCGCTGATAGTGCAGTAATGCTCATTGATGGTGCAAAAGGCGTTGAAGCGCAAACCATAAAATTGTTCCATGTCTGTAAGATGAGGGGCATACCCATTTTTACGTTCATTAATAAACTGGATCGGGCCATTAAGGATCCCTTTGATTTGATGCAAGAAATAGAAGATGTTCTTGGCATTCGTTCCTATCCAATGAACTGGCCAATTGGCATTGATGGTGATTTCAAGGGTGTATATAACAGAAAGATGAAGCAAATCGAGTTATTTACAGGCGGAAATCATGGTCAATCTGTTGTAGAATCAAGTAAAGGGACGGTTGAGGATCCAATTTTTAAAGATCTCTTAGGAGAATCCTACTATTCCAAATTGATTGAAGATATAGAACTGCTAAATATTGCAGGTGATGATTTCAGCCTTAAAGAAGTATTAGCTGGTAATTTGACACCTATATTCTTTGGAAGTGCAATGACGAATTTTGGTGTAGCTCCATTTCTTGAAGAGTTTCTGCAAATGGCTCCTGCTCCTGGTGAACGCATTTTCGGCGATAATATAATAGAACCAAATATGGAAGATTTTTATGGATTTATATTTAAGATCCAAGCAAACATGAATCCAAATCACCGTGATAGAATTGCTTTCATGCGTATTTGTTCTGGTAAATTTAAAAAAGGAATGGAGGTTTACCTTAACAATAACAATAAAACCACCCGACTTTCACAGCCTCAACAAATTATGGCTCAAGAACGTGAAATTGTGGAGCAAGCTTTCCCTGGTGATATAGTTGGGCTTTATGATCCAGGTATTTTTCGCATTGGTGATACTTTGAGTACAGCAAAGCCTGCATTCTTGTTTAGAGGAATACCCCTTTTCCCTGCTGAGCACTTTGCAAGAATTGCACCAAAAGACATGATGAAAAGAAAGCAATTTTTAAAAGGGATTAAGCAGCTATCTGAGGAAGGCACCATTCAGGTTTTTAAGCAACTGGATTTAGGTATAGAAGAGTTCATAGTTGGAGCTGTGGGCGTTTTGCAATTTGAAGTATTGGAGCATAGACTTACAAACGAATATAATGCTGAGTTAAGAATTACAACAATGCCGCATAAATTTGCGCGTTGGCTTAAATCATCTGTGACAGAACCACAAGATTTAAACCTTACCTCATCAACAATTCTTGCTCAAGATAGGGATGAGAATATAGTATTAATATTTGAAAATCAGTGGTCTATAGACTGGGCAAAAGAGAAAAATACGGATGTTGAATTGTCAGATGTTTCTGATTTTTCTGTATGATAACCAACTATCGTATGAATCAACAGCATAAAATACGTGATGTTAATGATATATAATCTTCTTTAAAACCTTATGGATACCTTGTGCCATCCCTTTTTGGTGGTGGCACAATATACCTGAATAAGAGAGACTTTAGTATTATAGATTTATTTTTTAACAGGTATGAGGTATCCCTAACATTTCCCCCAAAACTTTCTATATGTATCATGATACTATATAAACATTAATACAGAATCACCTAGATATCTTTGCTATTGTATTCACTCACTTGGAATTATAAACATTGCTATAAGGTATAACAGAGCCCCTCCTATAATAGCAAAAAAGAAAGAGATTATTACGAAGATTAGTCTTACTACTGTAGGATCAACACCTAAATATTCGCCAATCCCACCACAAACACCACCTATAACTTTATTAGAATTTGAAAGATATAGTTTCTTCTCCACAAAACCACCTCCATAATATAGTATACTACAATTGGTTATATAAATAATCTTTGAACTCTATTTTAAAATTACCTATTCTAATATTATCTATTCAAAGACCTAGCTATTCCGAAATTTCTGTTTTAGAATTATCCGTATAACTCTTCAGGAGATTTAACATGCACATCTTCATTTTTCAGTATTTCCAGTGCTCTTTCAGGTTGTTCAACCCTAAAAATAACCAATGCGTTATTTGAATTAGAATTTCCTACGAAAGCATACATATATTCAATACTAATACCTTTATCATCTAATACAGAAAGTGTTTTTGCCAAACCTCCAGGTTTGTCCTCCACCTCTATGGCAATAACATCATTAATACTTACAGTAAAACCATTATCGGCGAGAACTTGTTTTGCTTCATCAGGACGATCAACAATAAGCCTTAATATTCCAAAATCTGTCGTATCTGCTACTGACAATGCACAAATATCAATGTTATTCTCCCCAAGTATACGTGTAACTTTAGCAAGCCTTCCAAGCTTATTTTCAAGAAAAATTGAAATCTGCTTAATAAGCATGTTATCACTCCTTACCAATTATTTAGGTAACTAAATTATAACTTAATCTTTCCATATTAGGCAAGGATAATTATGGGTATAAAACTAATAGTTAGAAACTAAGATACTTCTGAGATGTCTTTATAAGAGCTTTATCGTTATTTATAAAAGGATACTCTTATTGTNTGAATGTTGTACTTCTGTATTGGCACCTGGTATACTATGGCAATTCAAGTCTTTGACCTGCATAAATAATTGAATCATTTAAATTATTCACTTTCTTTAACTTAAAGATATACTGGCGAATCTCCATTGTACCACGATGATTACTCGCTATTTCCCATAGAGTATCTCCTGGCCTAACAGTTATAAATTGTTGCTCATGTTGAGAATTCTTACCTGTAGATGAGACCGTACCTATTAACAGTAGAACAACAACGATCAATAAAAAAATTAGAGTGAAAAATTTTCTTTTATTTTTTAATCGATATACCATTTTAAAACCTCCTCCGGAAAATGAAGACTGAAACCGAAGCAGTAAATAATAAATGAACATACGTTCTAAATGTAGTTTACCGAACATATGTTCATTTGTCAATACTTTTTCGAACATTTGTTTGTTGTTTTTTGAATTTATACTGTGGAAAATTATTTTATTTTTCGATTCTTTTATATTGCAACTGATATATTAGTATGTTAATATACTATTATTCATTATTTTGTTTTTAAATTTATTTACTATTTAAGTACAGCNTGACTACAGAAAGGATGCGATTGGCATGAAAATGACATTAAGATGGTTTGGATCAGATGTGGATAGCGTACCATTAAAATATATCCGTCAAATTCCAGGCGTTAAGGGTGTCGTTACTACACTTTATGATATACCCGCAGGAGAAGTTTGGCCGAAGGAAAGGATACGCGCTATCAATGATGAAGTTGAACAGTTTGACCTTAAAATCTTGGGAATTGAGAGCGTTAACATTCATGATGCAATAAAAGTAGGACTTCCTGAAAGAGATCATTATATTGAAAACTACATAAAAACATTAAAAAACCTAAGTTCTGAAGGTATTCATCTGGTTTGTTACAACTTTATGCCGGTATTCGATTGGACTCGTTCAGATCTTGCAAAAGAAAGAGAAGACGGTTCAACCGTACTATCATATAATCAGGATATTATCGATCAAATTAACCCAACCGACATGTTTAAACAAATAGATACTAAGTCAAATGGATTTGTTCTACCAGGCTGGGAGCCTGAACGAATGGCACGAATTCAGTCTTTGTTTAAAATGTATAAAAATGTAGATAGCATAAAACTTTTTGAAAATTTGAAGTATTTTTTAGAAGCCATCATGCCTACCTGTGAAAAATATGGTGTGAAAATGGCTATTCATCCAGATGATCCGGCATGGCCGGTTTTTGATCTACCCCGAATAGTCACGGATAAAGAAAAACTTCTAAAAATAATTAGCCTTGTTGATAGCCCATATAATGGCGTCACACTGTGTACNGGCTCTTTAGGATCTAATCCAGAAAACGATATACCCGATATCATNCGCTCCCTGGGAAGCAGAATTCACTTTGCNCATGTGCGCAATGTCAGACACCTGGAAAAAGGNAAATTTGACGAAGCTGCTCACCTCTCCTCAGACGGCTCGCTAAACATGTATGAAATCATGAAAGCATTTTACGACATTGGTTTCGANGGAATAATGAGACCCGACCATGGAAGAGCNATATGGGATGAAAAGTCCATGCCGGGTTATGGTCTTTATGATAGGGCATTGGGTGTAGCTTACCTTAATGGTCTGTGGGAAGCTATCATAAAGCAAAACATGCTTCCAAAAGATAGCGGTAAAGAATTTTTTATTCATCGTTTAGATAAGCTATTGGTTCACTAAAGAATCTTATTACTGTGCACACAATGAGAGTTTGCTATATACAATAATTACCAGCTGTGCAGTATGTGGTGTAAGGCTATATTACATAACCACATATATGCACAGCGTAACTACAAATATATAGTATGACGTAATATATCTACAAGACATTTGCTATGTAGAATAATAGTTACCGTATAATATGAAATACTAATGCTCATACATAACAACATATTTACACTAATAACTGCAAGTACATATTATGGCAAAAGACCCTGTGGCAGTTGTACTTGTACAAAACCTTCTTATATATTATTATCAATATATGTGGTCAACTGATTATTTCAAAAAGTATTTAAACTTTGGATAAAATTACAGAAGTATTCCCTACAGGGTTGTAGCAGAATTATTTTAATGGAGAGAGAACATGTTATTCGACAATAAGCACACCATTTCACCATCGTATAATATAGGAGACAATGTCTACTATATCCTTCAACAGAATATTGTTAATCTTAAATTAAAACCCGGCGAACTACTGAATGTCAAAAATATATCAGATTTATTAAATGTAAGTCGTACACCTGTACGTGATGCACTTATTAAGCTTGGTAAAGATGGACTAGTGGACGTAATTCCACAAAAAGGAACCCGTGTTTCAAAAATCGATATTCGCCGTGTTGAGGAAGAGCTTTTCTTGCGACAGAGTTTAGAAGCTAGGGCTGTTACTGTCTTTATGCAGACGTATAATGAAAGCCATATTAATAGGCTGATGGAATATATCAATCAGCAGGAAGAATCACTAANAACGCAAGATTATACTTCCTGTCTGCAATATGATGATGCATTTCACCAAGTGTTTTTTGAAGCAATCGACAAAAATATCTGCTGGGAGACCATAGTAAATACATCAGGCCATTATCGAAGAGTACGATTGATGAGCATCTGGGAACACGATATTTTTGCAGGTGTAATCGAACAACACAGAAACATGGTTGAGAACATCATCTCAAAGAATATACAAAATGTACAAAAACTCTTTTTAGAACATTCGTCTAAGCTTGTTAAGGAAATAGAAATTTTGTCCGAAAAACACCCAGAGTATTTCAAGAAAAATAAGAAAGACAATTATTTACTCACAGATTTTTTATGGAAATAAGCTGAAATTATCTAATTCCTTATATACTATTTATCACTGGATTTAAACTTCTTTATTTCGAACGTTTGTTTGACATTTGTATATGGCATGGTATAATTAGGTTAACAAAATATTATGGGGTATTGAAAATGAGGAAGAAAAATTCTGATAAACAGAANCAAATTTTAGATTTTGTTAACAGACAAGTACAAGAGAAAGGGTATCCCCCCTCAGTCCGTGAGATTTGCAAGGCTGTAGGGTTTAAGTCAACATCCACCGTGCATTCTTACTTAACAATTCTTGAAGAAAAAGGTTTAATAGTTAAAGAACCAACCAAAACAAGGGCACTAAAAGTAGTCGATAAAAATAAGAAATCTCTGGAAGGGTATATTTCANAACAGGAAATTGAGAATGTTCCAATTGTCGGCAAAGTCACTGCCGGTCAACCNATTTTAGCTGTTGAAAATATTGAAGATACTTTTCCTGTCCCCATAGAGTACCTTGAAAACTCCACCACATTCATATTAAGAATCAAAGGCAACAGCATGATTAATAAAGGTATTTTTGACGGAGATTTAGTTATAGTTAAACAGCAAAATACTGCAAAAAACGGTGATATAGTTGTAGCATTAATCGATGATGAAGCAACTGTTAAGACATTTTATAAAGAGAAAGACCATTTCCGTTTACANCCCGAAAATGATGATTACGAACCAATTATTGTAAAANACAATCTTTCCATATTAGGCAAAGTTGTTGCTTTATTCAGAAAGCTATAGCCAATAGTAGTATCCTTACATATTTTTATCTTTTACTACTTACTTGCAGCTTTAGTTTNTTTTGTAGCCTTTGCATTGTTTTCATGAGGCGACCATGTTTTTTCATGTGTGTTTTCATCCAGGTATTTTTCACCCTATGTTTAATATTATTTTTATATAAATGAAGCTTTCGTGAGTTTGCTTTGTATCAATGTATTATCTTCTTTCTTCTTGTCAATATATTCTTTCTTGTCAATGTATTGTATTCTTCTTTTTTGTCAATGCATTACCTTCATGTTGCCATGTTGAAAAATGTATCAGATAATTATACATGAATTATTTCTGAGTATGAATCAATTATTTCTACTCTACCATCACTATCTACATATTGAATGATGGCTGAGAGCATGCTGTCAGCATGAGAAACATCATTCGTTACACAAGCGAACCCCATATCGCATTGATTCCATTCATCTTGCTTAGCAATTTCCGCTGCCGACACATTAAGTTTTGACTTTATCTTGGCCAATAAACTTTTTANAACGCTCCTCTTATCTTTCAAACTTTGCATTCCACCTATATAAAGTGTTAAATTTAAAGTGCCAACGACCATACTTTATCCCTCCACTCTAAGGTCTACAACCAATCAAAAAATGCATAAGAATTACTTATGCATGATTTATTTCTATTTGATTCATTAACTTGTAACGAAAAATGGATAGAATACATTAAAGTTATTACTCTATCTCTCCTATTAGCTTCAATTGGGCATTCAAAAGGTTAACTGCTTTAGCCTTATATACTGCTAAATCCTTCTTAACACGTTCAGCTTCAAACTGAATTTTGACGACTTCACGGTTGGCTTCTTCAATAATTTGTTTAGCATTAATTTGTGCTTCGGTAATTATGTTGCTGGCTTTCTTTTCTGCATTATCAACAATATCGGCACTGGACTGCTGCGCCAATATCAAACTTTTCTTGAGGGTCTCCTCCATTTTTTCATAATGCGATAACCTATCTTTAAGGTCCATAATTTGGTCGCTTGCTTTCATAAGCTCACGGATGTAGTCTGAGTAATCCTCAATGATTTTTTGAATGGTTTCATAAACCTGATTCTCATCCAGACCATTCATAAAAGCTTTTCGGAACACTATATTTGATAAGTCGTTAGGTGTAAAATTCATAAATATCCCTCTTGAAAAAACTAAATCCTATTAATAATAAGAATTAACACATGACGTAAAAACCCAAGCAATAAGTACGCCAGAATAGGAGAAAAATCTAACATTAAATTCTTCCCAATACTTGAGCGAGCAATTAGTTTTCGAATTGGCGACAAAATAGGTTCGGTTGCCATATTTACAAATACTATTAGCTTATTTTCCCTATTAATTGGAATCCACGATAATATAACACGTAAAAGTATCAATATTTCAATAATCCTAAAAAATACGTCTATTGCTGTGGTTAAAACTTGTGTCATTCTTCCCTCCGTTTATTTCATCCAGGTAAAAGCACCTTTCAAATGTAAATCTTCTTTGATATCACCTAATATATCAACACTATTAGGTGTTGCAAGGAATATGCCTGAAGAAATTTTTTGGATATTTCCATCGAGAGAATATACGGCACCGCTCAAAAAATCTACAATTCTTTGCGCTGTTTGCATTTCAATATCTTCTACATTCATAACTATTGAACGGTTAGATCTTAAATGATCACAAATTTCTTTTGTATCATTTATATTACGTGGCGTAACGATAACAACTTTTGTATTAGAGCTGTTATTTAGATTGAGAACTTTACCTTGATTTTTCTTACTGTATTTTCCGTAACCTTCTCTTTTACCTGCTTCATCGATGTCTTCATCTTCATAAAATTCATCTTCTTCAATTTCTTCTGTTTCCCATCCAACAAAATCAAGCATTTTGTTAAGTATGTTTGCCATATGTACCTTCCTCCCACTCATCATAAGTAAAAAATTAAAATGCACTATTTGCACGAATTTGGTTCTTAGCCGTACTTCCTTTCGCCAAAAATACTGCTGCCTATGCGTACAATATTTGCACCTTCCTCTATTGCGATTTCAAAGTCATGACTCATACCCATTGACAAATACCGCATATCAATATTATCAATATTTTCCTGGTCTATGTCAACAGAAATATTCTTTAACTGCTTAAAAACATAGCGTACATTCTCGGGATGTTCAGTATATGGAGCAATAGTCATAAGCCCTTTGACCTTTATGTTTGGATATTGTGATACTGCTTTTGCAAACTCATATACTTCATCCGGGGAAATACCAGCTTTTGTATTTTCACCAGATACATTCACCTGGATCAAACAATCAATAACTCTGTTGCAACTCTCTGCTCTTTTTTGTATTTCCTCTGCCAACTTCAGACGGTCAAGCGAATGAATCATATGTACTTTATCAATGATGTATTTCACTTTATTTGTCTGAAGACTACCAATTAGATGCCATTTGCACCTTTCACTAAGTATATCGTATTTTTGGATAAGTTCCTGAACCCTATTTTCACCAAAATTCATTATTTTTTCTTCAATAGCCACTTCTATAGCATCAACAGGAAAATTTTTTGAGACGGCAACTAGCATAATGTCTTCGACATTTTGACCGCTTCGTTTAGCGGCAGTAGCTATTCTATCTTTTATAGTATTCAAATTATCCTTAATTCTAATCCTATCGTCACTTGTAAACATTATTTGTCTATCACCTGTCCTTCTTCAATGTTTTGAGGGTTCACCACGTAAATATCAAATACCCGCACAGGATCTGTTTCATTATTATCGGGTACTTTATCAACTATTACAAAATTGTCCTGATTGGCTACAATCTTAACTCTTTTTATCACAACTCTGTTAAAACGGACTAAACAAATATCAGCCGTACCATCAAATGTATTAATATTAGTCAGACTCCTTTGTGGTATTTTCAGCCCTTCAATACTCTCAACAATCAGCTGTGCCTCGACGTTGTTCAAATGTACTGTTTTTTCTATAAAACGATTAAATGAAACAATGACTCTGCATTTATCTTGGTCTTGGAAATTTTCAATGGATTCAACTGTACAAGGAATTAACTCGTTAATACCTTCAATCTTAAGTGATAGGGAATCTCCAACTTTCAATTTTTTGCTATCCTTATTGTCAATCGCACAAACGTACCAACATTCCTGATTATTAACCAGTCTGGCAAAGTTCTGGTCTTTATTCACATCAAATGCTTCATCATAACCAACAATCCTGGTTTCATTCTGTTTATTTTCTTCTGCTGTAAGATCCTCAATTGTTAGCTCATTCATATTATTAAAGTTATATTTTTCATTTATTACGCTATTGTCCCAAACAACTATTCCTGAAAAATCAGATTGAACTGTTTGTGCATTTTCGCTAAGTGCTCTTTTCAATAGTTCTAACTTGTTCTTCTCATTTTCCAGGTAAAGCCTGTCCCCGCTGCTTTCGAATATTTCTCTGTTCCTTTGGTTAATTACTCTCTCTAAAGTAGCTTTTACGCTATCAAGTGCCGAAAAATTACTATTCATGGCTATATCAGTCAGTTTGTTTACTTCTTGCTGGATTATTGTATTAAACTCACTATTTCGCCCAAGGCTGTCGGGATTACTTTCTGCGAATTGTCTCAAAATATTTATCTCAAGACTTTCAATCTCTTCGAGGATTCTCTTACTGTCTTTATCAACTACCACAGCAAAATCAAAATTATTTGGGACTCTCTCACCATGTTGAACCTTTGGAATAACTATTCCTTCATATGGTGATTTAACTTGAGTCTCTTCTCTAATAAAGACTCCCTCTGATGGGATCTTTATTTCAAGGATTCCAGAGTGAATAATATCGGTTTCAATGTTTCCATGAAATATCCACTTCCATAATGCGGGCAAATAAATAATTGCAAAGATAATAAGGATCAGATGCATTGATCTGTTCTTGTTTCTTCGACTATGGGTTTTTCCACTATGTGATTTTTTAGTTTTGTTCCTTACTTTCCTCTTTTCTTTAGTGGTGCCCATTACTCTCCCCCATAAATGCCATATGTTATATTTAGAAAAACAAGGCATTATGTTTTATCCAATGTAGTAATTAATTATGTAATAATTAACTGTAAAAATTATGAGCAAATATTATAATTTTAGTAAGTCTTTGTTAAGTAACTCCTGCACTGCGCATAAAACACCAAGTTTTACATGCTCATACACAAGTCCACCTTGAAGATAAGCTATATATGGTGGGCGTATTGGTGCATCTGCCGACAATTCAATTGATGAGCCTTGAACGAATGCTCCAGCAGCCATAATCACTGGTGAATCGTAACCCGGCATTTCCCATGGCTCAGGTGTTACAAATGAATCCACCGGGGATCCCTTTTGAATACCCTGGCAAAATGCTATAACTGCATCAGGATTTCCAAATTTTACAGCTTGAATTATATCGCTTCTTTTTTCATCAAATCCTGGACAAGTCTCATAACCTAAACTTTCCATTAGAGCCGAGGCAAAGACAGCTCCCTTTAAGCTTTCGGCTACAATGTGTGGTGCAAGGAAAAATCCTTCAAACAAGGATCTGTTTTGACCTAATGTAGCACCAACTTCCTTTCCTAAACCTGGAACAGTCATCCTATACGATGCTTGATCAACCAGATTCTTTTTCCCGGCAACATACCCACCTGACAGAACAATTCCGCCTCCGGGGTTCTTAATTAAAGAGCCTGCCATAATATCTACACCAACATCGGTGGGTTCTTTATCCTCAACAAATTCACCGTAACAGTTATCAACCATTACTACACAATCAGGTTTTATGTTCTTAACAAAATTCACTGTTTTTTCAATAGTTGCAATAGTAGTAGGTTCTCTCCAAGAATACCCACGAGATCTTTGAATAAACACCATTTTTGTGTTTGGATTAATAGCCTTCTTTATACCATTAAAATCCATCTCGCCATTTTCAAGGAGTTCGACTTGCCGATATGTAACCCCATAGTCCTTTAAACTGCCCGTGCCACTTTCACCGCGAATTCCGATTACTTCGTCAAGAGTGTCATAAGGCTTTCCAGTGACAGATAATAGCTCATCTCCTGGGAGTAACACTCCATACAGACACAGCGCTAATGCGTGTGTTCCACATGTTATTTGATGCCTCACCAGTGCATCTTCTGCTCCAAATGCAGCTGCATATACGCTCTCTATAACTTCTCTGCCCCTGTCATTGTAACCATACCCAGTTGAGCCTGAAAAGTGAGAATCACTTACACGGTATTCCTGCATAGCTTTTATTACCTTGCTTTGGTTGTATGCAGATACTTGCTTTATATTATCAAAAACCAAGTGACATTTCTTTTCAACTTCTGAGGACAATTTCACCAGTTGCGAATCAATATTAAAATCCCTATGATATATTTCGGTATTTATCATCAGTAACTTTCCTCATTTCTAATACCATTTGTAATAATAATTTATTGAATGTGTTCTCGTACCAAATTATTGCTTCAATCATGAGGCTTTTCATTGGTATTTAGTTTGTTTAAATTATCTAAAGCCTTTTGGACCTGTTCCTTGGTAATTGTGTTGTTAAAATTGAACGAACAACTTAGAGATTTATTGTACATTTCTTTTGCTTCTTCTACTTTTCCTATATCCTCAAGATATAATGCATAATCATAATATGCTTCAGGAAAATGGGGTTCTTTTTTCATAAGCTTTTCAAATAAATTATCGGCTTTGTCCATTTCGCCTCTTAAGTGATATAGATGTGCAAGATTATCCTGGATAATAGCATTATCTGAATTGTATTCATAAGCTTCGAGATTCACTTTTAAAGCTTCATCTAAATCTCCTTTTTCAATTAAAAGGTAACCAAGACTCCCATATACTGCTGTGTTTTTATATTCTAATATAACCTCTTTAAGCATTTCAATGGCTTTGTCCAAGTCTCCCTTTCTCCAAACTACTAATGCTAAATTTGATTTTGCAAAGTTCTTCTCTTCACTGCTACTGCTTTTATCCATAGCCTTTGTAAGTACTTGTTCGGATTCGTCAAGCTTACCCGACTTTAGAAGAACAAATCCATAATTAACTAAAACATCGGCTTTTACTTTCTTTGCGTTTGCAGCTTTGGCAAACCATTTTATAGAATTGTCAAGATTTCCTTTTCCATATTCTAATTGGGCTTTTAATCGGTATATCAAATTTCTGTTTACGACAATAATCAACAACAAAAATGTAACAATACCAATAAGACCTACTATAGTATCGATCTTAAAAAGGATAATTATTACAATTATTGGTACAAGAGCATAGAATAACAACATCAATGGTTTTGTTTTCAATACATTCACCCTCTATTTTTCATTAAACTATGTTACCATTCATAATATAAGAGCCAGTTGTGAATCAGTTACACACAAAGACTGCACTCAAAAATGTAAGTAAATGGCGTTAATACAATAAACATGATAGCATTCAGTAGCCTATATATCAATGTCTCCAGGAAATACAATTGTACCCAAAGCATTGTTAAACATTGTTTCCATATTAATTTTATCTTTTAATATATGGCTTCTGTGAGGCAGCTCTATTTATTATTAGCTGTACAATATCAGTTCGAAAATCCAATTGCATACCACTATATGATGTATAGCGGTATGCAAAATATAAAAATCGCAAAATACAAATTGTAAAGATAGTTTTCTCTATACAGACAACATAGCTTCTAAGGACTTACGTGCTCTGTTAATAATGTCCTCATCAAGTTCTATCTGATATCTATCAAATTTCAGTGCATTATAAACGCTTTCTAACTTTGTTTTCTTCATGTTTGGACATATGAATTTTGGTGTCAAAAGATAGAAAGTTTTATGTGGGCTATCATTTTTAAGTTTATGCAAAATACCCATTTCTGTTGCAATAATGAATTTATCATGGGGATCGTTCTTTGCATACTCAATTATTTTAGATGTGCTACCAACAAAATCAGCCATATCAATAACCTCTTGCCTACACTCGGGATGAGCTAAAAGCAACGCATCGGGATGGGCTTGTTTTGCCTTCACTACATCATCTTTTACAACTCTATGATGGGTGATACAATATCCCTGCCATATGTGGAATGTTTTGTTTGGAAAATGCTTTGCTACATATCCTCCCAAATTAAGGTCAGGTGCAAATATTATCTCATCGTTTGGTATGGACTCAATAACCCTAATGGCATTTGAAGATGTACAGCATATGTCACATTCTGCTTTTACTTCAGCAGAAGTGTTTATATAGCATACCACTGCAGCATTGGGATGTTTTTTCTTTTCTTCTATTAATGCTTCGGCTGTAATCATATCAGCCATGGGACACCCTGCATCGATTTCAGGAAGCAGAACAGTCTTTTCAGGCGAGAGTATTTTCGCACTTTCAGCCATGAAGTGAACCCCACAAAAAACAACAACATCTGCATCTGTGGAAGCACAATATTGACTCAAGGTAAAAGAATCTCCCACAACGTCAGCTATATCCTGCACCTCATCAATTTGATAATTGTGAGCAACGATAACAGCATTCTTTTGTTGCTTCATCCTTTTGATTTCATCTATCATTTCTTTCATATTATTTTTCATTAAATCTGTCTCCTTTTGCTAACTCTATAGTGTAAAAAAACACTAACTGCCGCTTCATCTTAATTACATTATACTATAACATAGCATTATATCATACAGATTTCTTACTGCACATACTTTAAAATTTCTAAATTCTATGTTATATTAGATCGTTGTATTTAAATTTTAATATTCTAAGACGATTTTTGTTGTTTCCTGTCCTAGATTATTATAGAATAATGTCTATGATTGAGGAGTATTAATTTTTTTGACTTTTTGACTTATAATTAATAAAAATAGGAGTTTTGTCTTATGGAAGTATTGAAGCAACGCATATTGAAAGACGGGCATGTTCTTGAAGACAATATTTTAAAGGTTGACTCTTTTTTGAATCATCAAATAGATCCTCACCTTGCTTTTGATATAGGTAAAGAGTTTTACAACAGATTTAAAGACACAAAAGTTGATAAAATACTTACCATCGAAACTTCAGGTATAGCTTTTGCACTATGTGCAGGATATTTTTTTAATGTACCCATTATTTTCGCAAAAAAACATAACGGTGCTAATATGTCCACAGATGTTTATCAAAACAACGTTCATTCATATACAAAAAATATAGATTATACAATATCACTTTCCAAACAATTTCTTCATTCTGGGGATAATCTTCTTATTATTGATGATTTTTTAGCTAAAGGGCAAGCTGTCTTAGGATTGATGGATATTGCAAATCAAGCCAACGCAAATGTTTCTGGGGTTGGTATAGTAATAGAAAAAGCATTTCAGAGCGGAAGTGAAATTCTTAGAAACCTTGGGGTTCGTCTCGAATCCCTTGCTGTTATAGAATCCTTAAATAATAACAAAATAATTTTCAGGGAGGCATTTTAGAAATGAGAAAAAGAAGGATATTGTGTCTAGTAATTATAGCATGTAGTATCATAATGATGCTCTCAGGCTGTAATACTCAAAACGGAGGCAAGCAAGAAAAACTGAAGGTGGGATTCATTTATATCGGTACAGCAGGCGATGCTGGATATACTCAGGCCCACGATAAAGGCAGACTTTATGCCCAAGAAAAACTTGGTGATAAAGTTGAATTGATTTATCAGGAAAACGTTAGCGATACAGACGATTCATGTGTTCCAGTAATACATTCAATGATTGAGCAGGGATGCAAGGTCATCTTTACTAATTCATATGGTTATATGGATTACACATATGATATGGCCCAAGAGTATCCAGACGTTACTTTCTTGCATTGTTCAGGTAGTAAAAGCTCAGATAACATGCTCAATTATTTTGGCAGAATCTATCAAGCTCGCTATCTAGCTGGTATAGTTGCAGGAATGAAAACTGAAACTAATAAAATTGGTTATGTCGGCGCACATCCAATCCCAGAGGTAATTCGTGGCATCAATGCCTTCACTCTTGGAGTACGTTCTGTAAATCCAGATGCTGTTGTAGAAGTTGTATGGACATCCACCTGGTACGATCCTGCTTTAGAAAAATCCGCAGCAGTATCTCTTTTAGACAAAGATTGCGATGTAATTGCACAGCACCAAGATACAACAGGTCCTCAAACTGCAGCAGCAGAACGTGGAAAATGGTGTATTGGATATAACTTTGATACACGTGACGTTACACCTGATTCATATATGACAGCTCCTATATGGAATTGGGGTCCATATTATGCAGACCAAATTCAAAAGGTTCTTGACGGAACATGGAAGAGCGAAAATTATTGGGGCGGTATGGAAGATGATATAGTTCAACTTGCTCCTCTTACAAAGAATGCCCCCGAGGGAGCACAGGCAAAAGTTGACGAAATGAAAGAGAAAATAATTAGCGGCGAGTTCAAAATATTTGAAGGCCCAATAAAAGACCAAAACGGTGAAATCCGCGTACCTGCCGGAACAGTTATGACAGACGAGGAACTATTAGGTTTCAGCTGGTTCGTTGAAGGAGTTAACGGAGTTATCCCAGAAAACTAAAATAAGTCAAAAACAGGATTAAAGGTTTTCCTTTAATCCTGTACTTATTATTGTGCACCATTAACATAGTTTCAATAGATAAATATAAACTCCTGTTCTACTATCTGGAGTAATTAAGATGTATAGCATTAATATAATTGAGTTAATTATATAGAAAAGTCTTAGATTGAGATTTAAATTATGAATAGTAATTTGTAATAATAGATTTTATGGATAAACTAAAAATTTGATAAGTATTACTATTTAATTAGTATTTACTATTTGAAAAGGATACAATTATGAATAAAACTGTTTATGTTGATATGAAAAATATTTGCAAAACCTTTGGAGTAATCCGTGCAAATCATGACATTAACTTTTCTGTTTATAAAGGCGAAATACACGGATTGTTAGGTGAAAATGGAGCTGGTAAAAGCACTCTTGTTAATATGCTATCCGGCATTTATACACCTGACAGTGGAAGTATTTCGATTTATAATGAAAATGTAAATATACATTCCCCTAAACATGCTATTGAACTTGGAATAGGTATGATACACCAACATTTTAAGCTGATCGATGTATTAACTGCAGCTGAGAACATTATGTTAGGACAAAAAGACTCTTTTTTCTTATCCACTAAACATAAAATAAAATCAATTGAAAATGTAATGAAAAAATACGGAATGGAATTTGATCTTAACAAAAAAATTAGTGATATGTCGGTAAGTGAAAAACAAAATGTTGAGATAATGAAAGTTCTGTACCGAGGTTCAAAAATACTAATACTTGATGAGCCAACTGCTGTGTTGACACCTCAAGAGATAGATAAACTCTTTATAGTTCTTAGAAACCTTGCAAATTCAGGTTGTGCCATAATAATAATTACACACAAGCTCAATGAAATTATGTCTATAACCGATAGAGTTACTGTACTAAGGCAGGGCGAGACTATATCAACTCTTGAAACCAAAGAAACAAATATACGTCAATTAACAGAGCTTATGGTTGGTAAACCCGTTAGTCTTTCAATTGATAAGGTGAATGCTGAAAGAGGAAAGTTACTATTATCTGTTCAAAATCTTACTGCTTTAGGTGAGCATAATGTTCGCGTGCTCGATGATGTAAGTTTTGATTTATATGAAGGTGAAATTTTAGGTATAGCTGGCGTAGCCGGAAGTGGCCAGAAAGAGCTTTGTGAAACAATAGCCGGTCTTTATCCTGTTGAAAAAGGAGATATCTACTTCGAAGGAGAAAACATCGTAGAATTAAGCCCTAGAGAGATAATCGAACGTGGTGTCAGCATGAGCTATATCCCTGAGGATCGTCTTGGAATGGGGCTGGTTGCTTCTATGGATATGGTAGATAATATGCTGTTAAAAGATTACGTAAACCAGCCAGGTATTACTGTCAATAGAAAAGTTGCCCGCGACAAGGCTGAGCGTGTTAAAGAACGTCTCGATATTCAGGCGCCAAATGTCAATACACCCATTCGCAAGTTGTCGGGTGGAAATATTCAAAAGGTACTTTTAGGTCGTGAAATGGACGCTAGTCCCCATTTACTAATAACTGCATACCCTGTTAGAGGTCTTGATATAGGTGCTTCATATAATATTTACGACCTCCTGCAAGAGCAAAAGCAAAATAATGTGGGTATACTTTATATTGGTGAGGATTTAGATGTACTAATTGAACTTTGTAATAGAATTATGGTTTTATGTAACGGTAAGGTTACTGGTATTGCAGATAGTGAAAGCGTTACGAAGGAAGACCTTGGACTCATGATGGCAGGAGAATCTCTTTCTTCATTACAAAAGGAGGATGAGCAATGCAAATTATAAAGCGAGTAGGAGCTTCTAAAAAGCAAATTATTATAATACGTTTGATTGCCATCATGGTAGCATTAGTTGCTTCAGGCATTTTTATAGTTATGTTGGGATATAACCCTATTACAGTATATTCGAATATGATTTCAGGAGCACTGGGTTCTAAAATCCGATTAAGAGCAACTTTGTTAGAAATGATCCCTCTTACAATAACATCATTGGGCATTTTAGTAGCATTTAAGATGAAATTTGCAAATATCGGTGGTGAGGGACAAATTCTAATGGGTGCCTTTGGAGCAACATATGTTGCATTATTTATGGATTGGCTCCCAGAGTTCCTTGTTATCCCTGTAATGTTTCTGGTAGGATTTTTAGTTGGTGGTATATGGGCTGTAATTCCTGCAATATTTAAGGCCAGATTTGACGCTAATGAAACCATTATGACACTTATGCTTAACTACATTGCAATACAATGGATCACATATCTTCAGTATGGTCCATGGAGAGATCCTGAGTTAAAGGGGTTCGCAAAGATTGCAAATTTTCCTCAATATGCCCTCCTACCGAGAGTATTTGGAATTCATATTGGGTTGATTATTGCACCGGTTCTTGTGGTATTTATTGCTTGGTTTTTGAGAAGAACAAAAAGAGGCTTTGAAATCACTGTAGTTGGCGAGAGCTTAAGTACTGCTCGTTATGCAGGAATGGATATTTCTAGAATAATAATAACCACCATGTTGTTAAGTGGCGGTCTATGTGGAATTACAGGTGTTATCCAAGCTGCGGGAGTTAACAAAACTTTAACCATGAATGTATCAAGTGGCTATGGCTTTACCGCAATTATTACCACATATTTATCTGGCTTAAACGCAACTAAAGTCTTATTTGTTTCTTTCCTATTTGGTGTTTTACTTCAGGGTGGTTCATACATACAGTCTGCTCTTCAGATACCTCAATCTGCAGCAGACGTATTACAAGGTATGCTACTGCTTTGTGCACTTGGCAGTGAATTTTTTGTTCAGTACAAGGTTCGCTTTTCGAAAAAGAATTCAGTTTCATCGGAGGTTAAATAGTTATGATACCTTTTTTAAAAAATGCTCTAATATCTGGAACACCTTTGGTTTTTGCTGTATTAGGCACAATGTATAATGAGAAAGCTGGAAACCTAAACCTTGGAATTGAAGGATTGATGCTACTTGGAGCAGTTGCAGGCTTTCAGATGGCTATAATTACTGAGAATCCACTATTAGCACTTCTTTTTGCAATGATATTTGGTGCTTTGGGTGCATTAATATATGCTTTTCTAACTGTAACGTTAAGAGCAAATCAATCGGTTACAGGACTTGCACTTACAATATTTGGTACAGGGTTGTCACGGTTTTGGGGTAAACGCTTGATGGGTATGGTTTTATCAGAAACTTTTAGAAGTTATTTCCGTCCTATTTCGGTACCATTCCTTACAAAAATACCAATACTAGGCCCTATACTTTCAATTTTTGTTGAGCAGGATATATTTGTGTACTTAAGTTATTTGGCTGTAATTCTATCAGGCATATACCTTTATCATACTCGTTTTGGTCTCAATCTTAGAGCTGTTGGTGAAAATGCTGCTGCTGCTGATGCTTCGGGAATAAATGTAACTTTATATAAGTATATTCACATACTCATAGGCGGTGCACTATGCGGTTTAGGAGGAGCCTACCTTTCGCTTGTATATGTTCCTTCATGGCAAGACAATATAACATCGGGTCGTGGTTGGATAGCCATTGCACTTGTAATTTTTACTTCATGGAACCCTTACAGAGCCTTTTGGGGCGCAGCTCTTTTTGGTGGCCTGGACATAATAGGTTTCAGAATACAAACATTAAATCTACCTATTGCGATAAATCAGCAGTTCTTAAGAATGCTTCCATATATTGCAACTTTATTGGTGATCATTGTGGGTTCTATTAGAAAGACTTCAAATCATATGGCACCAAAAGACTTAGGTAATCCCTATTTAAGAGAAGAACGATAACCAACACAAGAACACAGAGGGACGGTTCTTTTGTGTCATTCGTAAGGAGAACACAGGGGGACGGTTCTTTTGTGTTATTCGTAAGAACATCATTACATATGGCTAAACACAGGGGGAAGATTCTTTTAACACAGGACAACACAAAAGAACCGTCAGACTGTGTGATTTTCACTCAGTTAATCCCTTTGTTTTCTTACCAGATTCACTATTTTATTTATACATGTGCCAGCAATAT
>JGI24708J26588_10000051_pt1 | contig 78105 bp, 78 predicted proteins | sample BioPla1DNA2_FD_26588 | JGI IMG/M metagenome (IMG submission 26588) | reverse complement strand
ATCAGATTCAAAGCAGCAGTATTGATTGACAGGTACGGGCCTTGGTGGTAGAATGATTGGGTAGATTGCTAGGCTCTATTGAACCGGCAGTCGAAGCCGCTCAGAACAGGTGTCGAAAAACATGGGGGGGAACCCACATGTACCTGCATGGCGAGTCTAGAGAAGGAGGTGGACGTATTGTACGCCGTTATCGAAACTGGTGGCAAACAATATCGTGTGTCCACAGGCGATGCCATTTATGTTGAAAAGCTCAATGTCAATGAAGGCGACGAAATCGTTTTCGATCGTATTCTGCTCGTGAGCCAAGATGGTAANACCCAGGTTGGCACACCCTATGTTGACGGTGCGAAAGTTGTGGCTAAAGTTGCTAAGCACGGTAAGCAGAAGAAGATCATTGTCTTTAAGTACAAAGCTAAGAAAAACTACCGTCGCAAACGCGGTCATCGCCAGCCATACACCAAATTGGTAATTGAATCCATCACAGCATAGTGCAATGATCACGTTGGAGTTTTACCGGAACAAGCAGGTCGAGGGGTGGCAGGGTTTTCTTGTAGAGGGCCACTCGGGCTTTGCAGCACACGGAGAAGACATTGTCTGTGCTGCCGTGTCAGCCTTAGCGCAGACTGCAGTCCTTGGCATTCAAGAAGTTATTGAGATTGACTGTTTGGTGGAAATTGATGAAGCTGACGGCCTGTTGCTTTGTCTGTTGCCTGAGAAATTGGCGCAGGAAGAATGGAAACAGGCTCAGTTGGTACTCAAAGTGCTTTATACAGGCCTTTCGGCCATAGAAGAGGAATACGGTAAGCATGTTAGTGTGAAGGAGGTGCCATACCGTGAGAATGAATCTGCAATTGTTCGCTTCAAAAAAAGGCGGCGGAAGCACTAAGAATGGCAGAGATTCTGCTGCGAAACGCCTTGGTGTTAAGAGTCACGACGGACAGTTTGTGACTGCAGGTAGTATTATCATTAGACAGCGCGGAACTAAGATCAAACCTGGTGTGAATGTTGGTCTAGGCAAAGATGATACATTGTTTGCTCTGGCCGATGGCTATGTTTCCTTCGAACGCCTAGGAAAAACAAGTAAGGCGGTCAGTGTAATTACTGAAGCCGCACTCGCTTAGTGATAATCCCCTTTGTGCTCCGGTGCAAAGGGGTTTTTTCAAAGGAGGACAGATCATGTTTGTTGATCGTGCCCGCATTTATGTAAAATCGGGTGATGGTGGAGATGGAGTAGCACGTTTTCGACGCGAAAAATATGTGCCGGCGGGCGGTCCTGCTGGAGGCGATGGCGGCCGGGGAGGAAGCATTTACTTCGTAGTGGACGAAGGGCTCTCAACCTTAATGGACTTTCGTTACCGGCGCAAATTTGTAGCCCCTTCCGGTAAGGCAGGCCAGTCTAAAAACATGGCAGGTAAAGACGGTGAAGACTTGGAAATCAGGGTGCCCCCCGGTACACTGGTAAAAGATGCCGATACTGGTGAGGTGCTGCTGGATCTTACAGTGCCTAACAGCCGCGTTTTGGTTCTGCCCGGCGGCAGAGGCGGCAGGGGCAATACGCACTTTACAACGCCAACCCGCCAGGCGCCCTCCTTTGCTGAAAGGGGCGAGCCAGGGCGGGAACTGTGGCTTAAGCTTGAGCTTAAGCTGTTAGCCGATGTGGGCCTTGTGGGCTATCCGAATGTCGGCAAGTCAACCCTCCTGTCGGTGGTGTCGGCTGCCCGTCCGAAAGTTGCGAACTATCCCTTCACCACACTGATTCCTAACCTCGGTGTAGTATCTTTGGAGCCGGGGCATGCATTCGTGATAGCAGACATCCCGGGATTAATCGAAGGGGCTCATGCTGGTGTGGGTTTGGGCATAGACTTTCTGCGTCATATCGAACGGACCCGCTTGATTATCCACCTGGTGGATGCAGCTGGCGTTGATGGTCGCGATCCAGTAGATGACTATGAAAAAATCAACCAAGAACTGNGCTTGTATAGTGAGGACTTGGCTGCATGCCCCCAGATTCTGGTGGCTAACAAAGTAGATCTGCCGGAAGCCCAGGACAATTTGGAACGCTTAAAGAAACTGGCGGAGGCTGAAAATCGCGAGTTCTATGCGATATCAGCGGCTACCAGCCAGGGTACGGCTGCCTTGATGCGCCGCTGTGACCAGCTCGTACGTGAGCTGAAAAAGTCAGATCCTCCAGCAGAACATGTACAGCAGCTGATTCTTCCCAAGGAGGAAAGGTCGCCGGTTGATGAATTTACAATTGTACGCGATAATGAGGATTACGTGGTGGAAGGGGCCGGTTTAGATCGCCTTCTGCGACGGTTGGATCTGGAGAACCCAGATGCCATTGCTTATCTTCAGAATTTGTTTGAAAAAATTGGCTTGTACAAAAGGTTAGTTGATATGGGTGTTCCGGAAGGAGCTACCGTTAGAGTTGGAGAATTAGAATTTGAGTATATGGAATGAGGGTGTCTATGCTGACAAGTAAGCAACGAGCGCATTTGCGTGCTCTGGGCAATGAACTTGATCCAGTCTTTCAGATTGGCAAAGGTGGTTTATCGGANGAAATTNTCGATCAGCTTGATGCTGTTTTGCAGGCTAGAGAGCTGATTAAAGTGAGGGTGCTCAAAAGCTGCCTGGACGACGCAGGGGATTTGGCTGACGAGATCGCCGAGGCCCTAGACTGTGATGTGGTTCAGAAGATTGGCAGGAGTTTTCTCCTGTACCGCAAATCTCTAGATGAACCGAAAATTCAACTGCCCTGAAGGAGTAGCGGACATGAAAAAGAACGGTCCAAGAATAGGGATCATGGGGGGCACCTTTGATCCCGTGCACTATGGACATTTGGTGACAGCTGAAGGAGCCCGCTGTGTGTACAAGCTTGATCAAGTCTTCTTTCTGCCATCGGGAAAGCCTCCCCACAAGTTGATGAAGCAGGTGAGCGATGCAGAGCACCGCTATATGATGACGGTGCTGGCAACTTTGACGAACCCTCATTTTGAGGTCTCCCGTCTGGACATTGATCGTGAAGGAATCAGCTATACCATTGATACGTTGAAGTACCTACGGGAGTATTATGGGCCCGAGGCTGAACTTTTCTTTATTACCGGGGCCGATGCGATTTTTGAAATAACAGACTGGAAAGACCACGATGAATATCTGACCATCGCCCATTTTATTGCGGCGGCCCGTCCGGGTTTTGCTTTGGAAGAATTGCCCAAGGCTACCCAGGATTGGGTTGACAAGCATGCGGATCGTTTTCATGTGCTTAATGTTCCGGCTATGGCTATTTCTTCTACTGAGATTCGGGAAAGGGTCAGAAGCGGTATGTCCATTCGCTACCTAGTGCCTGAACCGGTGGAGCATTATATCAAACGTCATAAGCTTTATCTATAATCGGTACCCGAGTTTATGACAAACCTTGCGAAATAGTCTAGATAGAGAGGGGGGAGTGGTTTTGCTAACTGAAGAAGAAGTGATTAGACGAAGAGCAGAACTTGAAGAGCGTCGCAAGCTGAAAAAGACCTATCGCCGGCGCCAGATTATTTTTTACTCCTTATCTTTTTTAGTGGCCATTATTCTCATGCTTTTTACAGCGCACTACACTTTTCAGCGAGGTGTACAAGGAACACCGGCTGTAACAACTAACAATCAACGATTGCTGGTTTTGTTTCTCGGGACTGATGAAAAATACGAGGCCAGTACCAGGGCCGATTCGATCATGCTCTTTTCCTTAGATACGAAAACCGGTGAGGCAGGGGTTTTATCCATACCCAGAGATACTCGGGTCTGGATACCCTCCAGGCAGCGCTGGGAGCGTATTAACGCGGCCTATGCCCATGGAGGAGCAGCCATGGCTATGGAGGCAGTTTCTTATTTGCTCGGTGTATCTGTGGATTACTTTGTGCACACAGATTTTGCAGGATTTGAACAGTTGGTAGATGTCTTAGGCGGTGTTGAAATCGACGTAGCAAAGCGGATGCACTACGTAGATAAAGCCCAGGGCTTAGAGATCGATATTCAACCCGGCCGTCAGGTCCTGAACGGCGAAAAGGCCCTCCATTATGTACGTTACCGTGATCGTTTAGGCGATGTGTCCTTGGTGGATCCCTTTAACGACGAGTATGACGGACGGGTGGAGAGGCAGAGGCAGTTTTTTGAGGCAGTGGTTTCCCAGGCCTTAAGCCCTTCATCCCTAGTCAAGCTGCCCCAATTGGTGACCCAGGTGTTCAAAGTAGTGAACACTAATTTACCTTGGGAAAAAGTGTTTAGCCTCGCCTTGTCCGGGTCCAAGTTTTCAGCGGACAAGATGCAGACAGCTGTGCTGCCAGGCAACAGTGAAGTGTTGAATGATGCATGGTATTGGATTATTAACGAACAAAAAGCAAAGTCCGTAATTGATACTGTAGTCTTAGGCAAGCCGGAACCTTTACGGCTGGTGGTACTAAACGGCAACGGCCGGAGCGGTGTAGCTAGGGAAGTATCGGATCTACTGAGTTATTACGGCTATAATGTAGTTTCCCATGGCAATGCCGAACATTTTGACTTTGCTACCACCCAGGTCTTAGTTTCTCCGCGGGATGCGGAACGGGTTAAGCCCCTCGCGGACTATCTGGGGGCTTCCATTCAGGAGTCTGATGTAGAACAGGCGGAGGTCACCGTGATTATTGGTAAAGATTATAATTTAAATGATAGGAGCGTGGGAATTTGACCAAGAACAGCGCCGAAAACATGGCCAAGATAGCTGCTCGGGCTGCAGACGAGAAGAAAGCGGATCAGGTGCGGGTGTTGAAAATGCCTGAAGTGATGACGGAAACGGAGTATTTCGTTGTCAGCAGTGCTACTGCCCATGTGCAGGTGCGGGCCATTGTGGACTCTATTACAGCGGCTTTAGAGGAAGCTGGCGCAGAGTTGCTGCGCTATGAGGGACGCGGAGATAACAACTGGGTGCTGTTGGATTATGGCAATGTTGTGATCCATGTCTTCCTGGAGGAGGAGCGCCGTTACTATAATATAGAGAAGCTCTGGGCAGATGCAGAGCAAGTGTCTTGGTATGAATGATGCCTATTCAACCTTAGCGAGGTTCTATGATCAATTAATGGAAGCGGACTATCAGGAGTGGGTGGAGTATCTTTTGGCTTTGGGTAGGCGCCATCACCACAAACCTAGTCGGATTCTGGATTTAGGATGCGGTACTGGAAGTTTAACCATCCCCTTGGCAGAACGTGGTTACCAGCTGACGGCCATTGATTTTTCAAGAGAGATGATTGGGATCGCCAAGAACAAAGCCGAGAACCTCGGATGTGAGATTCCTTTTGCTGTGGGAGACATGCGTAGTCTGGACAGGCCTGGCGAATACTTCGATACAGTGATCAGCGGTTGTGATGTCCTAAACTACCTGATCTGCGAAGATGATCTTCTGGCCTCTTTCGAGTCAGTCCGCAAATTATTAAGCCCAGGGGGGCTTTGGCTGTTTGATCTCAATTCAGAATATAAGTTGCGGGAGATCTATGGTAACCAGTCCTATGCGGATTTGCAGGGCGGTTTCGGTTATTTCTGGGATAACTGTTACGACGAGGAAGAGGAACTCTGCACTATGGATCTGACGTTTTTTGTCCAAGTGCAGGATAATCTCTACGAGCGCAAAGAGGAACGTCACCGTCAAAAACTCTGGACGCCCAGGAAAATTGGTGAATTTTCCGCGGCAAGGGGTTTTTCTCTGCTGGCCTGCTATGATTTCCTAACTTTCGAACCCTGCACTGAGGAAACTCACAAGTGGCAGTTTGTCTTAAAAAAGATCTAAGAAGCACCCTGCGGGAGGGTGCTTCCTGCTTAGAATGAACGATATGTGTTTGTATTCTGTTGTTCTGGGGGTGCAGGGAATGTCCTGCCCCTCGCTAGCTCCTGTTCTGCCAGGGCTATCATGCGCCTGACCATGTGTCCGCCGACGGAACCGCATTCCCGAGACGAGATGTTTCCCCAATAGCCTGTCTTATATTCTGGGTTTATTCCCAACTCATTGGCAACTTCGTATTTGAACTGGTTGAGCGCTTGATAGGCGTGGGGCATTACTTTGATATTGCTGCTGCTGGAACCTTGCGCCATAGAATCTCCTCACTTTCTGTCCTTAGAGTGTCCCCCTGCAAAGATTTTTACCCATGATAGGTTTTGGCAGAACGTATCGTTTTTTCCAGTTCATCTTAGCGCTTAATTGAAGGAACAGGGAGGAATCCCGCCCCTTCTGGTTGAATACCCATCTATCGTTCGTGATATGTTTCTTTAATGTGTTTGGATACATTGTGAAAGGGTGAACAGTTTTATGCAAAGGACGTTCCCCCGCGGGGGAAACACAAGACTGCCTGATCATAAGGAGGCTACCGCGCGCAAGCCTATCATGGTTCTGCCAGCGCCTCCCATTGTAGTCATTCCTATGGGTCAGCATATAGGCGCTCCTTGTGAGTCGTTGGTGAATGTAGGTGACAAGGTAAAAGTGGGTCAGCCCCTCGGGAAAGCAGGGGCCTTTGTCTGTTCACCAGTACACTCCAGCGTTTCTGGTGAAGTAATTGCAGTGGAAGAGAGACCTCTGGCAACTGGACGGCGGGTTCTGTCTGTTGTGATTCGCAATGACGGTAAAGATGAGACGGTACCATTTGAACCTGAGGACCTCGATAAGATGATGCCCGATACCATTCGGCAAAGGGTAAAAGATGCTGGTATCGTCGGCATGGGAGGAGCAGGATTCCCAACCCACATCAAGCTCAATCCGCCTAAGCCTGTGCATACAATTGTCATCAACGGGGCCGAATGCGAACCATACCTCACTTGTGACCATCGTCTCATGGTCGAAAAGGCATCTGAGTTAGTGGGCGGCCTGCTGGCGATGATGAAGTCAAACGGCGCGTCCAAGGGTATAGTCGCCATTGAAGCGAACAAGCCTGATGCTGTTGAGCAGGTTCAGGCCGCGATCAAGGGCATGGATGAGCTGTCTTTGGAAGTTCTGAAGGTAAAGTATCCCCAGGGGGCTGAGAAACAGCTGATCAAAGCTATTCTTGATGTAGAAGTCCCAAGCGGCGGCCTCCCTTGCGATGTGGGCTGTGTGGTCAGCAACGTGCATACAGCAGTTTCCACTTACGAAGCTGTGGTAATGGGCAAGCCCTGTTATGAACGGGTAGTTACCGTCAGCGGCGGCTCCGTCGTTGATCCCCGCAATCTTTTGGTGCGCATTGGCACGCCTATAGAAACCGTCTTAGATTTTTGCGGCGGATTGCTGGGCGAACCAGCAGCTTTGATTAGCGGCGGTCCCATGACAGGTCCTCCTATCGTCGATTTACTGGGGCCTGTGGTGAAGACTTCGTCTGGGGTGATTGCCTTAAGCCACGAAGAAGCAGGCTTTGACCAGAACAGGCCCTGCATTAGCTGCGCGCGTTGTGTACAGGCTTGCCCCATGGGGTTAACACCTAATTTGCTGGGAGAGTACTCCCATAACGAGCTGCATGACAAGGTTGAGAAGCTGCGGGGGCTAGACTGTATCGAATGTGGTCTCTGCTCTTATGTCTGTCCATCCAAGCGTGCTTTAGTCACCTGGATCAAGAAGGGCAAGGCAGACTTAGTGGCGCTGCGCAGCAAGGAAAGAGTGAGCTAGGGGTGAGAATATGCAGGTGAAAACGGGTCCGTTTCTGCGAGACAGTGTAACAGTTGAAGAAATCATGATTGATGTGTTGATCGCACTGATACCAACTCTCATAGCCGGTGTGCTGCTTTACGGCAGGCATACGCTGATGATTGTCATTTTGAGTACCCTCAGTGCAGTTCTGACTGAGGCAATCTTGACTAAGGCTCCCTTGACGCCTAAGGGTATCTTTGGCGATGGAAGTGCTGCGGTCACTGGTATGTTGTTGGGTCTAATTCTGCCTCATACAGCACCTTATTGGATTCCCATCTTCGGATCTTTCTTTGCCATTGCCTTGGTCAAGTTGGCCTTCGGCGGTTTAGGCTACAACATTTTTAACCCGGCTCTGGCTGCCCGTGCGATGCTGCTTTTGGCCTTTACCTCCAAGATGATTTATCTTACAGATGCCACTACCGGGGCAACCCCCCTATGGAGCACCAGCAGCTTTTCCTGGGCGCTGGTCTGGGGTAATGTGGATGGCATTATCGGTGAGACCTCGGTTATTGCGATTTTGATCGGGGCGGCTTATTTATTCTATAAAAAACACATCAACTGGCGCATCCCAATTTCCTGCCTGGGGTCAGCCTTTATTTTAGCCGTGGTTTGGGGTTTGGATCCCTGGCATACAATTACAGCTGGCGGTCTTATGTTTGCGGCCTTTTTTATGGCTACCGACATGGTGACCTCGCCTGTCACTCCAATTGGTGAGCTGATCTTTGGTGCCGGCTGTGGCATGCTGACATTTATGATTAGACAGTATACTCCCTATCCTGAAGGTGTCACCTTCGCGATTTTAATCATGAATGGCCTAACACCGGCAATAGAAGCATTGACAATTCCATCTGTTTTTGGTGTAGGTGAAAGCCACAAGACTCGCTTAAGGGGCTTTGCCGTAACTGCAGCTGCAGTTCTAGTTCTCTTTATTGGCCTGGTAATCGTGGAGTACAGAGAACCTGTTGCCCCCCATGTCATCACCAGCGGCCACTACCTGCCTGTGGCAGAGCTTCTAGGCGATCCGAATTTTGACATAGTGGATAAGGCGGGCACCCGATATTACGTGGTGAAAGATGCAGAGGGCAACCCGCTCCAGACAGCCTTTATCGGTGAGAGGAACGGTTTTAATGCTCCCGTCCGCTTCTTGCTGGTGCTGGATGAAGAACACAAGATTAAGAACATCAAGGTCCTGGAACAAGATGAGAACCAGGGCTTTGGCGAGCTGATCACCAGGGCCAACTTCCTGAATCAGTTTGTTGGTCTAGATAAAGACAGTTCATTCGCGGCGCCGAATGTAGAAGTCATTTCCGGTGCCACCATTTCCTCGATGGCCGTAATCAGCGGCGTCAGCAGAGCTCTAGACAACTTTGACGTTGCCTTCTTTAGCGAGGAGGCAGGCGGCTGGGATGACGGCACATATGTAGGGCGGGCCGATTCCTTTGGCGGTCCTTTAGAAGTTGAAGTAGAGGTTAAAGAACGCAAGATTGCTTCCGTTACAGTGCTGTCCCATTCCGACTCGCCTGGATTCTCCGATCCGGCAATCAGCGGTATCCCTGAGAGAATTGTCGCTGCCAACGATCCGCAAGTTGATGCGGTTGCTGGTGCCACAATGAGCAGTGAGGCCATTATGGAAGCAGTGCGCCGGGCGTTGGAGCAAGGTGCCGGGCCAACAGAAGCGATCCTTGAGGATGTTGCGACACGGAGCGAGGCACAAGGGGAGCTGCCCTTTGAGATTACCGTTAGCGACGGCACACATCGCGGCAATGCCCAGGGGTTTGGCGGTAAGCTGATCCTCGATGTCACCGTGGCTGATGGCAGGATCAGCGAGATTGTGGTCGTGGAAAGTCAAGAAACGCCCTTTATAGCAGATGGTGCTTTTAAGCAAATTCTGCCGGCCATTATTGAAACGCAAGGACCAGTAGATGCAGTTAGCGGAGCCACAGCAACCAGTAGGGCCATTCACGGCGCACTATATGATGCCTTGCAGATAAAGGGGGTCCAGTAATATGAAAGTCCTATGGGAAGGTTTGTTCAAAAAGAATCCTGTATTAGTCTTGGCCATGGGTCTGGTACCTGCAGTGGCCATTACCACTACTGCTTTAAACGGGCTGGTACTGGGGATTAGTATAGCCGCCGTGCTGATTGCGGCGAGCATGATTACCTTCGTGTTAGAGCCACATCTGCCAACCACAGCTCGTATTCCCATGCGGGTACTTGTAATCATCGCTTTGGTTTTGGCGCTGTACGGCCTGATCTTGCATACAAATCCAGGTCTTGTGGCAGGTTTGGGAGTATTCTTTCCCTTTATGGCTGCAGATGCCTTTAGACTCCAGCATCCTGAGGACGAGAGAACATTTCGCCAGGTGATCCTGGAGGCGCTAGGACAGGGTTTGGGTTTTATCTGGGCCCTGCTCTTAATCGGGATTATCCGTGAGTTCCTGGGCTTTGGGGCAATCTTCGGCAAAGAGATTCTTACAGGAGTGCTGCGGCCCTTTTCCCTGGCCAATCGTGTGCCTGGAGGAATGATCATCGTTGGCTTGCTCTTAGCTTTGGCAAGACAACTAACTAAGCAGGGAGGCGAAATCCATGACTGATGGGTTGGATATCCTAGTTGAAACACTGATTACTGGCAATCTGGTTCTTATTCAAGGTCTTGGATTATATGCCCTAACACGCTACACCAAGTCTGTGAAACTAGCCGCTGTTTCAGGACTGAATACAGTGGCGGGTATGTTGGTGGGAGCGGCAATCCTGTGGCTCCTCGGTGACATTGTTCCGACATCACCCACATCCGAACTGGGCTTTTATGTAATAGTTGGCTATGTAGGAGCTGTCGTGGCCCCTTACCTGACTAGGCAGGAAGTCTCCCGCGAGTATCATGTGGTGGATACTGCCTTGATTGGGCTCTTGCTGTTGCTTTCCAACAAAGGTGTTATGGGTGTGGACAATTTCTGGGTTGCCTTGGGAGCGAGTGCGGGCTATTTTCTCGTGTTGCTGACTGTAGCCACCATCAGGGAGCGCCTTGAACTGGCACCAATCCCCAACGCTCTGCGGGGAGCCCCAATTATCCTTATCACAGCTGGTTTGCTGGGGATCGCTTTGCTTGGTTTTCGTTTATAAGAAAAGTATATTGCTCCAGGGGGATGTCTCTAGCCCCCCTGGAGATTTTTTTGCAGAAAATTATCAGAATAAAAAGGTGTTTTGTACAATATGTAGAAATGAAACCATGCCCAGGGAAAGAGGGAGGAGAAAACGCGATGCCNACGAAACAAAAGGTCNTCCTTCTTGTCCTTGTAGCACTGAGCATACTTCAGCAAGGGGTACGCTGGACTTTGAGCAGTCAGAATGTGTCAGAGGTTGCGGCAGTTGTGCAAGCGGCAGAGAGCAAAGTGGAGGAACAGGAACGGCGGGAGGAGCACTGTCCCCTTGTTCACGTCAACACGGCAGGGCTAGCTGAGCTGCAGACGCTGCCGGGAATTGGCCCAGTCTACGCCGAACGGATCATAATTGAGCGGCGGGAGCAGCCCTTTGCAGAGAAACATGACTTGCTGCGCGTTTCGGGAATTGGCGAGAAACGTTTGGCTCAGATAGCACATCTAATTTGCCTGTACTATGAAGGACATGTTGAGACCCAGTAGTTCCTTGCTCCTGTTTCCATTCCTCGCTCTGGGAATCCACTTGGGTTCCCGGAGCTTCTTCAGTTTTCCTTGTTTGCTGATTCCCTTTGCCAGTTTNATGATNTNCTGGTTCTGTCTGGCGTATCGGGGAAGGTCACTTCCTAGTTGGCTGTTTGGCTGTATTTTGATGCTAGGCGGTCTATTATTGGGACACCTGGCGGCCCTTCCGGAGCAGACGTGGGCTAGTCCGCAGGAAGGCGAGTTTGCGGGGCAGATCTATCAGGTGCAAAGGCTAAGTTATGATCAGCGCATCTTGGTTCGCTTGGCACCTTCACGGCTGCGAGTTGCCGTTCATCTTCCCTTAGATGAAGAAGTAAGTGTTGGAGACAAGCTGTCCTTTATAGGTACCATTAGTCAACCCCAGCAGGCACCTAACCCGGGAGTTTTCTGTTACCGCTCTTATTTGCGGCGTCTCGGAGTCTATGGTGTCTGTTATCCCCAGGCCTACGAAGTAGAAATCGNTACCNGTTTAGCTCCGCTAGAGTGGATGCGAGAAAAGCTGCGTANTAATGTAATAACACATGTAAAGGATCCAGGCTTAGTCTTGGCTCTAGTCTTGGGACAACGGGATCAGCTTGGCAACGAGCGGCAAGATGCTTGGCGACGTTTGGGNATCTCGCATCTTTTGGCCATTTCCGGCATGCATGTCGGTTTTGTAGCCTTGGGCCTTGGGCTCCTCGTCAAATATCTGCCGATCCGCCCGTTAACAAGACTGGTGCTGCTCCAGGGTGCGCTGCTTTTCTATGTTGTTGTGGCAGGAAGTGGAGCATCTGCCTGGAGGGCACTCCTTATCAGCCTCCTTGGGGGTTATGGGGCCTTTCTAGGTCAGCGTCAAGATTCCTTGCATCTGTGGGCCACTGTCGGCTGGCTGCTGCTTTTAGTTAAGCCAAGTTTGGCATTTGACCCCGGGTTCAACCTCTCCTTTGCAGCTTCTGGAGGTATCTTGCTATGGAGTCCGAGCCTCCGGCTGAAGCGCTGGCAGCGCAAGGGGCTTGTGAGTTATGCAGTCAATTCGCTCTTNATTTCCACCGCAGCCCAGCTGAGTTTAGCTCCTTTTTTATATGCTTACTTTGGGGAGATTGCACTTTTGGGACCGCTGGCCACCCTGATCTTTTTGCCCTGTGTGATGGCATTGATGATAGGAGGATTCCTAGCTGCCCTGGGCCTTGGTCCCCTGGGTATTGGAAGCATGATAGATGCTGCCATGAATTTTGTTGGGGCTCTGGAGAGGCTGCTGCTTCCCTTTGCCAGGCAACTGCCCTTGGGTTCGTGGACATTATCAGAAATTTACTTGTGGTGGCTGGCCTTCATCTATGCAGGCTGGCGTCTGCGGCAGCCGCGGTTGACTCAGCCGAGGCGAACTTGGCACCAGTTGGCTATATTGGCGGCTGTTGTTGTCTTCATTTTGAGCCTTCCTCCTGCAGCTCGCAGACCCCTGGAGGTTACTGCGGTAAATGTGGGGCAGGGAGACTGTTACCTGATCACCACGCCAAGCGGCAAACACATTCTACTGGATGGGGGAGGAGATTCCCCATATTGGCAGGCGTTAGGCAGAAATGTGGGGGAAGAACGCCTGGTGCCCTACCTAAACCATCGGCAAGTATCCCGTGTTGATTATGTAGTCTTATCCCATCCCCACGAAGATCATCTCTTTGGACTGTTGGCGGTCTTGGAGCATTTTGAGGTAGGTATGGTGATCGATACTGGTCATGAGCATACCAGCCCAACCTATGAGCGTTATCTGGAACTTATCAATGAAAAGGGTATTGACTATCATGTGACCCGTGCCGGTGACCGTTTGTATCTCGGTGACGGAGTTAGTATTACTGTGCTGTACCCTGAGAGGCTGCGCCCTAATCTTCCCTCTGCCTACAACAACAACTCCTTGTTACTGCGCCTGCAGTACGGAGGGGTGAGGATGCTCTTTACCGGAGATTTGGAAAATGCAGTCCTATATGATCTGGCCAACGATCCGCGCTATGATCTGAGGGCCGAATGGCTGAAAGTTCCCCACCATGGCAGCAGGGGGAGCTTGCTTGAACAGTTTTACCAAGCCGTTAACCCGAGTTGGGCAGTAATTTCAGCCGGTCCAAACCGCTTCGGGCATCCCCATCGTGAAGTAACGGACTTTTTGGNCAAAAACGGTATCGACTGGCGCGTTACAGAAGAAGGTCCCCAAATTTTTCAGATCTGGTGGGGACTTTGGGGCAGGTTTATCCGGTAGGCATCATGAATTATGCTAGGGGGTGAAGCATTATGAACATCAGTAAAATAGCTAAAGNTATAGAGACAAAACCTCTGCCCCGTGCGCTCTTTGTCCATGGATCAGAGAAGATATTTCACGATCAGATTCTTGCAGCGTTAAAAAAGCGCAATGCCCAGGACGACCTGGCTGAGTTTAATTGGTCAGTGTTCTATGGCAGCAAGGAATTTGAGCTTGACTCCCTGCTGATGGAGCTTGGTATGGTGCCATGGGGCGGCGGTTCGAAGATTGTGGTTGTGAAGGACGCTGATTCAATTCCGGCAGCGATTATGGAGAAACTTGCCCTGTGGGTCGAGGAGAACCCACAGGCCAACTGCCTGGCACTTTTCTTGGCTAAGGTGGACCAAAGACTAAAGTATGTGAAAATTNTTCGCCAATTCGCTCTGGAGGTTGTTTGTGAGCCGCTCCAGGGCGAAAGGCTGATTCGTTATGTAGTGGATTTGTGTCAAGAACAGGGGAAGAGGATGAAGCGCGCTGCGGCAGAATTNTTCTTAAGCCGGGTAGGANCAGATTTACTTATCATCCAGAACGAACTGGATAAGCTCTTTGCCCTCACGGAGGGGGAGGAAGAAATCACAGCGTCCCATGTGCGCTCTATTTCCTCACTCTCGCCAGCCCANATTGAGAAGTACACTGTTTTTCAAATGACAGATTCCATTGTTCAAAAGAAGCGATCGGAGGCTTTAGAGGTTCTAAATACGCTCTTGGGGGCAGGGGAGCCCGCCCTGCGCATCCTGCCTTTGATCGAGAGGCAGCTTCGTCTTCTCTTGGCGGCAAANACAGCCAATGCCGATTTGGATGATGCGGCCAAGCAAATGGGGGAAACGAACTCCTATGCTTTGAAGAAAATACGTAAAGACGCGNANAGGTACAATCTGCAGGAAATTTTGGCAGGTTTTGAAGCGGTTCTCCATGCTGATCGTCAATTGAAACTTGGCGTCTCTGACCAAGAGGTCTTGACGGATCTAATCATTAAGCTGACTTAGTGAGCAAAAAAGAAACGCCTCATCCATGCGGAAGGGCGTTGTATGTTTATCCTTGTTGAGCTAGGTGTCTTGTCAAACGGGACTTTTTCCGAGCAGCAGCGTTTTTATGAATGATTCCCTTAGAGGCTGCTTTATCCAGAGCCTTAATTGCCTTTTGAAGGTGCGCAGGAGCGTTTGCAGGATCATTCGCCAAGGCGGCCTCGTATCTTTTAATCGTGGTCCTTAATGCCGAACGCTGTGCGGCATTGCGTGCACGCTTGATTTCGTTTACGCGGATTCTCTTTTCAGCTGATCTACTATTAGCCAAACCAATTCACCTCCTCGGGCAAAACTACTAAGTCATTATAACACTAGAGTGTGCGAAGTTCAATAGTCTCTGTTGAATAACGTTTTTCCTTTCGGTTAATCTAAGTAGGAGAGTGGTGGACTGGAGGAAAAATCATGTCAAAAACAAATCAACAGGATCGTCTTTTTGAGAAATACAATATCCGTACAGATCTNGCANTNGAATCTCATCAAGCCATAATCGAGCAGGAGGGACCTCCCGAGCTTCCCGGCGTCAAAGTGCATACCGAGGAAGAGGAGGGAATCACCCTCACCCGCATCACTGTCGAAAGCGATCTTGGTGCTCAGTTGATGGGCAAAGCCCCTGGGAATTACTCTACCCTTGAGGCCCCCGGACTGCGCATGCATAATCGGGATCTTCATGAGCGCCTGGCGCAGCTTCTCGCCAAGGAGATTGAGTGGTTTTTTGACCAGGCAGCCCTGGGCGAAGAAGACGCTNTGCTTGTAGTTGGCCTTGGGAACTGGAATGCCACCCCTGATGCCCTCGGTCCCAAGTCAGTGGAAAACTTGATGGTAACCAGGCATCTTTTGGAGATGTCCCCGCCCGAACTGCGTCGCGGTTTACGCCCCATCTCTGCCATTTCGCCGGGAGTCCTTGGCCTTACCGGCATCGAAACAGGGGAAATCATCATGGGAGTAGCCGAACGCATTGGTGCCAAGGCAGTAATCTGCATTGATGCTCTCGCGAGTCGGAGTGTGGATCGTTTGTGCAGCACAATCCAGGTTTCAGACACCGGTATCCATCCCGGCGCGGGAGTGGGCAATCGCCGTCTAGCAATTAACAAGGAGACCCTTGGGATTCCCGTAATTGCGATAGGGGTACCGACCGTGGTTCATGCTGTAACCATTGTTTCTGATGCTATGGATCTGATTGAACAGGGGCATATTCCAAGCGCCGATGGCGATCAGAGGCCGGAACGTGTACAGTTCAACATTGACCCGGAAGCGATAATGGGCAGCCGGCAACAAAGGCCGAACGCCAATGCAGGTGTAGCAGCCGGCGATAAGCGCCAAATTATCAGCCAGGTCTTAGAACCCTATTTCGGCACGATGATTGTCACTCCAAAGGAGATAGACCTCTTGATTGATGAAGTNTCAGATGTTATTGCCGGGGCGCTGAACACCTCATTTCATGAAGGCGTCAGCTATGATGAGGTTTTCAAGTACTTGAGCTAGTTTGACCTGCGCAATGGTTCTTTGATGTAGATGTGTCCGCCTATGGACTCAACAACTTCGCCTTCAACCAAAATCTGCACCGCCTCAACTTCTGGAAACTCGGTAAGTGTGTTGACAATGGCCTCCACAAGATAGGCTTCGATTAAAGAACCGCCCAGGAAGTCGTCTCTGATTTCTGAACTGAAGCTGACGGAGGCCAATTTGTCTTGGATGGCCAAGTCTAGAAGCTTGGTGGTTTTAGGTACCGAAGCAGACAGCTCCTCGTGGTCGAGGGGGCCGTCAAGCAGCGCCTGTAGTGCCGATCGAGGGCTAGACTTCCCCTCTACTTGTCTGTTTACTGGGATCAGGAAAAACTCTGTGGGAGTGGATTCGATCAGGTAGATCTTTACCGTACTTGTTGTCGCTTCCTGTTTGTACAACAAGTACAGGGAATAGGCACCAATGAATGCTGCCAGTATNACCAGCCATATAATGAATTTCTTGAACATACGCATACAATCGTTCCTTCCTGGGGGAAATGGCTCCCTTTAGTCTATCATATTTTCTCTTGCCAACAAATATATTTGCAAGAGAAGAGGTGGTGACATGCGTTTTCGGCTCAGGAGGGTTTATTCACGGATTCGCCGCCGTACTAAGACTCTTGGCAAAGGATTTCAAGTTTTTCCACTTATGCTTCTTGCGCTCCTAGTGTTATCCCTCTCTCTGAGCGGATACTATTTGCTGTTTAATGAAAATGGCTTTGATCACTCCTTGGCCAGATTCCTGCTTGACCAGGGATTGCCTGCCACAAGTCAAAGTGTGTACGATAGCAATGCAGAGTCGTTTGACTTGGCCTCTTTTCTCAATTGGCTCACCAGCTATGATCTGCGGGATCCTGTCAGCCTCATTGCGGACACGCTGCCCTTGTCTCCGTATGGACTGGTGGATATGAGACATTGGGAAGAACGGCCTTTCGTCTTTATTCAGGAGTTATCATTTGCGCCGGAACCAATACGCCCGCCGTCCACTCAGCAGTCCTCAGCTGCGGAGCCAAGCGAAGTGCTTCCCACGGGGCCTAAAGTCCTGATTTATCACACCCATACCTCGGAAAACTATCAAGGGCGGGCTGTTTCCGCCGGGACTGCGAAGCCGGCGCACTATCAGTTCCGCAATCTGGCGGACCCAACGATCACTGGTGTGATGGCGGTGGGGAGGCACTTTTCAAACGCCTTGTCCAGCCTAGGGCTGCAGCCTGTTCATGAGAGCCGCATTCACACTCTGCCAAATATCAACAGCTCCTATGCCAACTCAGAACGGACAGTGCGGGAGCTCCTCAGCAAGCAGAAGGATTTTGCCATGGTCATAGATCTGCACAGAGATGCCGGGGTCCCTAGCCCAACGGTGCTGGTCAACGGACGTGAGGTAGCCCGGATTGCCCTGGTAGTGGGCACGGCACAGAATATTCCCTTGTCCCACCCTAACTTTCAGCAAAACTTAGATTTTGCCTATGAAATCAAAAGTGTGTGCGATCAACTTTACCCAGGACTGATGCGGCCACTGCAGGTGCATAAGGAGGCCCGTTACAATCAGCACCTGCATCCAAGGAGCATCATTGTAGAGCTGGGGTCGGTGGAAAACACTTTGGAGGAGGCTTTGTTAGCAGCAGAGTTATTTGCCAATGTTTTAGCAAGGGTGCTCTAACAGGAATTAGCTCTTCGAAGGCGAATCTTTGAATTTGTTGCCATTGATGAATGCAGAAAATAATTGCGTTCGTTTAGGAGTTTCACTGGGTGAAACATCCGAGAAGAGGAGCGAAATAGATTGGAAGCTGAAAATAGAGAACAGGTGACGAAAGCGGCCACCATTGTCATGCTAGCAATTTTAGTAAGCCGCATTCTAGGCTTTATTCGTGAAAGAGCTGTGGCAGAAGTCTTTGGCAGAACTGCAACTACAGATGTGTTTTTTGCTGCCTTTGCTTTACCCGATTTAATGTATCAGCTCTTAGTAGGCGGAGCGCTCAGTTCCGCCTTTATTCCCGTTTTTACCCAATATTTGGCCAAAGACGACGAGAAAGAAGCCTGGTATGTGGCAAGCGTCTTTTTGAATGTAACTTTTTTGATACTGCTGCTTGTCATGGTCTTGGGCGTAATCTTTACCCCGCAACTTGCTCCCTTTGTTGGTATGGGGTTTTCTGGGGAACAGAGGGATCTTTTGATCCTGCTGATGCGGGTGACTTTTCCGGCCGTCTTTTTCACAGCCCTTGCCGGCTTGTGCATGGGCGTGCTCCATTCCTACCAAAAGTTTTTCCTGCCCGCTCTAGGACCTATCGTCTATAACTTAGGCCAGATTTTGGGGGCCTACATTCTAGGGCCCATAATCGGCATTATGGGGATGGCAGTGGGAACAGTTGTCGGGGCTTTGGGCAACTTCAGCATCCAACTTCCTACTGTTGTGAAGCGGGCAAAAAAGTATTATAGACCGGTAGTGGATTTTAGGCACCCCGGCATCCGGCGGATGGGCATGTTGATGCTGCCAGCCATTCTTGGCCTGTCCATCTCCCAGGTGAATGTGATTGTCAGTCAAAATCTGGCATCTACTTTGGAGACCGGTTCAATTGTAGCCCTCCGTCTGGCTAATCGCCTGATTAATTTTCCCCTGGGCATCTTCGCCATGGGTATTTCCACCGCAGTTTTTCCCACCCTGGCCAGACTGACCGCCAAGGGGGAGACCGACGAGTATAGGCGCACTTTGTCCTTTGGGTTGCGGGTGATTTTTTTCATTACGATACCCTCTGCCTTCGGCATGGCTTTTTTAAGGGAGCCCATTGTCCGCCTGCTCTTTGAAAGCGGTGAATTTCTACCCGCGGATACTTTGGCGACCGCCTTTGCACTCTTATTCTACGTACCCGGCTTGATTGCCCAGTCTGCGCTGCAGGTTACTACAAGGGGCTTTTATTCCCTGCAGGATACCAAGACTCCTGTGAAAATAGGGTTTGTCACAGTTGTGTTGAACTTTTTGCTGAGTCTGGTTTTCCTGCGCTGGACGGATCTGGGTGCAGGAGGTTTGGCCTTAGCCTATTCACTGAGTTCCATATTCAACATGATTTTGGCAATGGGTATCTTAGGCAGGCGCGTTGGCGGACTTATGGATCTTCGGCTTTGGAACACTGTTTTCAAGTCCGTCATTGCCTCGGGTTTTATGGGCGTGGGAGCCTATTACACAGCAGCATTGCTCACAGATTATCTGCCCATGGCCTCCAAACTTGGACAAGCGGTCCAAACCTTTGCCGCCATCGGGGTGGGGATAGTCGTTTACTTGATCCTCAGTGTGCTCTTTAAGATGGAAGAGAGCTATTACTTCCTCGAGCTAGTCAAAAAGAAGCTCCGGGCCCGGGGCTGAGAACGGGATTGTTTTGAAATAGGCAGGGCCTATGCTATAATGGCACTAGATTACTTAATGAAGGAATTGGTACATGTATGGGTCAAAGGAACATTCGCAACTTTTGCATCATCGCCCATATCGATCATGGAAAATCAACATTGGCCGATCGGATCTTGGAGCACACTGGAGCGGTCAGTAAGAGGGACATGTCCGAGCAGCTTCTGGACTCCATGGATTTGGAGCGTGAGCGTGGAATTACAATTAAATTGAAAGCAGTTCGCCTTGCCTATGAAGCCAAGGATGGGCAAGAATACATTTTAAATCTCATTGATACTCCTGGTCACGTTGATTTCTCGTATGAGGTGTCGCGCAGTCTGGCTGCCTGCGAAGGTGCCCTGCTTGTTATTGATGCTTCTCAGGGGATTGAAGCGCAAACGCTGGCCAATTTGTACTTGGCGCTGGATCATGATTTGGAGATTATTCCTGTGATCAACAAGATCGACCTTCCCAATGCCGATCCTGAGCGTGTGATCAGGGAGCTGGAGGACAATATTGGCATTCCAGGCGAAGATGCGGTTTTGGTCAGTGCCCGCACTGGCCAGGGTATTGAAGATATTCTGGAGACAATCGTAGAACGCATTCCGCCGCCGCAGGGAGACCCTGAGGCTCCTACCCGCGCCATGATTTTCGATTCCCACTACGACCAGTACCGCGGTGCAGTGGCCTATGCTCGAGTAGTAGACGGAACCATCAAAGTGGGCGAAATCATCCAGATGATGAGTTCTGGGCGACAGTTTGAGGTCACCGATCTTGGGGTACTCGCCCCAAACCTTGTACGGGTAGGCTCCCTTGGCCCTGGCGATGTGGGTTGCATCATTGCCAGTATGAAGGATGTCCGTGATACCAGGGTGGGGGACACGATTACGGTCGCTTCCAGGCCTGCTACTCAACCCTTATCGGGCTATCGGCCGGCCAAACCCATGGTCTACTGCGGCTTGTATCCCGTTGTGAACGAGGAGTACACAGCGTTGCGGGATGCCTTGGATAAGCTGCAGCTTAACGATGCTGCCCTTACNTATGAGGCGGAATCTTCGGCAGCCCTCGGCTTTGGCTACCGCTGCGGCTTCTTGGGTCTTTTGCATCTGGAAATAGTGCAAGAGCGTTTAGAGCGTGAGTTTGATTTAAACCTAATTACGACAGCCCCCAGTGTGGTCTATCAGGTAGTGCTGACAGACGGCAGTGTTAAAGAGGTGGATAATCCTTCCGCATTGCCGCCCGTGACCAACATCGACCACATCAAGGAGCCTTTCGTAAAGGCGTCAATCATGGTGCCTGACGAATTTGTAGGCGCTGTAATGGATGTATGCCAAGACAGACGCGGCATCTTCGTTACTATGGAATACATTACCCCAGAACGGGCCAGGCTCGAGTATGAGCTCCCCTTGGCGGAGATACTGATGGACTTTTTTGACAGGCTTAAGTCTAGAACCAAAGGGTATGCCTCATTGGACTATGAGTTTTTAGGTTATCGTGAGTCTGAAGTAGTAAAACTGGATATTCTGCTCAACGGCAATCCAGTAGACGCCTTATCATGTATTGTGCACCAGGATAAAGCCCTCTCCCGCGGCCGGGGTTTAGCGGAGAAACTGAAAGAGGTTATCCCTAGACAGCAGTTTGAAGTTCCTATTCAAGCTGCCATAGGCAATAAGATCATTGCTCGCGAGACGGTGAGGGCTCTGCGCAAAGACGTACTGGCCAAGTGCTATGGCGGAGATATTAGTCGCAAGCGTAAACTTTTGGAGAAGCAAAAAGAGGGTAAGAAACGAATGAAGAGCCTGGGCAGCGTTGAGGTCCCGCAAGAGGCCTTTATGGCTATTTTGGAAGTTGACTAGGGTGGTTGGCAATGGGAGTCTACGTGCATATCCCCTTCTGCGCACAGAAATGTTATTATTGTGACTTTTACTCGGTAGTTGTCAGTGAGGATTTCCCGACCCTTGCTGGCAACTATCTTGTTTCACTGCGCCAAGAAGCCCTTTATTATCGAAAGATATGGGGAGAACAGCCCCTGGATACCCTGTTTATTGGTGGAGGTACACCATCTGTGATTCCTCCGGAGGAATTGGCAGGCTTAGTTTCCTGGCTCCTAAAAGAGCTGCCCTTTGTGGCAGAGCCAGAGGTCACAATGGAAGCAAATCCCCACTCCCTAACTGCTGCCGGGGTGGAGGTTCTCTCCGCGGCTGGGGTTAATCGCATCAGCCTCGGTGTGCAGGCCTTCCAAAACAATCTCCTGAAATCCATAGGCAGGATCCATCGGGCTGAACAGATCGGCGAGAGCGTGGAAGCTCTGCGAAAAGCCGGGGTAGACAATATCAACTTGGATCTGATGTTTGGTTTGCCCGGCCAAAGAGTCCAAGACTGGCTCAATACCTTAGAATCTGCCCTGGCCCTCGAGCCTGCCCACTTATCCTGTTACGGATTGATCTTAGAAGAAAATACACCTATGGAAAAGTGGGTTTCTGAGGGTCTTATGGAAGTGCCCAACGATGACGGGCAGGCTGAAATGTATGAAGCAGCGTGCCGTATCCTGAAAGGCTCGGGCTATGAGCATTATGAAATATCGAACTTTGCCCTGCCCGGCAAAAGGAGCAGCCACAATCTCCTATACTGGCAGAACAAGCCTTTCATTGGCCTGGGCAGTGGAGCAACAGGTTATATCGGTGGCAATCGGTACCGGAACATCCCTGATCTTTGGAGATACATGCAAAGTTGGCACGAAGGCGGCCCATTATACGAAGACTGTGACCAGGTTTCTGTGGAACGGGAGATGGATGAAACCATGATGGTGGGTATGCGCCTCCTTGCGGGAGTGGATGAAGCTTCTTTTTGCCGGCGCTATGGGATCAGTTTCTGGGAGCTTTATCAGCCGGCTATCAACGATCTCTTAGCTAGGGGACTGGTTGAGTGGGACGGGGCTAAACTCCGAGTGACACGCCTGGGGCTTTTCCTGGAGAATCAGGTCTCTGCAGCGTTTTTGAGGTGACTTTTCCACCCCTTGACAAAGCAGGAATGAAGTGATATTTTATGGTTAATAGCTGTTAGCACTCGCTTGTGGTGAGTGCTAAACGGAGGAAGGTGAAATCATGTTGGACGAACGCAAACGCATGGTGCTGAGGGCGATCATTGACAGCTACATCGAAACTGCAGAACCGGTAGGCTCGAGGACAATTGCCCGGAAACATGATTTGGGCGTTTCTCCAGCCACCATTCGTAATGAGATGGCTGATCTGGAAGATGCAGGCTATCTTCAGCAGCCCCATGTGTCGGCTGGGCGGATTCCTTCAGATAAGGGATATCGCTTTTATGTTGATGCCTTGATGGAACCTTACGTTTTTCCTAGACCACAACTCCAACAGCTGCAACAAGAGATCTCAAATGAAAAGGTGAGCCCGGAACGGAGCATATATGAAGCCGCTCGACTGCTAGCTTTTCTGACCGAATCTGTGTCTTTGATTGTGGCCCCTAGTACAGATCAGCTGGCCTTTAGATATCTGCAGCTCGTACCGCTCGAGGACAGCAGTATCTTAGTGACTGTGGTGCTCCATCCTGGAATTGTGAAAAATAGGATTATCCGCACTAAGAAGGACTACTCTGCGGAGAAGGTGGCAGAACTGTCTGCCATGCTGAACCAGAAGTTAAAGGGTATCACCTATCGAGAGCTGGGTCCCACCGTTTTCACGGAGGTGATCCGGGATTACGGAGAGATTGGCCGGGCACTGGTGGAACTGATCCTGCAAGGGCTTCTGGAAGATAACGGCGAAAAAATCTATGCGTCCGGTACGGTAAACATTCTCAATCAACCGGAATTTCGTGATCTAGAAAGGGCTAAAGCCCTCTTTGAGACATTGGAGCAGAAAGATTATCTCTTGAGTCTCTTGAGCGCTGGCACGAAATCCAGTGGAGTACAGGTTGTCATTGGTGAAGAGCATGTCTCCAGCGTGTTGCAGGCCTGCAGTCTTGTCACCTGCACATATTATGTAGGCGATGACGTGGTTGGTACCATAGGTGTCATTGGACCAACCCGAATGGATTACGCGAAAGTCATGGCCGCTGTAGACGTTGTCTCTGGTGCGTTAAGTGCTTTACTGACGCAAGAAAAATAGTATGACTGCCAGCGACCCTTGGGGCAAGGGTCATTTTTCTGAAAAAAGGGGGTACCTTGGTGACTGAGCAAGAAGACATCATGGAAGAACAAGTGGAGGATTTAGAGGAGGAATTGCAGGAGACGAAGTGCGATTGTTCTGAAGAACTGGAGCAGTTAGAGCGGGATAAAGCTCAGCTTAGCCAGCAGCTGCTTCGTCTAAAAGCAGATTTTGACAACTTTCGCCGTCGAACCCAAAGCCAGATGGAAGAGATCACAAATAATGCCAACCAGCATTTACTCAAAGATCTCCTGCCGGTTTTAGACAATTTTGAGCGAGCTCTTGCCACAGAAAATACAAGTCAAAAGCAGGATGCATTTTTCCAAGGCATGGAGATGGTATACGAGGGCCTGATGGCCGCTTTGTCTGAACATGGATTGCGGCGTATCTCGGCTAAGGGTCAGCCCTTTAACCCAGACTTGCACGAAGCCGTAGCCATGCAAGGCGATGAAGGGGACGACGGTCTCTTTGTGCTTGAAGAGATACAAACAGGTTACTTGTTTCATGAAAAAGTACTTAGATACACAAGGGTCTTAGTTGGACCGAAGAAGGAGGAAGCTGAATGTCAAAAGTAATTGGTATTGACTTGGGAACAACCAACTCAGTTGTAGCAGTGATGGAAGGTGGAGAACCCATTATCATTCCCAATGCTGAGGGTTCTAGAACCACACCTTCTGTTGTTGCCTTTACAAAAGAGGGGGAGCGCCTGGTGGGGCAGGCCGCCAAGAGGCAGGCTGTAACGAACCCTGATAGGACAATTTCATCAATTAAGCGATACATGGGAACAGATCATAAAGTTCGAATAGATGGTAAAGATATGACGCCGCAAGAGATTTCGTCGATGATCCTGCGAAAACTGAAAGAAGAGGCTGAAGCCTATTTAGGCGAGACTGTAAGTAAAGCTGTCATCACCGTTCCAGCATACTTCACCGATGCCCAAAGGCAGGCTACAAAGGATGCCGGAACTATTGCAGGCTTAGAAGTAGAGCGGATTATCAACGAGCCTACCGCTGCAGCGGTGGCCTACGGCCTAGATAAGGAACATGAGCAGACTGTCCTCGTCTTTGACCTTGGCGGAGGAACCTTTGACGTTTCTATCTTGGAGTTAGACGAAGGATATGTTGGCGTTAAGTCCACAAGCGGCAACAATCGCCTTGGCGGTGATGATTTTGACCAGCGCATTACCGATTACTTAGTTCGTGAGTTCAAGAAAGAGACTGGTATCGATCTCAGTCAGGACAAGATGGCTATGCAGCGCTTGCGTGAGGCTGCGGAAAAGGCCAAAATAGAGTTATCCGGTTTAGTGCAGACCAACATTAATCTGCCCTTTATTAGTGCAACTCCTAGCGGACCAGTCCACCTTGATCTTGACTTGACCCGGGCTAAATTCAATGAGCTTACCGCTGACTTGGTCGACAAGACTCTGGAGCCTATTCGTCAAGCGCTGAGCGATGCCGGTTTGCAGCCGGGGGATGTAGATCGTGTTATCCTGGTAGGAGGGTCCACCCGTATACCTGCTGTACAGGAAGCAATAGAAAAAATGATGGGGAAAGAAGCCTACAAAGGCATTAACCCAGATGAGTGCGTGGCACTGGGTGCTGCAGTCCAGGCAGGAATAATCTCCGGTGAGTTTGAACAAGGCCAGGGTCTCATTCTTGTTGACGTAACGCCCCTGTCTTTGGGCATTGAGACTTTGGGCGGTGTAATGACTACCCTGATCAAACGGAACACAAGCATTCCCTGTAAGGAAAGTAAGGTGTTTACAACTGCCGCTGACAATCAGCCGGCTGTGGATATCCATGTACTGCAGGGCGAAAGACCAATGGCTGCAGACAATGTAACTTTAGGCCGCTTCCAGCTGACGGGCATTCCTCCGGCGCCAAGGGGCATTCCCCAGATTGAGGTAACCTTTGACATTGATCGCAATGGCATTGTTAATGTTACCGCTAAGGATAGGGGAACGGGTCGCGAACAGAAGATCACGGTAACGTCTTCGACCGGCTTGACTGAGTCTGATATTGACAAACTTGTTAAAGAAGCAGAAGAATACGCCGAAGAAGACAAGGCCAAACGTGAAGCTATTGAACTGCGCAATCAGGCCGACAACTCTCTGTGGGCTGTAGATCGTGCCGTAAAAGAGTTAGGTGACAAGATTACCGACGAGCAAAAGGCCGAAGTTGAGGCCGCCAAGGAAGCGCTTCAGGCCGCCATGGAGAAGGATGATCTAGAAGACATTAAGGTGAAAATGAAGGCCCTAGATGAGGTTCTGCACCGGATTTCCGAAAGGCTCTACCAAGAAGCTCAGGCAGCGGGGGCCCAGCCCGGCGGAGCGACAGATGCAACTCAGGGAGACGATGAAGATATTGTAGACGCTGACTTTACGGAGGAATCCTAAGTCAGTGGCGAAAAGGCGGTGTAAGACTTGGCCAAGGAAGATTATTATGATGTTCTAGGGGTTCCGCGAGGCGCTTCTGAGGATGAGATCAAAAGGGCGTATCGCAAATTAGCCAGGGAACTTCACCCAGACGTGAATAAAGAACCGGGTGCTGAAGAGCGATTCAAGACTATTAACGAAGCCTACTCGGTGCTCGGCGATCCTGAACGCCGGCAGCAATATGATCAGTTTGGCCACGCGGCCTTTGAAGATGGCGGGCCAGGCGGATTTGATTTTGGCGGTTTCGGTTTTGATGACTTGGGCGACATATTCAGTGAGTTCTTTGGGGGAGGTTTTGGTAGACCCACCAACCGCCCCCAAAGGGGCGCCGACTTACGCTATGATCTGACAATCGAGTTTGAAGAAGCTGCTTTTGGTGCCGAAAAGGAGATTTCTATCCCCCGTACTGAAACCTGCAGTCATTGCCATGGGAACCAGGCAGAGCCAGGGACGCCCATAACCACCTGCCCAGACTGTCATGGCAGCGGGCAGGTGCGCTATGTGCAGCAGACTCCCCTTGGTCAGTTCGCCAGTACCAGGACGTGCAGCCGCTGCCGCGGTGAAGGAAAAACCTTTGATACCCCCTGCAGTGTCTGCCACGGAAGCGGCACCCAGCGCAAGATGAGCACTGTCACTGTAAACATCCCGGCCGGGATCGACAATGGTCAAAGCCTGCGTCTGCGAGGACGGGGTGAAAGTGGACAGCGGGGAGGACCTCCAGGTGATCTGCTGATCATGGTACGTGTCAAGCCCCACGAGATATTTAGGCGAGAAGGGCGCAATGTGGTTTTAGAAATCCCGATCTCTTTCGTCCAGGCCAGTTTGGGTGATGAAGTTAAAATACCAACCCTGGAGGGCAGTGTAAACCTGCGGATCCCTGAGGGAACCCAGTCAGGAAAGGTGTTTCGCCTGCGTAATAAGGGCATGAAAGATATTCGCGGCCCGGGGCGAGGCGACCAGCTGGTGAAAGTCAGAGTGGTCACGCCCGAAAAACTCACCTCCAAGCAAAAAGAGTTGTTGCGNGAGTTTGCTAAAGCNGGCGGAGGGGAGCTGCCTGATGAGAACAAAGGTTTTTTTGAGCGCGTCAAGGATGCCCTTCGTTAGGAGGAAGTAGGCGATGGCCATTTGGCAGGAAGTCCGAATCATGATCAACAGGTCAGCTGTGGAAGGTGCTTATGCAGTTCTAGACAAGTGGGGAATTGACAACTTTGCTGAGGATGATTCCGGTTTGATCAACCATGCAGCAGAAATGGGCTGGGGTGATTATTTTCCGGAAAAAGCACCCTCTGAACAGGTGACAATCACCTGCTATTTCCCTGAAGCTCAGCTTAGCTTGGAGCAGCTTGAACAGCTCAGGCAAGATCTCCTAAACCTTGAACAGTTCGGTTTTGACCCGGGACAAGTAGCAGTGCTGCAAGGAAATGTCGATGAAGAGGACTGGGCCCATGCCTGGAAGGCTTATTACCGTCCTCTCCGGGTGGGTCGCGTCTGGATTCAGCCATCCTGGGAGACAGGGGATGTAGATGACGGAGAAGTCGACATAGTAGTGCGGCTGGATCCGGGCATGGCATTTGGCAGNGGAACCCATCCTACTACAGCGATGTGTATCGAATTTCTGCAAAGTCTCAACCTAACTGGCAAAATGCTCTGGGATGTTGGGACAGGTTCAGGCATCCTGGCCATTGTAGCGGCTAAGTTAGGTGCCCAGGTTCAGGCGGTAGATATTGATCCTGTCGCAGTGAAAGTTGCACGGGAGAACCGGGATATAAACAACGTTGCCTTTGCAGTTGAACAGGGAAGCCTTAATGATCTAGAAGGAACACCCCATGTGATTGTCGCCAATATTGTAGCCCATGTGATCGGGCCGATGATGGAGGATGTCCGGCGTGCATTAGGCCCAGGAGGCTTTTTCATTGCTGCAGGTGTGATCCAGGACAAGGATGCTGAAATTCTGTCCTTGGCGAAAGATGCAGATTTTCGCCTGTTGCGACGCNTCGCAAGGGGGGAATGGGTAGGATATCTGTTCCAGCGAGGTGAGTGATCTGGCTAGATTTTTTTTGCAGACAGGGCAGCTTGACAGCGGCCGGGTAAGAATTTACGGCGATGATGCCCATCACATAACCAGGGTGCTGCGCCTGCGTGTCAATGACAAAATTGAATGCGTTAACCAAGATGGTAAGGTTTATCAGGTTCGCCTGGCANAACTTGGGAGTGAGGTTATAGGTGTAGTGGAAGGTGTGTTACACTCTGACCCAGAATCACCCCTTGTCGTCACCCTTTATCAAGGACTGGCTAAGGGCGATAAGATGGATTTAGTGATCCAAAAAGCGGTCGAGTTAGGCGCAGCTGAAATTATCCCCTTCACTTCCCGCTACACTGTTGTTAAACTTGAGGATAAAAGGGCCAAAGCCAGACACCAGCGCTGGCAGCGCATTGCACTGGAGGCAGCCAAGCAAAGCGGACGTACCCGGGTACCGGAAGTTTCGGAGCTGCACTCTTTTCCAGAAGTAGTGAACAGTGTGCAGGGGCGTCAAAATGAAGGTGAACTCGCTGTGTTGGCTTATGAGGCTGAAAAAACGCAGGGAATCAAAGCTTTGCAGAAACAGCCCGCAAGGGTCTCTGTTATTGTTGGACCTGAAGGGGGATTTGCCCCGGAGGAAGTGGAAAGTTTGAAATTTGCCGGAGCTAAAACAGTCACGCTCGGTCCGCGCATTTTGCGAACTGAAACAGCCGGTCTGGTTCTTTTGAGCATTATTGGCTATAGATGGGGAGATTTGGGATAATGGGCGACACGAAGAGACTTGCAGTAACAACCCTTGGCTGCAAGGTTAACCAATACGATACAGACTCTGTTGTTACTCAATTTTTAGATGCCGGATATCGTGTTGTGGACTTTCAGGCAGCNGCGGATGTATACCTGATTAACACCTGNACCGTAACAAATCTGGGTGACCGCAAGTCACGCCAGATGATTCGGCGCGCCCACAAGAAAAATCCATCTGCTAAGATCGTAGTGATGGGCTGCATGGCTCAGACAACCCCGGAGGATGTGGCAGCACTGGAAGGAGTCTCCCTTGTTGTGGGCACCGACGGACGGGGACGCATAGTCGAGGAGGTTGAGGCACTGGAGCAGGGAGAGCAACTCTCCCTTGTGGATAATATTTTCGAAGTCTCTGATTTTGAAGATCTTCCTTCTCTGGATTTTTCCGGGCGGACAAGGGCCACCCTTAAGATCCAAGATGGCTGTGATCAATTTTGCACCTATTGTCGGGTCCCCTTTGCCAGGGGTCCTTCCCGCAGCAGGACTCCAGAGAGCGTCCTCAAGCAGGCAAAGCAAATTGTTGCTCTGGGCTACAAGGAAATTGTGCTGACCGGCATTCACCTTGGCCTTTACGGTGCAGATCTTGACCCGCCTACAACCTTGGCTGCCATCAGTAGAAAAGCAGCTGACGTACCAGGGCTTAGGAGGCTGCGCATCAGTTCAGTCGATCCCCACGAGATTACGGAAGATTTGCTTGAGTTGGTAGGAGACCACCCAGTTGTCTGCCGGCATATGCATATTCCCCTGCAAAGCGGCAGTGATGCTGTGCTCAAGCGGATGAAGCGCAATTATTCCAGCGGGCAGTTCATGGATGTTGTAAAAAGCTTGCGTGCCAGAGTTCCCGAAATAGCGATTACCACAGATATTATGGTGGGTTTTCCTGGGGAGACGGAAGAGGATTTCCTCAAGACACTGGAACTTGTTCGAGAGGCTGAATTCAGCAAAATCCATGTTTTCCAGTATTCCAAGCGGTCAGGGACAGCGGCCGCTAGATTTCCAGGACAAATTCCATCACGGGAGAAGGAAGATCGCAGCAAGCGTCTAATACATGCAGGGGAAGCACTATCTGAACGCTTCCATTGTTCATTTATTGGCCAAATCGCAGACGTTCTAGTGGAACAGCAGCAAGAAGGACAAGCCCATGGGCATACAGATAATTATGTGAAAGTAAGTTTTCCTGTGTCTGATGGCGTAGATCTGGTAGGAGAGACAGTCTCGGTCCAGGTATTGAAAGCTGATTCCGCAGGCGTGATGGGCCGCTTAATTGGGAAAAAGGAGTGACTGACTGTGTCAAGTGATTGCCTTTTCTGCAAAATAGCGAGTGGTGCACTTTCCACCGAGTTTTTACTGGAAACAGACCATGTTGTAGCCTTTCATGATCTGAATCCTGTGGCGCCAACGCATATACTGGTGATTCCAAAGAAACACATTGCCAGCCTTGCAGATGTTCAGGTGCAGGATCGGGAGTTGATGGGAGAAATCATGCTGGCCATCAGGGATCTTGCTAAGAATCAAGCCTTAGATGAAGGTTTCAGGGTGGTAGCCAATACCGGCACCGATGGCGGGCAGAGCGTGTTCCATCTGCATTTCCACCTTTTAGGCGGTCGTTCTTTACAGTGGCCCCCAGGTTAGTGATTGACCAGGGAACCAAATTCGATTATAATGAGTGTGATATTATGCAGAAGGCGTATCACAAGCTGGACGCAGTCAGCATTGGAAGGAGGGATACTGGTGGCAGAAGTTAAAGTAGGTAAAAATGAGTCCCTCGATAATGCGTTGCGCCGTTTTAAGAAAAATGTCCGGATGTCGGGAGTTTTATCGGAGGCTAGAAAACGGGAACGTTATGAAAAACCAAGTGTAAGACGGAAAAAGAAATCTGAGGCAGCCCGTAAGAGGAAGTACCGGTAAGTTGATTTGGCTCGATGTCGCATTACACGATATCGGGCCTTTTTTCCAGAGAGGATGATGGTGATGAAGCGGATACATACGCAAACAATCGCATTGGTCTTGGCCGTTGTCCTGATGCTTGGGGTGGCCGTAACTGCTTCTGCTGCTGATCTTGTATATTCCTTGCCTATTGATGGGGAGATCGAGCCCGGGTTGGCCGCGTTTGTAGCCAGAGGCATCCAGCTTGCCGAGCGTCACGACGGTCTCGTACTGCTCGAAATCAACACTTTCGGGGGCAGGGTAGATGCTGCTACAGAGATTAAGGACCTCATCCTCCAGGCTAAAGTGCCGGTTGCAGCTTATGTGAGTGAACGGGCTTGGTCTGCTGGGGCCCTGATTGCGCTGGCAGCTCCCACACTCGCTATGGCCCCGGGCAGCAGTATTGGTGCAGCAGAACCGCGACCTATGGAGGAAAAAACTGTGTCTGCCCTCAAGGCAGAGTTTGAGTCTACTGCAGAACGCTGGGGTCGCGATCGGCAGTTGGCAGGCGCTATGGTTGATGCCGATGTTGTGGTGGAAGGTGTAGTAGAGAAAGGAAAAATCCTTACCCTTTCAGCCCAGGATGCCTTGGAGTGGGGTATGGCGGAGTTTGTTGCCGCCAGTCGTTATGAGCTCTTAGCTGAGCTAGGCTATGACGACTACGAGATAGTGACGCTCACACCCCATTGGGCCGAGCAGATTGCCCGCTTTCTGACTAACTCCACCGTAAGTTCACTTCTGCTGAGTTTGGGATTTCTCGGCCTAATCTTTGAACTCACTTCTCCTGGCTGGGGCGTGCCCGGGACTGGCGGCATATTGGCTCTAATTCTGTTTTTTGGAGGCAGGTATGTGACAGGACTGGCGGGCCTTGAAGCCATCTTACTCTTTATTGCAGGTCTTGTTCTGCTTGTGCTGGAGGTTGCGGTGATACCCGGTTTTGGCCTTGCTGGAATCTTAGGTTTCGCGTCAATGCTGTTCAGCATCATTCTGGCCTTTGGTGATATTCAAACGGCGCTAATCAGTCTTTCTATAGCAATTTCGGTGAGTGTGGTTGCGGTAATCTTGCTCTGGAGCCGCATTAGGCAGTCCCGATTTTGGCAGCGTTTGGTGCTCTCACATGAAGAATCGCCTGAGGCGGGTTATCGTGCGCCTGCAGACTTCAGCCATCTTGTTGGCAAGAAGGGTGTTGCTCTAACTCCCCTTAGACCGGCAGGGACTGTGATAATTGACGAGCAGCGCTATGATGTGGTCTCAGACGGTGGATTTATTGGCGCAAATTCTTCAATTGAAGTTGTAAAATCAGAAGGAACTAGGGTAGTGGTTAGGGAAGTTAGGGAAGAATGATAAACTGAGGAGGTCAAACTATGACTTGGGTTTTTGCAGGGATTATACCGATTCTACTTATTGTTTTCCTGATCATCCTATTTAGTTTTGTTCCAGTTGGCCTATGGATTTCGGCAATTGCTGCCGGCGTAAAGGTTACGCTCATGAGTTTGATTGGTATGCGGCTCCGCCGAGTTGCACCCAGTCGGATCATTTTACCGTTCATTAAAGCACAAAAGGGCGGTGTAATGACAACTATTGACAAGCTTGAAGCTCACTACTTGGCCGGAGGTAATGTTGACAATGTGGTCGATGCATTGATTGCAGCCACCAGGGCAGATATTCCCATCTCCTTTGAGCGTGCTGCCGCCATTGACCTGGCTGGACGAAATGTGTTAGAGGCAGTTCAGATGAGTGTCAATCCCAAGGTAATTGAGACGCCTTTGATATCCGCAGTCGCCAAAGATGGAATTGAGCTCAAGGTGAAGGCTCGAGTCACTGTCAGGGCCAACATCGATCGTTTGGTGGGCGGATCAGGCGAAGCAACAATCATTGCCCGTGTCGGTGAAGGTATTGTTACTTCTGTTGGTTCAAGTTCCAGTCATGCTGATGTTCTCGAAAATCCAGATGCAATATCCAGGTTGGTTTTGGAAAAAGGTCTGGACTCTGGAACAGCCTTTGAAATTCTTTCGATCGACATTGCAGACGTGGATGTAGGCCGCAACATCGGTGCTCAGCTGCAAATGGATCAAGCTGAGGCTGATAAGAATATTGCCCAGGCTAAAGCAGCTGAAAGGCGTTTTGCAGCCCAGGCCCGTGAACAGGAAATGAGGGCTCAGACCCAGGAAATGAGAGCCCAGGTTGTCCAAGCTGAAGCGGAGATTCCCCGAGCGATTGCAGATGCACTGCGGGAAGGAAATTTGGGTGTAATGGACTTTTACAATATGCAAAATATTATGGCCGACACCAGCATGCGGGAAAGCATCGGCGGCCGTCGCCCAGATCGGGATCCTAATGCTTCCGAAGACAATCCCAAGCGGTAGGTGAGTGCAATGCAAGGATTGATAGGGCTTTTGCTCTACGTGGCTGTCATGGTCCTCAGCGGTATTATGAAAAAGATGGCTGAGGAAAGGGCTAGGCAAGCAAGAACACCTGCTGGGGAAGAAGGGGAGAGCTACACCGTCACCTTAGAAGAGATGCTCGCAGATGAATCCCATGCCGCACAGTCTCCCGGTGATCACGGTCTGTCAACACACCGCATGGAGCCTAGAATTGGCGAAAGTGAACTTAAGCGTAAAGGCATGGCGGATTTTGATGACTGGGATGAATGGGAAGATCGTTCCAGACAACAAGAAAAACAAGAAAGTAATGACCTTGCAGAAACTCAGAGCCTGCCCCGGAGACCTCAGTGGGCAGAGGCCATAGTCTTGGCCGAAATCATTCGAGAACCCAGGGCCAAGAGACCTTGGCCCAGCCGTTAGTATCAGAACAAGGAGGACATTTTTAGTGGACAAAAAGGTAAAAGTTGCAATTGTTGGTTGTGGTGGCATTGCCAATGGCAAACATATGCCAGCTTTGGCGAAACTTGAGAATGTAGAAATGGTTGCTTTTTGTGATATCGTTCGTTCCCGGGCAGAAGAGGCGGCAAGCAAATACGGTGCTGAAAATGCCAGAGTATATGAGGATTATCGTGAGCTCTTGGAAAAAGAAGAGCTTGATGCTGTACACGTGTGTACTCCTAATAATTCACACGCCGAAATCAGTATCGCTGCCCTGGAAGCAGACTGCCACGTCATGTGCGAAAAGCCCATGGCCAAGACAGCCGCAGAGGCCCGGGAGATGGTGGCTGCAGCTAAGCGTACCGGCAAGAAGCTTGCGATTGGCTATCAAAGCCGCTATCGCGGAGACAGCGAGTATCTAAAGCAAGTCTGTGAGCGGGGAGATTTGGGAGACGTCTATCTAGCCAAGGCCAGAGCGCTGCGTCGCCGGGCGGTGCCTACATGGGGCGTATTTCTGGATGAAGAGAAACAAGGCGGCGGACCTCTCATTGATATTGGTACACATGCCCTTGACTTAACACTATGGATGATGGACAATTACAAGCCTAAGTATGTTGTCGGTACTGTTTACCACAAGCTGAACAAGAGGGAAAATGCTGCCAATGCTTGGGGTCCATGGGATCCAGCTAAGTTCCAGGTCGAAGACTCTGCATTTGGGTTTATCGTCATGGAAGACGGCGCAACGATCATTCTCGAGTCCGCCTGGGCACTGAACACCTTGTTTGAAGGTGAAGCCAGAACAATTCTTCACGGCACAGAAGGCGGAGCGGACATGGAAGATGGTCTCCGCATCAATGGTGAGGAATTTGGTAAGCTCTACACCAAGAAGCCTGTTCTAGGCACTGCTGGGGTAGCTTTCTATGATGGAAAGAGCGAAACCGAGGGAGACCGTGAAGCAAGGCTTTGGATTGAGAGCATTATCAACGATACCACGCCGCGGGTATTGCCGGAACAGGCAGCCGTTGTAACCGAGATTTTAGAGGCGATTTACGTCTCTGCCCGGGAAGGCAAGCCGGTATACTTCAAGGATGGACGCTATATCGCAGAGTAAACTCTCCAAACTAAAATGCAATCAGGAAGGTTAGGCCATTAGGGTCTAACCTTTCTTTTTTTGCATAATTTTAGGAGAGAGGAGGTAGACAATGCGGTCAGCTGTGAACCAGACATTGAAACGAAAATTCGCTCAAACCTTTGACTTGCCATCGGCGATTCTGCTCGATCAGGCCACCATTCATCTTATGGGCGATGCAGAGGCCAAGGTGGTCAACCACAAGGGTCTCGTTCAGTATACGAACACCTGCATCAAAGCCCGCTCTGCTCAAGGATTGATTGAGATTTCGGGGGCAGATTTAGAAATTGTCTCATTTTCCTCCAGCGAAATCAAAATATCGGGCATGATTCGACAGGTGATGCTGAAATGACCTCTCTATTTCTTTGGTGGCAGGGATATGTAACAGTCCGTCTGCGCGGACCGGGTCTGGAACATTTACTCAACAAGATGACAGACTTGGGAATTGCTCTTACAAATGTCGAACGCCTAACGGGTGATGTGGTAATTGCCAAGCTCATGGTTAGAGACTTTCGCCGTTTAAGACCCCTTGTCCGGGGTTCCCAAATCAGTGTAACGATCTTAGACAAGCACGGTGCGCCGTTTTTTCTGCGTAAGTTTAAGCTGCGAGGATTCTTGGTCCTAGGCTGCCTGCTTTCGCTGCTGTTTGTCATGTACCTGTCTAATTTCATTTGGTTTATTGAGGTTTCAGGCACTTACACCCTAAGTAATGAGGCAGTGAAAGAGGCCATTGAAGACTTGCAGCTGCGAGCTGGTATAGTTCGAAGTGCCCTTCAGCCCCGTACCATAGAGGTAGAGCTTCTAAAACGCTTTCCTGATTTAGCCTGGGTTCAAGTCAGTATCAAGGGCGTCAAAGTTGAGATTATCCTGACTGAGCGCGAAGGCATTGAGCTCGAACAGGCTGGACCTGGCCATGTTTATGCTGCCATGGATGGAGTAATCACAGAATTGCTTGTCTTAAAGGGTACCCCCCAGGTAAGGGATGGGAGTACAGTGCGCAAAGGGGAGCTGCTCATCTCGGGCCAGTACTATGATCAGCGGGGAATTCAGCAGTTTGGGGCGGCTCAGGGTGTGGTTAAAGCCAGGGTGTGGTATGAGGGGGTAGGCGAAGCGGCGCTGGCCAGGTGGGAGCCGCGCAAGACCGGGCGCAGTCACCGCCAGTATCTGATTTCAATCGGTCCTCTGCGTATTCCCCTTGGCCGCAGTTATCCTGAGGGAACCCATCTGCGTGACTCCAAGGAGTGGAGTCTCTCTCTAGGACGGGCCCTGGTGCCCATCCATTGGTCGAAAGTTGACTATCATGAAGTAGAGTACATCAAGGTAGAGGTTCCTAGGGAGACTGCGGAAAGGAATGCCTATGAACTGGCTTGGGAGAGCTTGCAAAGCCAGGGTGTTCAGGCAGGGCAGATCCTCGAGGAGCGAACCACAGTCGACTTCATTCCAGATGCAGATGGAATACGTGTTATGGTGCAAGTAGAAGTGCTTGAAGAGATCGGCCAGTTTATGGCCTATTGATTTGCACTTCAGCCCTATTTTGCTTATAATAAGGGCAGACGACACAAAAAGGATGGTTGATGCATTGAGTCAGATATTGCGCCTTCAGGATAATGAACACGCGCAAGCAGTCAGCGGCATGCGAGATGAGTATCTGCGCCTGGTAGAGGCTGCTTTTGACGTGAAAATTGTACCCCGCGGACTTGATTTACTGATCAGCGGGTCAGACGAAGCGGTGGTCAAGACAAAAAAGGCTTTAACTAATATGGCTGGCTTGGGTACAGACCTGACCAGTCACGATGTATATTATGCCATCAAACTAAGTGAAAACGGGGATTCTACTGATCTTACGGAGCTCAGTGCGGGCAATGTGATCACTACCCACCGCGGAAAAGTAATTAGGCCGAAGACCTCTGGTCAGCGGCGCTATGTTGATTTTATGTCCCGTAACGACATTGTCTTTGCTATTGGTCCTGCCGGGACAGGCAAAACGTACCTAGCCATGGCCGCAGCTATTGCCAGTCTAAAAAAGAAGGAAGTGGAACGGCTTATTTTAACGCGCCCGGCTGTGGAGGCAGGGGAGCATTTGGGATTTCTCCCAGGTGATTTACAGGACAAGGTGGATCCCTATTTGCGCCCCCTGTATGATGCACTTTACGATATTTTGGGACAGGAAACCTATGTGAAGTACCGCGAAAAAGGAATCATAGAAGTAGCGCCCCTAGCCTATATGCGGGGTCGAACACTAGACGACAGTTTCATTATTCTCGATGAAGCCCAAAACTGTACGCCCGAGCAGATGAAGATGTTCTTAACCAGGCTGGGCTTTGGCTCTAAAGCTGTGATTACAGGTGATATTACTCAAGTGGACTTGCCTCGGGGGAAGACTTCGGGTTTGATTCAGATTCAGAAGATCCTTAAGGGCTTGGAGGGAATCGGCTTTTGCTACCTGAACGAAAGCGATGTGGTGCGCCATCCGTTAGTGCAGCGAATTATTGAAGCATATGACCTCTTCGACAAGTCGCAATCCTAGGAGGCCTGACGTGAAACGCAAGAAAAAGGGTAATTCTAGACAAAAGCAACTTTGGCCGGAGCTGTTTCAGAAAACTANCGTTCGGCAATGGTTAATTGGAGGAGTAATTGCGGTTTTTCTCCTTATTGTGCTGCTTATCAATGCACTGCCCCAGGGGGTGCAGGTAGAGGTAGGACAGGTGGCCAAGAAGGATTTGGCTGCTCCAATTACCGCGATCAATACCGGGGAGACAGAACGTTTAAGGGAAGAAGCTGCACGGCACGTTGTCTTAGAGGCTAACGAGGATCCGAGCTATTATCTAATCAACCCCGCCATTGCACTTAGGGTTGAAGAAAACATCACTGGAATTTTGAATCTCCTTCGCCAGGGAATTAGACCTGAACCGGCGGAAGAACCTGGTTTTGAGCCTGTGCCCGAAGCCCTTTCTCTTTCAGAGATTGACCGCCGGCTAATTAGGGATTGGAAGATTGAAATTCCAAAGGATGTATTAGAGGGTATAGTGGCCCTGTCTTTTACAGAGTTCGATCAATTTGCCCAGACTACCGTTGATTTAGTGTTAGCCACTATGAACGAGCGAATCAGTGAGGATGGTCTCAGGGACGCTAGAGATGCTTTTGAAGCAAGCGTCGATCTTAGCGGTCTCCAGGGCGAACTGGCCCAGGCTGCAACAATCATTGGCCGCCAGCTCATTCAGCCGAATTTGGTGCTCGATACCGAAAAGGTAAATCTCGCCCGTCAGCAGGCCATGGATGCAGTAGAACCAGTCCATATCATGCAGGGCGAGATCATAGTTCGCAAGGGAGATGTAGTCAGGCAGGAGCATATAGCGCTCCTTACAGATGTAGGGCTGATTAAGACCGGACGCGATTATGGCGTCCTGGTGGGGATGGGCCTTGCAGTAGTCNCTATGTCTGCCCTGATGGGCGTGTTCTTGTATCAGGAACGCCGTGATTTGCTGAAGAACTGTGTGCAGCTGGCGCTAATAGGTTCTGTCTTAGTGGCAGTATTAGCCATCGGAAAACTGTTTAGCCTGATCACATGGCCCGGGGCTGCTTTCCTTAACCCTTCCGCCTTGCTAGGTATGCTGCTGACCCTCCTGCTTGATGCCCGCGCAGCCAGCATTGCCACAATAGTGCTTGCCATCTTGCTGGGGTTGGTTTTTGAGATGAACTGGGTGGTTTCCGCCCTCGCTTTGGTTGGAGGGTTGGTTGCTGTGCTTAGTGTCTCCAAAGTCAGCCAGCGGGGAGATGTAATGCGAGCTGGTTTTATTGTCGGCGGGGCTAATGTTTTCCTAATGATCGCCTTAGGTTTGGTGGGTCAAGATACTCAACTGATTCTAAACAGCTATCTGGGCCTGCTCTCTGGCGTGCTGGCGTCTATTGTTACCATGGGGGTCTTACCCTATTTGGAGAGTCTGTTTAAGATTACCTCTCCCATTCGCCTGCTGGAGCTGTCCAATCCGAATCACCCCCTCTTGCGGCGCTTAATGTTGGAAGCACCGGGGACTTACCACCACAGTATTCTCGTGGGAAACTTGGCAGAAGCTGCAGCCGAGGCAGTTGGTGCCGATGGATTGCTGGCCCGGGTTGGCTCCCATTATCATGACATTGGTAAGTTGAGGAGACCCTATTTCTTCGTGGAAAACCAGGTGGGTATGGATAATCCCCATGACAAGATGGCACCGTCCCTGTCCACTTTGATTATTACCTCTCACGTTAAAGACGGACTGGAGCTGGCCAATGAGTTTAAGCTTCCGCCAGTTGTTACCCAGTTTATTGCCCAGCATCATGGCACAGACTTGGTCCGTTATTTCTATCACCGGGCCTGTGAAGCCAGTGATGACGATTCAGTAGAGGAGAGGGATTTTCGCTATCTTGGACCCAAACCTCAAGGTAAGGAAGTAGCCATCGTCTCTTTGGCAGATGCAACTGAGGCGGCAGTGCGCTCCATTTCTAAACCAAACCCGGGCAAAATTGAAGGCCTAGTACGTAAGATCATCAAGGATCGCCTCAACTCCGGTGAGTTGGATGAAAGCGAACTGACATTCCAGGATATGGATAAGATCGCCAATTCCTTTACCAAGGTTATCCTGGGCATGTTCCACTCTCGGGTGGAATATCCCGAACAGATCACAAAAGAAGAAATAGAAGGAAAGAAGGCGAAGAATGGAAGTTCTGATAAACAATGACCTGCCTGAGGATAATGTATCCGGTTACGAGGATCTGATCATTAAGGGCTTTGCAATAGTCTCCCGCTTGGAGGGCTTGCCAGATTCAGCCGAGGTGAGCATCACCTTCGTGGATGACAGGACGATTCAAAGCCTTAACCGGGATTATCGGGATATAGATGCACCTACAGATGTGCTTTCTTTTCCCCAGGACGATGGGGGAGAGTTTGGCTCTGTCCCCGGAATGCCCCTGATGCTCGGGGATATTGTTATCTCCTTGCCGCGGGCCCGAGCACAGGCAGCTGAGTACGGACATGAAGCTGACCGTGAGGTGGTGTATCTTGCCATCCACGGCCTGCTGCATCTGTTAGGTTATGATCATAATGAACCTGAAGAACAAAGGAGCATGCGGGAACAGGAAGAGAAGGTGTTAAGGGAGCTTGACTTAGGGAGAGATTGAAGATGAAGCACCGCTGTCTCTATGAAAGTGTCAAGGATGCTCTAAAAGGCATTTTCCATGTACTGCGAACAGAGAGAAACATGCGGATTCATGTTGCCTGCGGCCTGCTGGTAATTGCCTTAGCCAAGGTTCTAGCTGTTACACGTTTGGAGTTTGCAATTCTCTTACTTGTTATAGGGATGATGTTTGTTGCGGAGCTAATCAATACTGCCTTTGAAGAAGTCGTGAATCTAATCACCGAAGAGTATCACCCTTTGGCGGGGCTAATCAAAAATATCGCAGCCGGTGCAGTTCTAGTGGCCGCCCTTGTGGCCCTTTGCGTTGGTTATATTATTTTCAAGGATTACATTATACCCTAAAGGCGGGATGAAAATGACAGGCAAAGAACTGATGGAAATCGCGATCAAGGCTCGTGAACGTGCATACGTCCCCTATTCCAACTATAAAGTGGGGGCGGCCCTGCTCGATCGTGAAGGCAGAGTATTTAGCGGGTGCAATATTGAAAATGCAGCTTACGGTCCCACGAATTGTGCGGAACGAACGGCGATTTTTAAGGCTGTTTCAGAGGGATCGACCCAGTTCTCGGCCATAGCTGTGGTCGCCGATTCGTCCGAAGCGGTCACACCCTGCGGAGTTTGTCGGCAAGTGATGGCTGAGTTTTTCGATCCGGATACAATCATCTATCTGGGAAATCTTGATGGAAAAATAGTGGAGACCACTTTGGAGAAGTTGCTCCCACATGCATTTACCTCTAAAGATCTTACTATGGAAGGAAGGCACTGATGCCTAAGGAGACAAGTATTTACCGCTCAGGCTTTGTCGCGGTAGTAGGACGCCCGAATGTTGGAAAATCAACTCTGTTGAATGCCCTTTTAGGTCATAAGGTCGCCATTGTGTCGAATAAACCGCAAACAACGCGCAACACAATTCAATGTGTTCTGACCTTAGAGGATGCCCAAATCGTCTTTCTCGACACGCCCGGCTTGCACAAACCTTTGCATAAACTAGGCGAGTATATGGTCAAAAGCGCATTTCATGCTTTGGAGGATGTGGATCTCGTGCTGTGGCTGGTAGAGATGGGTCGCTGGACACCGGCAGACGAGCACATTTTGCGGGAGTTGGCTGACGTAACTCAACCAGTTATTCTAGTGGCTAATAAGGCCGACCAGGCAGCCTTGGGGGAACAGGAAGTCTTTTTGGAGGAAATGGCTGCCAAGCGTGAATTTGCTGCCATTTTGGGGGTCTCGGCACTGGAGGGCACCAAGCTCCCTGAGCTGGTTAATGCTATTGTGGATCGTCTTGAGGAGGGTCCCCAGTACTATCCAGAAGACTGGATCACCGATCATCCTGAGCGCTTTGTTATTGCTGAGTTTATCCGGGAAGAGCTTTTGGCCCGCACAGAAGAGGAAGTCCCCCACTCGATTGCGGTAGATGTGGACGAGATCAAGGACGATGCGGAAAAGAACCTGATGCGTATTCGGGCAACCATCTATGTTGAACGGGAAAGCCAAAAGGGTATCGTCATTGGCAAAAACGGAAGCATGCTCAAGGAAGTGGGCACCCACGCCCGCAGACAGATTGAGCGNCTTCTCGGAGTTAANGTCTATCTCGATTTGTGGGTTAAGGTAAAGAAAGATTGGCGCAATAAGCCAGGTGCGCTCAGAGAATTCGGTTATGAGTAATCCCCTCACTTGGGGGAGACCCTCATACCGTTTGCAGGTTTGGCGAAACTTGTCAAGGGAGGTTCAGCGATGACTATAACTCATGCCCATCAAGCAGATGAACGCAGTCAATTAACGGAGCTGGTAATCAAGGCCCAAAAGGGCGATGCGCGAGTTCGCGAACAGATCCTGCAAGACTATCGCCCCTTTTACTTGCGGGTTGCTTCCGGCACCTGCAGGAAGTATCTCGTTTTAGGGCGGGATGACGAAGCCAGCATCGCAATGATTGCCTTTAATGAAGCAATAGATTCTTATAATATCGATGGAGGAGCGTCCTTCCTCAGCTTTGCAGAAATTGTTATCAAACGACGCATGGTCGATCACTTTAGGCGGCAATCTAGGAGAACGGATGAGATACCCCTTTCCAGTTTTGAGCGTGAAGAACAGGAAGACAGTGTTCTCCAGAAGATTGAGTCTAAAGAAGCCCAGGCGGTCTTACAGATTCAGGAAGAGACAGAAGAACGGCGGGAAGAAATCTTCCGCCTTGATCAGCTGCTGAGTCATTATGGGATCCGCTTTTCCGATCTTGTTAAGGTCTCACCAAAGCACCAGGATGCCAGGGATCGGGCGCTGCAGGTCGCCAGAATACTGGCGGGGGATCCGGAGCTTTTGGCTTATCTTACCACAAAAAAATCGCTGCCCTTAAAAGAGCTGGAAGAGCGGGTGGAGGTAAGTCGCAAGACCCTTGAACGACAGCGGAAGTACATAATTTCCCTTACTCTGATTTTAATTGGTGATTTTTATCATCTTCGGGAGTATCTGAACCGACCAGTGTGAAAGGAGGGGACCCAAGTGAGACATAGTGGGGTTGTTGTGGAGATAGGACCAAAGAACCAGGTTATTGTTATGACCTCCCAAGGGGAGTTTATTAAGGTCCCTTTTAAGAAGCACGTGCAGGTAGGGCAAGAGATTCGCTATGCCCCTAAGAGGGAAAGGCTGAGTGTTTGGCAACTGGGTCTGGCTGCCACACTGTTCTTGGCCTTAATCGGCACGTGGCCCTTGCTGACTGGAACCCTGGCTCCCACATCTTTAGTACCAGCGTTCATTGTTACCTTGGATATGGAACCGAGTCTGGAACTGCAGATCGCAGCCAACAAAGAGGTTTTGAAAGTTGAAGGGTTAAATCGGGATGGCCGGGAATTAGCCTCAAACGTGAATATCATAGGCGATGACTTGAACGCGGCCCTGACGAGAATTGCCAGCCAGGCTGAAAAGATGGGTTATCTAAAGCAGGGGCAGGGTGAGGTTGTTGCTACCATTGCCTCCCAAAACAATCAGGAAACCAGATTGGCAGAGTCAACGACACGGGGGAGCGGAACAGCTGCGCAGTCCGAGATTGAAAGGGCCATCGTGAATGCATTTGAAGCCAGGCAGCTTGCTCAGGTTCGCATCTGGGAAGTGCCCCGTTCATTGCAGACAGAGGCGAAACTGGCAGGCATCACGCCTTCTCGCTATATTGCAATTCAAATGCCGGCTGTTTCGGGTTCTTCCAATCCCGTAATCCCGCAGCGGCCTGAGACCAAGCTGACAATGGGTGATCCGTCAGAACCAGTCGAAGCGGTAAGTTCTATGGGTAGAACGCCAAATTTGCAGGCGAGCGTGGACTCTGGCAAACCGGCCTTGACCCCGACCAGGTGGACAAAGGACAATCTGAACTCGGCCGGGCGAACTGAATTGCAAAATTTCAATTTTTCTGCAGCAGGACTTAAAGGAGAGCTCTGACTTAAACTATGAGAGTAGATGATTTTGATTTTGAACTGCCGGAGGAACTAATTGCCCAGACCCCTTTGAAAAAACGCGATCACTCCAGACTCTTAGTAGTTCATAAGGAAACCGGGGTTTTGGAGGATCGCATATTTCCAGACATTCTGGAATATTTGCAGCCTAGAGACGTTGTGGTGTTGAACAATACCAGAGTGATTCCGGCCCGCTTGTTTGGTCAGAATCAATCAGACGGCAGACATGCCGAGCAAAAGTCAGGATTGGTTGAGCTATTGCTGTTGCGTCCCTATGGCCAGGGCCAGTGGGAAGTATTGGTCAAGCCCGGCAAAAGGGCCCGTCCTGGGGCGGAGATCGTGTTTTCACCGCTTTTGTCCTGTAAAGTCCTAGATGTAACGGCGAGCGGCGGCCGTCTTGTGGAGTTTTCCTTTAATGGAAACTTTGACGAAATCCTCGCCGCGCTCGGAGAAACGCCCCTTCCGCCTTATATCCATGAAAAGCTTGATGATCCTGAACGNTACCAGACAGTGTACGCTGAGCATTCAGGCTCGGTGGCTGCGCCCACGGCTGGCCTGCATTTTACGCCAGAGCTGCTAGGTGAAATAGAGAAGTCAGGCGCGGCTCTAGTGCCCCTTACCCTACATGTGGGCCTGGGCACCTTTCGACCGGTCAAAGTGGAAAATGTGGAAGACCACGTGATGCATGAGGAGTATTTTGAGCTTACGGAAGAAAACGCTAAGATCATTAACGACCGCCTGCGTTTGGGAGGGCGGGTTTTTGCTGTCGGCACCACAACAGTGCGGGTACTGGAAACCCTTGGCGACGAAAAGGGACAGGTACGCGCAGGTTCCGGCTGGACAGACATTTTCATCTATCCCGGATATCGTTTTAAGGTTGTCGACGTATTGCTGACTAATTTTCACTTGCCGAAGTCAAGCCTGCTGATGCTGGTCTCAGCCTTTGCCGATCAAAGAACCATCCAGGCAGCTTACGAACATGCCATGACAGAACATTACCGTTTCTTTAGTTTTGGTGATGCCATGCTACTAGTTTGAAGGGAGTATCCTCGTGCCTTTGAAGTTCACAGTTGTTTCAGAGTCGAAAAACACAAGGGCCCGTCTTGGACGGCTTGAAACACCCCATGGTGTAATCCAGACACCTGTGTTCATGCCTGTCGGGACTCAGGCCACAGTAAAGACTGCAGCACCCCGTGAGTTGGAAGATTTGGGTGTGGAGATAATTTTAAGTAACACCTACCACCTGTATCTGCGTCCAGGCAGCGATGTGGTGGCTGAAGCAGGCGGTTTACACAAATTTATGAACTGGAATCGCCCTATTCTAACGGACAGTGGAGGCTTTCAGGTTTTCAGCCTAGGACCTTTGCGCACCATATCCGAGGAAGGGGTGCATTTCCGGTCACATCTTGATGGTTCAAAGCACTTTATTAGCCCCGAAAAGTCCATGCAGATCCAGATGGATTTAGGTGCCGATATAGCCATGGCTTTTGATGAATGTGCACCATATCCTGCTGATCGGGACTACGTCAAGAAGTCGAAAGACTTGACGACTAGGTGGGCAAAACGCTGTCAAACGGCCCATACCCGCAGTGACCAAGCCCTTTTTGGCATTGTGCAGGGCGGCATGTACAAGGATCTGCGCAAAGAAAGCGCTTTAGAGATCATGGAGTTGGATTTTCCCGGCTATGGGATTGGCGGTTTGAGTGTTGGGGAGCCTAAGGACATGATGTACGAGGTTCTGGACGATCTTGTTCCAATTATGCCTAAAGACAAACCCCGGTACCTTATGGGCGTTGGCTCCCCTGACTGTCTGGTGGAAGCTGTACTCCGGGGAGTAGATATGTTTGATTGTGTATGGCCCACGCGGCTGGCCCGCCATGGTATGGTCATTACGCGCCAAGGCAACATGGCAATTCGCAACTTGCCTTTTGCCAGGGACTTCACGCCTATCGAAGAAGAATGCGGCTGTTATGCCTGCCAGAATTTTTCCCGGGCCTATATCCGCCATTTGTTAAAGGCAGGGGAGGTTTTGGGAATTCGCCTCACTACCATTCACAATATAGCTTTCTTAACCCGTCTGATGCAAGAAGTACGGGAAGCTATTGCGGCGGATCGTCTGTTGGAGTACAGTCGAGACTTTTTAAGCGTATTTGGTACAGAAAAATAGAGGAACCTGCAGTCCTAAGTAGAAAATTAGGAGAGTAGGTATTGTGGAGGAGGTGAAGTGCATGTTCTTTTTACAAGCTGATGCAGCTGGTCAGACCGCTGCAGGCGGTGGAGTTCTAGGACTGTTTCTGCCGTTTCTGATCGTTGGTGTGTTGTTTTACTTCATGATCATTCGGCCCCAGCAAAAGCAGCAAAAGGAAAGAAAAGCTATGCTTGACGCTCTGAAAAAAGGCGATCGAATTGTTACAGTGGGCGGCATCTATGGTGAGATCGCAGCGCTCAAAGAAGACTATGTAACACTCAAAGTGGCTGACAAAGTAGAAATTAAAGTTTCTCGCAGCGGAATCGGACATGTGATTACTGATTAAAAAGCTAAGAGAAGATTTACCGAAGAATCGGCCTCCTTCGGAGGCGGCGCCCACCAACAGGTGGCAAAACCACCACTAAGGTGGTTTTCTTCTAAGTAAAAGAAAGGAGATTGCCATGCGCAGGTTTTTGGTTTTTGGTCTTATAATTTCATGCTTGTTTCTTGGAACCCAGGCTGGATATGCTGGGAATTTCTACCTGCATGAACATTCCAGCTATTGGTGGTACGTAGTTGATGATCCAGCTTTTAGCGTGGTTATACCATCTGGGGCTGACAATTACATTGAACGTTCTATTTTTGGCATGGAAACTTTACTGATGACTTTCGAGGATGGAACAATCACCATGGAAGTCAGCTGGCAGCCAGGAACAGACGTTGAATCAGTCCGTAACAGTCTGGATGTACGCTACAAACCTCTGGTAAAGAATATCACGGTTCTCAACAATGGTGAAATAACTACTTCGAACGGCCTGCAAACGCACTTTTACGCCTATGAGGCAACTGGTGCCAATGGAAAAAAGGTGATGTTCAGAACTGTTCTTTTCCAAAGGAAGCACCATGTAGTCTATCTCACATTCTTCCTAGGAGCGGATCAATATGAAGGGGATCTGAGGGAGTATTGGATTAGGGCTGTGAATACGTTCCAGTGGGACTAATTTAGAATAGGGAGTTGTTAGAATGCGAGTTGTGTTATCTGACGTTGCGAAACATCCCAGTATCGACGCCTATATTCAGCAGGCTGACGCGAATCTCGGAGCAATGGGCTTTACCGAACATGGACGGCGTCATATCAGCTTAGTGTCCTCCATTGCCCATAATATTCTGGAACGTCTTGGCTACGATGAGCGCTTGGCAGAGCTGGCAGCTATCGCAGGCTATGTNCATGATTTGGGCAACTGTGTGGGAAGGGTCAATCATGGAGCAGCCGCCGCCTTGCTGGTGGAGCCTTTTTTGCGGGAGCTCGGCATGCCTCCCCATGAGGTGGCACTGATCCTCAGTGCAGTAGGCAACCACGAAGAAGAAGTCGGTGAACCTGTGAATGAAGTGGCCGCGGCTTTGATTCTAGCGGACAAATCGGATGTNCATCGCACTCGAGTACGCAATCCCGATCTCCCTANCTTCGANATTCACGACAGAGTCAACTATGCAGTGAGCAAGTCTTTCTTAGATGTAAATGAGCACGATCGGGTAATCACACTGCGCATTACAATCGAGACTGAAAATACTTCTATTATGGAGTACTTTGAGATTTTTCTGGAGAGAATGCTGATGTGCCGCCGGGCCGCTGCCTATCTTCGCTGCGAGTTCAAACTAAACATTAACGAGGCGCATTTACTCTAGACACCTCGTGTTTGCGGTAGTATAATTGTNAATTGTCGGTGTTGTAAATATTGACCCGCAAAGGAGGAGTCGCATTTTGAGAGGCAGGAACAGCTGGAGAATAGGTCTGATCGCAGCAGTGCTGATTGCTGCTGGGGTTTTCTTGTATTTGTCCCCGTTTAACCTTGGTCTAGATCTTAAGGGTGGCGTGCATGTAGTACTTGAAGCCGACGAGTCGGCTGCCGCAGTAACCAGTGAGGGCATGGCCGGGGTCGTTTCCATTATTGAACGAAGGATCAATGCTTTGGGAGTATCGGAACCTCTGATTCAAAGGCAGGGACCACGTAGAGTGATAGTGGAGCTGCCGGGCATACATGACCAGCAGCAGGCTATTGAAACAGTGGGTGCCACAGCTTTGCTGGAGTTTAAGGATCCCGACGGAAACACAGCCTTAGATGGTTCTTATCTAAAGAAGGTTCAACTTGGTGTTGACCGTTTTGGCCAGCCCGCCATTGATCTGGAATTTGATGGAGAAGGTGCTCGGTTATTTGCCCAGCTCACCACCCGTTTCCAGGGACAAGCTACCACAATTATGCTAGATGGTGAAGAGCTGCAGACTGTTATGATTCGGGAACCGATTCTAGAAGGAAGGGCTCAGATTACAGGTGCCATGACCATGGACGAGGCGCGCCATATGGTGATTTTGCTGCAGGAAGGGGCCCTGCCTGTACCGATGAATATTATGGAAATCCGAAATATTGGTCCGACCTTAGGTCAAGACTCAATTGACAGGAGTTTCCGAGCCGGCGTTATTGGTGCCATTTTAGTCCTGATCTATATGGCATTTTCCTACAAGCTGCCTGGTCTGGTTGCTGATCTTGCTTTGTTGATTTACATTATCATCGTCCTAGGCATATTGTCAGCCATTGACGCTGTTCTCACCCTGCCTGGCATTGCGGGCATTATATTGTCAGTAGGCATGGCTGTAGATGCCAATGTGCTGATTTTTGAGAGAATTAAAGAGGAGCTGATTGAGGGAAAACGCTTGCGTTCGGCCATTAGAGCAGGCTTCAGCCGTGCCTTTACCACGATCCTTGACTCAAATCTAACTACACTAATCACTGCAGCTGTCCTGTTCGTAGCGGGTACCGGCGGAGTCAGGGGGTTTGCTGTCACGCTAGGTGTCGGCATTCTGGTCAGTATGTTTACAGCGGTTTTTGTTACCCGCCTGCTTCTGGAAATCGTGGTTGACCGCCGCCCCGACATTATAGCCAAGCACTTCAGTATGGGGGGGTTTAGAAGATCATGAACTTCGTACGCTACCGAAAACCTGCATTCATTTTCTCGGCGGTGATGGTTGCACTTTCAATCATTAGCTTGCTTTATCCTGGCTTGAACCTCGGTGTTGACTTTACTGGAGGCACCCTCTTGGAACGGCGAACTGAACAGAATGTAACTACTGAACAGGTGCGCAGGATTCTCGATGACGCCATACCAGAGGTGGATCTGTCTGGGGCAGTTGTGCAGCTTCTGGATCAACCAAACGAATTCATGGTTCGTACCAGACCCCTGGACAACGCGGAAATTATTCGCATAGACCAAGCTTTTGCAGGCCATTTTGGTTCTCTCGTCGAACTGAAGACTGATGTTGTAGGTCCTGTTATCGGCAAAGAGCTGGTACGCAATGCCATTATTGCCATTGCGGTCTCTGCTCTAGGAATTTTGGCTTATATATCTTGGCGGTTTGAGTATCGTTTTGCGGCAGTAGCGGTAGTCTGTCTCTTGCATGATGTGTTGATTGTCCTGGGCTTTTTTGCACTCATGGGACGGGAAGTCAACAGCCCCTTTGTAGCCGCTGTCTTGACTGTGTTGGGTTATTCCATTAACAATACGATCGTTGTCTTTGATCGCATTCGTGAAANCATGCGGTTGAAGAAGAAACAAGGTTACGAAGTTCTGGTTAACAGCAGTCTAAACCAGACTCTCGCTCGCTCAATAAATACAAGCATTACAACGCTGCTTGTGATTGTTATGTTAGTCATCTTTGGGGGAAGTGCGATTGGGGACTTTGCCATGGCACTCTTGATAGGAGTCTTGTTTGGCACCTATTCTTCACTCTTTGTTGCAGGTCCGCTGTGGATGACTTGGATGGAGCGGAAAAAAGTGCGGTAGAAAGAATACTGGCGCAGTTCACTTTGGAACTTGCGCCAGTATTTTAGTCTGTTTCATCTTGATAGTACTCTGGTTTTGGAATGAATATATAGGGGATGTTGCGGTAGAGTTGGCGAAAATCCAAGCCGTATCCCACCAAGAAAGCGTTAGGTACTTCAAACCCGACATAATCCACGGGAATTTCTACTTTGCGGTTGGACGGTTTGTTTAACAGGGTACAGATGCGCAGTGAAGCCGGATTTCGACTGCGCAGATTGTTCAGGAGATAGCTTAAGGTCAATCCTGTATCAATAATGTCCTCCACGATGATCACATGTTTACCCTCGATACTTTCTTCGAGGTCTTTTGTAATGCGTACGACACCGGAAGACTGGGTAGCATCTCCGTAACTGGAAACCGACATAAAATCGTAAGTTACTGGCGAGGTAATGTGTTTAGCTAAGTCGCATAGAAACATCAGTCCGCCCTTAAGAATGCAAATCAGTGCAATCTGCTTGTCCCCATAATCCCTGGAGATAGCTTGTCCAAGCTCTTGTACCCGAGTTTGAATGTCCTCTTCTGCAATCAAAATCTGTTCAACTATATCCACATTCTCACACCCCTCATTTTTTTAAATACTACTACTTCTGCAAAAAAAGATCAAGNGTCTCAGTCTGTATCTGCGACTGGGCAGGAAGTTCGCCAGAGATCGTAGAATGAACAGGGATGGAGGCAGTGTTATGGGCTGGAAAAGAAAACGCCAGAAATGGGTTCTTCAGGGACATGACAGACGCTTTGCGGCAGAGTTAGCTGACGCGCTGGGCATTAGGCCTGTTGTGGCCCAGATTCTGATTAATAGGGGTATCAACACAATTGAAGCAGGACGCGAATTTTTTGCCTGTGATCTAAGTGTGTTGCCTGACCCTTTTTTGATGTTAGGTATGGATAAGGCTGTTGCCCGGGTGCAAAAGGCCTTTGCAAGGGAAGAGTCCATCGTAGTCTATGGTGATTACGATGCTGATGGGCAAACGGCCGCAGCCCTCCTGGTTACAGCACTGCGGGAGTTGTCTCCAAGCCCGGCATTGATTTCCTACTACCTCCCTGACAGGCTGGAGGAAGGGTACGGCCTAAACCACGCCGCCTTGGCTAAATTAAGTAAAGATGCTTCGCTGGTTATTACGGTAGATTGTGGAATTTCCTCTGTAGCTGAAATTGAGTATGCCCAGTCTCAAGGCTTAGATGTGATTGTCACGGATCATCATGAGCCGGGAACTCGGTTGCCCCAAGCGGCAGCCATTCTCAATCCCAAGCAGGACGGCTGCGACTATCCNTTCAAGGAACTGGCCGGTGTTGGAGTTGCCTGCAAGTTGTCACAGGGGCTTGGGGCGCCTAACTGGAGTGAACTTTTGGATCTAGTTGCTTTAGGTACCGTTGCAGACTTAGTGCCGCTAAAAGGTGAAAACCGCACACTGGTAAGCCAGGGCTTAAAACTATTGTCACAGACCAAGAGGCCCGGATTACGCGCCTTGCTGGAAGTTGCCGGCGTTTCAGAGCCTACCGCTTCCCATTTGGGCTTTCGGTTAGGCCCCCGCCTTAATGCCGCGGGGCGCCTGGGGGATCCTACACGTGGCGTACGCCTGCTTCTGACGGAAGAGGAAACAGAGGCCAGGGAGTTGGCTGTAGAGCTGGATCATGAGAACTCTGTTCGCCAGGATCTTGAAGCCAAAGTGCTTGCAGATGCCGTAGAAGTGGTGGAAAGATACAAGCTGCATGAACGCAGTGCTNTGGTAGTTTGGGGAGAGAATTGGCATCAGGGAGTTGTGGGCATAGTTGCTTCCCGTTTGGTTGAGAGGTATTACCTGCCGACCGTAGTGGTGAGCGTTAGCGATGATCAGGGTGTCGCTTCAGCCCGCAGTATAGCGGGTTTGGATATGTATGAAACTCTCCGGGACTGTGCATCGCTTCTGAGTAAGTTTGGGGGGCATCCCATGGCAGCCGGCCTAAGCCTGCCGGCAGAAAATCTCCTTGGTTTCCAAAAGTTGTTTGAAACGCTTTGCGCCGAAAGAATCAGTCCAGAAGACTATGTTCCAAAATTGTATTTAGATGGTACAATTGAGCTTAACCAAGTCTCTTTGAAGCTGATTGAGGAACTAGAGGCTTTGGAGCCCCACGGATTCGGGAATCCTGCCCCTTTGATACAGGCTGAGGTGTCAGTTTTGCATACCAGGCGGGTAGGAGCGCAGGACAATCATTTACAGCTAAAGGTACAAGATGAAACAGATGAACTGGCGGCAATAGCCTTCAACTTCGGCGAGGAACAGGAACAGATTGAAAAACATGCCGAGAGGATCGCTTTGGCCTTTGTTCCAGGGGTAAATGAGTGGAGAAATGAAAAAACTCTGCAGCTTAACGTGAANGAGTGGGAACCCCGCACCAAAGGTCTATCCTATGTTCGCCGCTGGATGGTGGACCTTTATCCTTGGCAGCTGCCACCAGCCTATTTTCAAAGCGGCGCCTTGCACCTAGACCCTGCGAATATTAGCACGCCGCCAATGTTTAACTGGGTTGATCTGCGGGGAACCTGGGATAAAGCGCGAGCTGTCGAGGAACGTGCATTNTCAAGGGAAAGAAAGTCTGTTTTAATCCTGGTAAACACCCCAGCGGCTGCACTGGGTGTCTGCAGAGAATTAAGGATTAAGCTTGCCCAGGGCGATCAGTTCATTGGATTTTACCATGAATACCTGACAGACCAGGAGAAACAGGAATGGCAGGAAATTTCCCCAGCCTGGGTGGTGTCCACCGGTTTTGGTCTGGAAGGAACGACCTGGCCTTCTGTCTGGTTTTGGGAGCCTCCGTTGACAAAGGCTGCTGAGGGGCTGTGGCTGAGCCTTGTTCAGGAACATGGCGAAGCAGCCGCTCTTTTCGGACCGAAGGATGTACATGGGCTCCAGGCAGATTTAGTGCAAAATTATCCAGACCGTCAGGCACTGGCCAGGATTTATGCCGCTTTAAGGAAAGCGGGCGGTGAAATAGCCCTGGAAGATGCCTGTGAACGTTTAGAGAACATGGGCATGCTCGGCGCTTTGCCGATTGCGATGGGTGTTTTTTCAGAGCTTGGACTTTGGAAGTGTCACGAAAGTCGTATTTTCTATCAGCCTGCACCTGGGCAAAAACTAGACTTGCAGCAAACTGTTTTGTATAATAAAGTTATTAAAATGCGCCAAGAATCGGCAATGTACTTGAGGCGTTGTTTGGAAAGGGGATTTTTCCAGGATGGACTTAAAAGAGAAAATTAGAGTTATACCAGATTTCCCTAAGCCGGGAATTAGTTTCAAAGATATTACTACGCTTTTGAAAGACGGCGAAGCTTTGCGAGAAGCCATTAGACGCATGGCTGAGCATTTTAAAGATCACGGTATTGAAATGATTGTGGGGGTTGAATCCCGCGGGTTCATTTTAGGTGCTCCTTTGGCCTATGAGATGGGTCTGGGCTTCACATTGATCCGCAAGCCGAAAAAACTCCCCGGCGAAGTCTTATCCGTGGAATATGACTTGGAATACGGTACCGACAGCCTCGAGATTCATGTAGACGCCTTTCCGCCTGGAACCAAAGTCTTAGTGGTAGATGATCTATTGGCAACAGGCGGCACGATTGAAGCTGCAATTAAGCTGATCCACAAGCTTGGCGGTGAAGTCGCCGGTTTGGCTTTCATGATAGAGCTAAGCTATCTAGGGGGCCGGGAAAGATTGATGGATTACGATATTTTATCTTTAGTCAACTATGAAGAGTAAATGAGTGAGGGGGGCCCGCTTTGGATATTCAACACCTTCTTGATCGCATCTTAAGCTATCATCCAGCTGCAAACGTGGAGCTAATTGAGAAAGCATACCACTATTCTCAGCGCGCTCACGAAGGACAGACCCGTGAGTCGGGCGCCCCCTATTTTGAACACCCCTATCAAGTAGCGCTGATTCTGGCCAGTCTGGAATTGGACGTGGAAACGATTGTAGCTGGGCTGCTCCATGATGTGCTAGAGGATACTCCTGTGACCAGGGAAGAGTTAGACGAGGAGTTTGGCTCATCCATCCTGATGTTGGTAGACGGTGTTACGAAACTGGATAAGCTGCCCTTCCGGGATCGCTTTGAGCATCAGGCCGAGAATATGCGTAAAATGATTTTTGCCATGGCTGAGGACGTGCGGGTTATCTTGATTAAACTGGCTGATCGCCTGCACAATATGCGGACCCTTAGTCATGTTTCCCCTGCACGGCAGGTTTTGATTGCTCAGGAAACTCTGGATATTTTTGCACCTTTGGCCCATCGTTTGGGTATTTGGAGCATAAAATTTGAAATGGAAGACTTGGCCTTCCGCCATATCAACCCAGGAGAATACTACAGATTGGTGGCGGAAATCGATCGAAAAAGGCAGGAACGTGAAGGTGACCTAAAAGAGGTCATGGCTATCATTATGGAACGGCTTGCCGAGGTAGAAATGTCCTGTGATATTCAAGGACGGCCGAAACACTTGTACAGCATCTATCAGAAGATGCAACGGCAGCACAAAAACCTGGACGAGATTTATGATCTGATGGCGATTCGGGTAATTGTGGATAGTGTGCGGGACTGCTATGCTGTTTTAGGCATCATTCATGCCCTTTGGAAGCCGATTCCCGGCCGTTTCAAGGATTATATTGCAGTACCGAAATCCAACCTGTACCAGTCGCTGCATACAACAGTGGTCGGTCCCCGCGGTGACCCTTATGAGATCCAGATTCGCACCTGGGAAATGCACCATGTAGCTGAAAACGGTGTGGCAGCCCACTGGCGCTACAAGGAAGGCTACAGCCGCAAGGGGGCAGATGATGCTAAGGTCGGTTGGCTGCGGGAAGCTGTGGAATGGCTGCAGGAGATGAAAGACCCCCAAGAGTTTATGGATACCTTGAAGATCGATCTGTTCGCCAAGGAGGTCTTTGTTTTCACGCCCAAGGGTGATGTGAAATCCCTTCCCAACGGGGCTACTCCTGTGGATTTTGCCTTTGAGATTCACACCGACGTTGGGCTGCGCTGTTTTGGTGCCAAAGTCAACGGACGGATTGTCCCTTTGAACTACAAACTAAAAAATGGAGATTTCGTAGAGATTTTAACCAGCAAGACAGCTAGACCCACTCAAGACTGGCTGAACTACGTTAAGACATCCAAAGCGCGCAGTAAGATCCGCTCCTGGCTAAAGGAAGAGCAGAAAGAAGAGAACTTGGGCCGTGGGCGAGAGCTGTTGGAACGTGAACTGAAAAAGACCTCGGCTGACCTTAAGTCGGCGCTGAGTGAAGCAAATTTAGAGAAAACCGCCAGAAGGTATGGAGTCAGCACCCCTGATGAATTGTTTTCGAGTATTGGTTCGGGAAGGATTACCGCCAGCCAGGTTGTGCAGAAGTTAACCGGGCAAGAACCTCCAGAACGCAGGAAACTTCCCGAGGTAAGTGAGCGCAGGCGCAGGGAGACCACCCGGGGGGTGGAGGTCAAGGGTGTAGACAACCTCTTAGTGCGTTTTTCCAAGTGCTGCAATCCAGTACCGGGCGATGAGATTATCGGGTATATCACACGGGGGAGAGGGATTTCCGTCCATCGTATGGATTGCCCGAATGTAGTCAGTTTGTCGACTGATCCGGGTAGGCAGATTGAAGTGGCATGGAATGCAGACGAGACCGCTTCATATCAAGTGGAGATTGAAATCGAAGGCTTTGATTGTCCCAATTTCCTCTCCAATATTATGAATACCCTTTCGGAAAGAAAGACAAGTGTAGAGGCGGTCACAGCCAGGACCATCAAGAATGGTTCGGTGAACGTGCAATTGGTGGTAGACATTAGAGATGTAGATCACCTCAGGGATATAATGGGGGCCCTGCGTCAAGTGAACGGGGTTCTCGGGGTCCATCGAGCCACTCCCAATTAAGGTGGAATGGCCAGGGGCGTTGAGTGTAGGAGATGATAAAGTGCGTGCTGTTGTTCAAAGGGTTAAAGAGGCCCATGTGACTGTAGATGGCAATGTTGTTGGCAGTATTTCCCAGGGGCTCCTTGTGCTGCTCGGTGTAGGTGAAGGAGATACAGAAAGTGATGGACGTTATCTGGCAGAGAAGATTGCCAACCTAAGGGTGTTCACCGATGAACAGGGAAAGATGAACCTAAGCGTAAAGGACGTAGGCGGCGAAGTTCTGGCCGTCTCTCAGTTTACCCTGTACGGAGATTGCCGCAAAGGCCGCAGGCCGAGTTTTAGCTCAGCTGCACATCCTGACGTCGCTAATGAACTGTATCTAAAGTTTGTAGATGTGCTCAAACATGAAGGGCTTCTTGTTGAGACCGGAATTTTCCAGGCCCATATGGAGGTCGGCTTGGTCAATGATGGTCCTGTAACGTTGATGGTAAGCAGTGGAGGGGAGTTCTAAATGCAGGTTAAGCGTTTTAATGTGAACGCCTTTGGTGTAAACTGCTATGTGGTTTATCATCAGGGCGAAGCAGTTATTGTTGATCCAGGAGGGCCTTCCGAGGCTGTCCTGGCTTTTCTAGAAGAGGAAGAACTCAAGGTTATAGCCATTGTCAACACACATGGCCACGCCGATCATATTGCGGGAAATGCTTGGTTTGTGGAAAAGACGCATGCTCCCCTCATGATCCATGGGGCCGATGCGGAATACTTGAGCGATCCCGCACTTCATCTCGGTCCCCAGATTCGGCTTGATGTGCCAGATAGTCAAGCAGATCGTCTCCTCCAGGATGGAGATCTGATTGAACTGGGGGATCAAGCGTTAAACGTTGTGCATACTCCAGGTCACTCAGCAGGGGGAATTTCCTTGTCTGGGCCTGGATTTGTGCTTAGCGGCGATACTCTTTTTAAGGGCTCCGTCGGGCGCTGGGATTTTCCCCAGTCTGATGGACAGGAGCTGCAGCAAAGTCTGCTGCGCTTGAGCCAGCTGCCGCCTGAAACAGTTGTCTATCCAGGTCATGGCGCACGCACCACAATTGCAGATGAAATTCGGCAGAATCCTTTTTTAACCTCAATAAAGGATGTGGAGTAAATAAGAATTCCCTTTTATCTTGGTCAGGAAAGTTTCAAGGTGAATGCTCCAGATTTATTCCTCAGCACGGCCGAAGCCGCGATTAAGTCGTTAGTGCCTAAGGCTGATTTCGGTGCTGGAAGGGAAGTAATCATTGAGGTCAAGGTTCAAGGCGAGATCCAAGTCTCTGTGACCTTAGAGGGAGGGAAGCGGTGGAGCACCTCCTGGAAGGGCGCAGATCTCAGTCAGAAGGATAGGGAACGCCGGGTGAAAGAGTATATACGCCTCGGTATTCAGCGTGTCTTGCAGGCAGGCTATCACTTAGGCCCAAGCCCCTGGGGAACACTTACAGGTGTGCGGCCGACCAAGCTCGTGCATTCCCTCTATGACAGCGGATCTTCCTGGTGCGAAATCCTCGGTACATTACTGGAGATCTATGCCTTAAGTCCCGAGAAAGCAGAACTTCTAGTTGAAGTAGGGAAAAGGCAAAGGGACTTTTTTCACCGCAGGCCAAATAATCCGGTCAGCATTTATGTGGGCATTCCTTTCTGTCCTACTCGCTGCAGCTATTGCTCCTTTGCAGCCTATCCCCTGACCAGTCATGGCCACTTATTAAAGCGCTTTTTGTCGGCTCTGCGGTTAGAAATTAAGGCAGTGGGGGATCTAGTCCGTGAGCTGGGGTTAGAAGTTGAAAGTGTCTATCTTGGCGGCGGCACCCCGACGACTGTAACAGGTTCTGAGTTGGCAGATTTGCTGCGCCTGATTGGGCAGCAGCTGTTAACCGCCGATACTCGGGAGTATACTGTGGAGGCCGGCAGGCCTGAAACGCTCTCCAAAGAGACTTTATGCATCCTTAAGGAGGCAGGGGTTCAGCGTATTAGCATCAATCCCCAAACAATGCATGATCAAACCTTGCAGGCCATAGGCCGAGAGCATACTGTGGCCGACGTATACAGGGCTTTTTCCCTCGCCCGGCAGGTGGGTATCCCCATTATCAATATGGACATCATACTTGGGCTGCCAGGGGAGGATCTCGGCCATGTAGAGCACACCCTGCAGAAGATCAGCGGACTTGAGCCGGACAACCTTACTGTCCACAGCCTGGCAGTGAAGCGGGCATCGAGGTTAAGGGCCTCACTGGACGATGTGCACATCGCCCACTCCCAGGGCGAGGACATGGTCAATCTTGCTAGGGCTGCGGCTCAAAGTTTGGAGATGACGCCATACTATTTATACCGCCAGCGTCACATTCTGGGCGGACTGGAGAACATCGGCTACGCCAAAGGCGGGACGGCTTCCATCTATAATGTGCAGATGATGGAAGAAAGGCAGACAATCATAGGCTTAGGCGGTGGGGGCATGACCAAACTGGTTGCACCCGATTTAAGCCTGATAAGGCTGGCAAATCCTAAGTGTCCTGCAACTTACAGTCAACAGATAGAAGACTCATTGGCAGAAAAACTGGACCAGATCCGCAGGCACCTCTTAGAGTAAAAACCCTGCTTCAGCTGGGACGTATTTGCTGGACAAGCAAAACTTACTGGTTTGACAGAGAGGCAGGTTTCAAGTACAATTAGCATGTTGGTCTTTCTTATAATAGAAAGGGTTGGTAGACGATGTTTCACAAATTGCGGGACAAGATGAAAATTGTGGTTCTGATCGTCATCATTGCAATGGTTGGCGGCGGACTTTGGGCAGCCCTGAGCTATTTCTTCAGCGGCACCAGTGGGGTTTCCACGGAGGCAGCGGCTGTAGTGGCTACCGTGAACGGCCAGCCGATTCACCTCTACGATTTACATCGGGCCTTTCTTAATCAATTACAGCAAATAGAAGCTCAACAGGGTACCGTTCCTGGCAGATCCTACGAAGCAGTGCGCTATCAAGCCCTAGATCTGCTGGTAGGCAGTTTGGTTTTAAATCAGGAAATCGCGAAGCGCAATTTCAGCGCTTCTCCCTCTGAGGTTGACGCTGAACTTCAGCGCATTATTGACCTGTTTCCCAGCGAAGAGGACTATAAGTCACAGCTGCAGGCGGCAGGATTGACCGAGGAGATCCTGAGGGCTCAATTAGCTGAGGAAGTTAAATATAACAAATTGACCCAAGAGATCATGGGTGATGTACCGGTCAGTGAAGAAGAAATCAAAGAGGCCTATGAACAGGTGCGTACCAGCCATATTCTCATTCGCCCCTCGGGAGACAGCGAAGAGGATTGGGCAGCCGCAGAGGAGAAGGCCTGGGAAATTTATTCCCAAGTAGATGTCGAGAACTTTGCCGAGATCGCTGAATCCGTCTCTGATGACAGCAGCGCTCTGCAAGGTGGAGACATTGGTTTCGTCCCCCGGGGCGCAACTGTTGCAGAATATGATAAAGTGGCATTTTCGCTTCAAACAGGCGAGATTAGCGAACCGGTTCGCTCCACTTATGGTTATCACATTATCACTGTTACGGACCGCCTAGTAGCTGAAGGTGAAGACTTTGAAGCAGTCCGCAGTGATCTAGAAGAGCGCATTCGCAGCCAGAAGGGTGAAGCCGATCTTGTGGCCTGGTTTGATGAGGTACGTGAGGCTGCTCAGGTGGAGATTATGGACCACCATATGAAGGCATATGAGCGTATGCAGGCTGGCGAGTATGAAGACGCAATTCACTATTACAAGCTGGCCCTGGAGAAGCAGCCCGATGATGGATATCTCCTTGCTTCCTTGGGAGATGCCTACCGTGAGCTAGGTAACTTAGACGAGGCGATCGCCCAGTATGAGAAGGCAGCAGAGACATTTGACGACTACGAGCTCTTTGCTGGACTTGGCGAACTCTACCAAGAGGACGGCCGCGATGATGAAGCTGTAGAGGCTTATCTGAAGGCGTCAGAATTGGTTCCAAACAATATCTGGGCTCAGCTGGCCATCTATCAGAACCTGACTGCTATGGAACGCTACGATGATGCACTGATTGTTGAAGAGCGCATAGAAGCTTTCCAGGCTATGCAAGATGAGTATCTGAAGGAACTGATGGAACAGCAGGAAGAACAAGACGAACAAGACGTCGAAGAGGAATCTGAGGACGTTGCTGTGCCTGAGGTGACAGAGAAAACGGCTGAGGATGCAGAGTCTGAGATTGGAGATTCTGGTCTGGAAGATTAAAGGCTCAGGCGAGTGGTGTTCATCATCACTCGCCTTTTTGACATTTGCGAGGGGGGAACAGGATGGCACTGACATCTAGACCGCGGGGTACCAATGACATTATCCCCGGAGAAATTGAACTATGGCATGAGTTGGAAGAGAAGATTAGGCAAGTCTGCCATGCATACGGATATAAGGAGCTGCGTACGCCCATGTTTGAGCATACCGAGCTCTTTCAGAGAGGGATTGGGGATACCACAGACATTGTGGAGAAGGAAATGTATACTTTTGTAGACCGGGGTAAACGCAGCCTTACTCTCCGGCCGGAAGGAACAGCACCATTAGTGCGGGCTTACATAGAGAACAACCTCGGCAGCGGCGCGCTTCCGATTAAGCTCTTTTATTATGGGCCCATGTTTCGTTATGAACGCCCGCAGGCAGGGCGCTATAGACAGTTCGTGCAGTTTGGCTTTGAAGCCCTCGGATCTTCGGACCCGCTCCTAGATGTGGAGGCTATCGCCTTGCCCTTAGAACTTTATCGATCCTGCGGGCTGAGCGGTTTTGAGGTGGAACTGAACAGCATCGGCTGTGCTGAATGCAGAACTGGCTACCGCAACGCACTGACAGCCTATTTTGAACCTCAGGCTGACAAGCTGTGCGGAAGCTGTCAAGGACGCTTGCACCGCAATCCCCTCCGTTTGCTGGACTGTAAGGTAGAAAGCTGCCAGGCTGTTGCCAAGGATGCACCGCTGATTACCGAGTATCTCTGCTCAGACTGTGCGGATCATTTTTCCCAGGTACAGAAATACCTGGATAAATTGGACATTCGTTATACCCTAAACCCCCGTTTAGTCAGGGGACTGGACTATTACACCCGGACCGTCTTTGAGGTGACCAGCTCAGAACTGGGATCGCAAAACGCCATTGGGGCCGGAGGTCGCTATGACGGCCTTGTGCAGGAGTTGGGAGGCAAAGAAACTCCAGCTGTAGGCTTTGCTGTNGGCGTCGATCGCTTAGTTTTNGCACTAAGGAACCAAGGCAAGCTTCAGCCCAGCATTTCGGGGCCAGCTGTGTACTTAGTGCATTTCGGCGGAGAGACAAAGGAGAAGGCGGCGGAGATTGCCCATGCCTTGCGGGGACGGGGACTCTGGGTCGAACTTGACCNTGGGGATCGCAGCATTAAAGCCCAGATGAAGGCGGCCAACAGGCTGAATAGTCAATATGTACTGGTTATTGGCGAAGAAGAGTTGTCCCAGAACCAGGCTGTTTTGAGGAATATGAGTGACGGACAGGAAGAATCGGTTCCCTTAGATGAATTAGAACCGTTAACCAAGATCGTAGGAGCGTGTGCAAAATGACAGAATGGAAAAGGACACATCATTGTGGCGATGTGAGCAAGGAATATGTAGGCCAAGCTATTATCCTCAACGGCTGGGTGAATCGCAGGCGGGATCTTGGTCAGGTTATTTTCGTGGATCTGCGTGATCGTTCGGGCTTAGTACAGATTGTACTGGATCCTGAAGTACTCGGGCCAGAGCAGTTTGCCCTAGCAGAGCGCCTGCGCAGCGAATATGTTATTTCAGTACAGGGCACCGTGCTGGAACGCCCCGAGGGGCAAGTGAATAAGAAAATTGCCACCGGTGAAGTGGAAGTTCAAGTGTCCAAACTGATCATCTTGTCAGAAGCAAAGACACCTCCTTTCCAAATTCATCAGGCAGCTGATGTAGATGAGGCACTGCGCCTAAAGTATCGTTACCTGCACCTGCGGAGCAAGGAACTGCAGGATACGATTGCCCTGCGCCATCAGACAGTAGATGCTGTGCGGTCGTATTTGAACGGACAGGGCTTTTTGGACATTGAGACACCCCTCCTGATTCGCTCAACTCCAGAGGGGGCTAGAGATTACATTGTTCCCAGCCGTGTTCATCCCGGGGAATTTTATGCCCTGCCCCAGTCGCCTCAGCTGTTCAAGCAATTGCTCATGATTGCAGGCTTTGAGCGTTATTACCAGATCGCACGCTGTTTCCGTGATGAAGATCTGCGGGCCGATCGGCAGCCCGAGTTTACCCAAATTGACGTAGAAATGTCTTTCGTTGATCGTGAAGAGGTTATGAACACGATGGAAGCAATGATTGTGCATGTCTTGTCCGAAGTGAAGGGCGTCAAGGTGGAAACCCCCATACCGCGCCTGTCCTACCAGGAAGCGATGGATCGCTTTGGNTCCGATAAGCCCGATACCCGCTTTGGTATGGAACTTTGNGATGTAACAGCACATCTGGGCGGCAGCGAGTTCCGCGTCTTTGCAGATACCGCAAAAACCGGTGGTGTGGTCAAGGGGCTGAACGTAAGAGGCGGTGCTGACTTTACTCGAAGGCAAATTGACCAATTGAGTGAGCAGGCAGTGTCGATGGGTGCCAAGGGCTTAATGTGGTTTGCCCTGGAAGCAGACAAGGTGCGTTCACCCATTGCCAAGTTCTTAAGCGAAGAAGAGCTCATTGCTATTCAGCGGGAACTCGCAGGTGAAGTAGGTGATCTGCTTCTCTTGATGGCTGGGGAATACGATCTGGTCAGCGAGGTGCTCGGGCGACTCCGACTCCAGCTTGGCAAGGAACTAGGCCTAATCGGTGAAAACCGCTACAATTTGCTGTGGGTAGTTGATTGGCCGCTTTTGGTCTACGATGAGGACAGCGAACGCTTTGTGGCCGCGCATCATCCCTTTACTGCTCCCCTCGATGAAGACATTGATCTCTTGGAAAGTGATCCCGCCAGGGCTAGAGCCAAAGCATATGACTTGGTCCTCAATGGCGTAGAGCTAGGTGGAGGGAGTATTCGAATTANCGATCGCAATCTGCAGGAGCGAATGTTTAGGGCCCTAGGCTTTACTATGGAGGAAGCCCGTGCCCAATTCGGCTATTTCCTGGAAGCTTTTGAGTATGGTACGCCGCCCCATGGCGGAATTGCCTTCGGCTTGGATCGCCTGGTAATGCTTTTGGCCAACAGAAATTCCATTCGCGATGTCATCGCCTTTCCGAAAACAGTGAGCGCTTCGGATCTGATGATCGAAGCGCCAGCACAAGTAAGCCAACAACAGTTAGATGAACTAAAAATCAACTTGCGGCGCTAAGAGTCTTCGCCAGGTCATGGACGATGTTTGCACCCCTGGAGATTACTACGCCTGTTACCAGATAGTCCAGGACTACGTAGCGTACTGTGATTTCCAGGGTGCTAAGCACTCCAATGCCGGTTGCCCATGCGAGTGCGACACCTAAAACACCTGACAGGAAAGGCAAATAGCGGGTATCAAGACTGGGAAGTGCAGTTTTTACGGTATTGGTTAGAACTTCGACTACGAACGCTATCGCCAGCACCTTACCAAGAAGCTGATCCATCCGCAAAACCTCCTTTATTTTAGGTGTATGTACACCCATTTCACAGTAGAACCGGGAAAAATCGGTACAAGGAGGGGACTTGAATCTGCCCGCGGTGTGTGATATCATCTAGTTAGCAATTGATCCCCTGCTGTGCTCGCGATCAATCTGGCCTTGTTATGAGCCAACACCATAACACAGGGAACTTTAACTCGCATTAGCTAGAGCGGGCCCCTTCGAGGGGAGGTTCGAACTAATGCGGTGGGTACCCACCTGCCAACGCAGGTTCATTCGGGTCAGCACTAGCGGTACGGCGGGGGTTTTTTAATCTTTACCCCTTTCGGGGTATTTTTTTTGGAGGATGGCATGGAACATAGATTTTCCCGCACAGAACTGGTTTTAGGAACAAAAAATCTCACTCGCCTCCAAGGTGCGAAAGTGGCGGTAATCGGCGTAGGCGGAGTTGGGGGCTATGCAGTGGAGGCACTGGCCCGATCCGGCATTGGCGCCTTGGTATTGGTGGATCATGACCTGGTCAGCATTACCAACCTTAACCGTCAGATTATTGCTCTGGAGTCTAGCTTAGGCAGACCGAAGGTAGAAGTTATGGCAGAAAGGGTTCTGCAGATCAATCCCGCCTGCAAAATCGACATCCACCAAGTGTATTATGGGCGTGATCTACATAATGAGCTAATTCCCCCTGATGTCGATTATGTGGCCGATGCCATTGACAGCGTAGGCGCTAAAGCGGACTTGATTGAACGTTCCCTCGCTATGCAGACCCAGATAATATCTTCGCTTGGCATGGGGAACAAACTGGATCCTAGCAGGGTTAACATCACAGATATTTCCAAAACCCATACCTGCCCTTTGGCCCGGGCGGTGCGCCTGGCTTTACGAAAACGNGGAATCAGTGAGGGGGTTCCAGTAGTGTTCTCTGACGAGCGCACCGTTGGTGCAAAGCTTGGTTCGGTTCCTGGCAGCACTTCGTTTGTACCGCCGGCTGCTGGTCTTTTGATGGCAAGTTGGATTGTCANGCAGGTTTGTAGGGAGGCATAATATGGACTTGTTTGAGCAAAGCCCTTTACGGCATCAAAACTCACCCTTGGCAGTGCGCATGCGGCCAGAATCCCTCCAGGAATATGTCGGTCAAGAGCATATTCTAGGTGAGGGTAAACTTTTACGCAGAGCGATTGCCGGAGATGTACTCCGCTCGATAATCCTCTATGGGCCGCCGGGGGTGGGCAAGACCACCCTTGGTTATGTAATCTCTAAAAGCACAAGGGCAGTTTTTGTCAACGTCAGTGCCACTACCACTGGTGCAGCGGAATTAAAGAAACTGGCTGGTGAAGCCCGGGATCGCAGAGCTTTTCACGGTCAAAGGACTATTCTTTTTGTTGATGAGATTCAACGACTGAACAAGGGTCAGCAGGATGTGCTCTTGCCTGCGGTAGAACAAGGAGATGTGGTCTTAATTGGCGCGACCACGGAAAACCCCTATTTCGAAGTAAATGCCGCCTTGCTTAGCCGCTCTCAGATCTACAAGCTAGAGCCGTTAACAAGCCAAGAGCTGTTGACAGTAGCCAAGAACGCTTTAGAAAGTCCCGGGGGCTTAGGGAATATAAACTGTGCGGTTACGGATGAAGCATTGCAGCACCTCGCACGTATTGCCAACGGTGATGCCCGGGTAATGCTGAATAACTTGGAGTTTGCGGTTATGACTGCCCTGCCAAATGAAGACGGAGTAAGGATGATAGATCTGGCAGTCGCGGAGGAGGCTGCCCAAGCCCAAAGGGTCCGGTATGACAAAAGTGGTGACAACCATTATGATGTGATCTCAGCCTTTATTAAATCGCTAAGGGGGAGCGACCCTGATGCNGCCTTGTATTGGTATGCACGCATGGTTTATGCTGGCGAAGACCCCCGCTTTGTAGTGCGGCGCCTCCTGGTTCATGCCGCGGAAGATGTAGGCATGGCAGATCCTAATGCCCTCCTGATGGCACAGGCAGCAGGGTTTGCCCTGGAGTGGCTAGGCATGCCCGAAGCCCGCATACCTATTGCCCAGGCTATAATTTATATCGCCACTGCTCCCAAGAGTAACTCTGTGATCACAGCTGTTGATGCAGCTTTGGCCACGGTGGAACAGAGGGGAGCAGAGTCCGTGCCGGTTCACTTGCGGGATACTCACTACCCAGGAGCCGCCAAGCTTGGCCACGGCAAAGGGTACAAGTATCCCCATGACTATCCCCACCATTATGTCGCGCAAAACTATCTGCCCGAAAATCTGCAGGATTTTCGAGTCTACTCTCCCTCTACACAAGGACGGGAGAAAGTGATCAAAGAACGCTTGGAATATTTCCGTAAGCGCTGAAGCCAGGTGCTGCTGACCTTCAGCGCTTTTGGCATATCTGCAGATAAACTTAAGGGGTATCCTATGCCCCCCAGTATCCATGCTGCACCTTTTTGAGCTGCAAAGCGTTGACAGTAACGCTTGCAATGTGCTATTATAAGTTCAATTCCTACCTATTTAGTGGGAAATGAGTTGGAGGGAAGTTAATGAGAGTATCCACAAGGGGTGAGTATGGGGTGCGGGCCATGTTTGACCTGGCTCTTAATTTCGGTAAAGGACCAATAGCCCTGAAAACCATTGCGGAACGTCAGATGGTTTCAGAGAGCTACTTAGAGCAGCTAATGGCCGAGTTGAGAAAGGCGGGTTTAGTGCACAGCAAACGGGGAGCCCAGGGAGGCTACGAGCTTGCCGACAGGCCCGTTAATGTCTCAATCGGCGAAATTATCCGGGTTCTAGAAGGGCCAATTACCCCTGTAGACTGCTTGGATACGGATACAGAAAGGGGTCCCTATTGCGGGACACCCGAGCGCTGTGTGTTGCGGAATTTTTGGAGGGAATTGCAGGACAGCATGACACAGGTGCTTGACAATACAACATTAGAAGACTTGAGGCAGGATGCCTACAGACTCGAGGTGGCAGAATAAAGATGAATGAGATTTATATGGATCATGCTGCAACTACTCCAGTAAGGCAGGAAGTTGTGGAGGCAATGTTGCCCTTTTTTGGCAGTGAATATGGCAATCCGTCCAGTGTATACGGGTGGGGCCGCAGGTCCCGGCAAGCTTTGGATCAGGCACGTGATAAGGTAAGTGAACTGATTGGCGCCGAGGCAAGTGAAATCATCTTTACCTCTGGCGGTTCCGAGGGAGCCAATTTGGCCATAAANGGTGTGGCCTGGGCNTATCAGACTAAGGGTAAACATATTGTCAGCAGTGCCGTAGAGCATCATGCTGTGCTGGATTCTGTGCTATGGCTAAAAAAGCAGGGTTTCGAGGTCACAATCGTACCGGTTGATGAAGAGGGGATGGTAAGTCCCGCTGAGGTAGAGAAGGCCTTGCGTCCAGATACAATTCTAGTATCCATTATGCATGCCAACAATGAAGTGGGAACCATTCAGCCAATTAAGGAAATTGCTGAAGTAGTGAGGGGACACGGTGCTTTCTTCCACACTGATGCGGTGCAGACCGCAGGCGTACTGGATATAAATGTTGCAGAGCTGGGTGTTGATCTCTTGTCCCTTTCAGCACATAAGCTCTACGGCCCTAAGGGTGTCGGAGCTCTCTACGTTCGCAAGGGAGTACGCTTAGACCCATTGATTCATGGAGGGGCGCAGGAAAGACGGCGCCGGGCTGGAACAGAGAATGTGGCGGGCATAGTGGGGCTGGCAAAAGCTCTAGAACTTGCCCATTTGGACAGGGACGAGGAGAATGCACGCCTGGTTAAGCTCAGAGACCGCCTGCTGGAAGGTCTGCAGCAGATTCCCCATACAAAGATTAACGGCAGTTTGGTGCACAGGCTTCCAAACAATGTTAATGTATGTTTTCAATACATTGAAGGTGAGTCCATGCTGCTTAATCTGGATTTGCGCGGCATTGCGGCCTCGAGTGGATCCGCATGCACCTCAGGTTCCCTAGATCCGTCACATGTGCTCTTGGCTATGGGCTTGACNCATGAGATAGCCCATGGTTCGCTGCGCTTGACTCTAGGGCGTGATAACAACGAAGCGGATATAGATTTCGTACTGCAGGAAATCCCGGTCATAGTAGAGCGTTTGCGCGAGATGTCGCCGCTTTATCAAAGATAGGAGGTAACAAAATGTATTCAGATAAAGTAATGGATCATTTTACGAATCCACGCAATGTGGGAGAAATATCAGATGCCAACGGCATCGGCGAAGTGGGCAATGCCCGATGCGGTGATATCATGAAGCTGTGGATCAAGGTTGAAGACGATGTAATCACAGATATCAAGTTCAAGACCTTTGGCTGCGGGGCAGCCATAGCTACTTCCAGCGTGATTACAGAAATGGCTATTGGGAAGACGATAGACGAAGCCGAACAGATCACCAATAAGCAAGTGGCTGAAGAACTGCACGGTCTTCCTTCAGTGAAGATGCATTGTTCTAATCTAGCAGCAGAGGCCTTGGTTGCCGCTATCGAAGATTACCGCAAGAATGTCGCTGCCAACTCTGCCTCCTAAGAAGTTTAGTCACCGGGCTTAATGCTCGGTGATTTTTTTTGCCTAAATTGGAGAAGCTAAAGGCTAGAAAACCAAATGAGGTGATGGAGTTGGCCAGTGGTCGAAACATGATGATCATGGGTTTAGTTGGTATGGCCCTTGGCATTTATATTGGCAATAGCATGAGAACAGGATATGTGTCCAACCAAGTCCGTACCACAGGCAGAACGTTGGCAAGAAAAGCCAAGGATCAGATGGAACAGATGAACAACTGGATGGACTGAGCAAGGTGTCTAAGCGGATCTGGTGGGGATTAATCCTCCTTGGTACTCTCGCATTTCTTTATCGGGTCAGGACTGTACTGACCCCTTTCTTATTTGCTATATTAATTGCCTACATTCTTTATCCCCTGGTAGTGGCTGTGGAAAACAGGGGTGCTTCCAGGATTGTGGCGATCCTTGTTGTCTACGCCATCCTTGCTGTGGTGGCAGGGGTAACTTTTTGGCTGGTCATACCGAGCTTCTTGAGGGACATAGAAGAAATTGCCAGAAAGCTGCCTGAACAGGCATCACAGCTGGAAGATTTGGGTCAGGACGCTGTAGGCTTTTTTAGGAGAATCCAGCTCCCGGCAACAATCCGCGATGGGTTGGCAATCGTTATGGAACGTATTCAGGCAGCAACCGAGTCGTTAGCAGGCAGGTTGCTGCAGATTCTGATGGCTNCCTTTACCCACATTATCTCACTCTTGATTTCCCCGATATTCGCCTTTTACATGCTGCGCGACCATAAGGCCATGCGTGAGAACCTCTTGCGGTACATTCCTGCCAAACATAGGGGGGATGCCCTCTTTATCATGCAGGAAATCAACGGGGCCCTCAATGGCTTTCTCCGAGGCCAGCTTTTGGTGTGCTTGTTTGTGGGCCTCTTTATTTACGGAGGGCTTTATCTTCTCGGCATCCCCTACGCTCTCTTCATCGGGTTTATAGCCGGTCTCTTTGACATAATTCCCTACTTCGGCCCTGTATTGGGCTTTCTTCCCGCGGCAGCCCTTGCCCTGGCCGAATCTCCCCTGACTGTATTGTGGGTATTAGCCCTTTTTGTCGCGGCTAATCAAATTGAGAATGCAGTAATTTCGCCCAAGCTGATTGGTGATCGGGTGGGACTGCATCCCCTGATTGTGATCTTTGCTGTATTTGTCGGAGCAGAGCTCATGGGCGTTCTAGGCATGCTCTTAGCGATTCCCGCTGCTTCGATTATCCGGGTTTTGCTTGCCTTTTTTCTATTGCGCCGTCCCCAGGCTGAGTGATGTCAATACCGGTCGCGGCCCCCCTCAAGGTCAGTTGACAAGGAAGTAGCAGTTCGGTAATATTGAGATAATCAGGGAATGCTTGCCTTATGCAGAAATGGGGGGAACCGCACTAGCGGTATATTATGAAAAGTTATACAGTTGATCAGATTCGCACTATGTTTTTGGATTTCTTTCAAACTAAGGATCATCGCATCCTGCCAAGCGCGTCACTGATTCCCCATGGGGATCCCACTTTACTGTTGACGGTGGCCGGGATGGTTCCTTTTAAGCGCCAATTTTTAGGCTTGGAGAAACCGGTTCACCCTAGGATTGCTACTAGCCAAAAATGTATTAGAACAGGCGATATTGATAACGTAGGCAAGACAGATCGCCATGGTACCTTCTTTGAGATGCTTGGCAACTTCTCCTTTGGTGACTACTTCAAGAAAGAAGCAATTGCCTGGAGCTGGGAGTTTGTTGTGGAGCATTTGCAGCTGCCCCCGGATAAACTCTGGGTGTCGATTTATCTCGACGACGACGAAGCCTTTGAGCTCTGGCATAACGATGTAGGAGTGCCTGCAGAGCGCATTGTCCGTTTGGGCAAAGAAGATAATTTTTGGGAGACGGGCTCAGGTCCTTGCGGACCTTGTTCGGAAATTCACATTGATCGCGGTCCAGAATTCGGTTGCGATGACCCAGACTGCAAGCCTGGGTGTGATTGCGATCGCTTTTTTGAGTTCTGGAACCTTGTTTTTATCCAATTTCATCAAGATGGAGACACCTACAGTCCCCTAGAGCACAAGAGCATTGATACCGGCATGGGCTTAGAACGCGTGGCAGCTCTTCTACAAGGCAAGACCAGTATCTTTGAAGTTGACAATCTGCGTCCGGTTTTACGCGGGGTAGAAAAGCTTGCAGATGTGGTTTATGGACAAGATCCCCAAACCGACGTGTCATTAAGGGTGATAGCCGATCACATGCGTGCGGTTACCTTCCTCATTGCCGATGGTGTACTTCCCAGCAATGAAGGGAGAGGCTATGTCCTGCGTCGCTTGATTCGCAGGGCAGTTCGCCATGGCCGCCTGCTCGCTATCGATGGTACCTTCTTGAACAAAGTGGTTGGCTGGGTGATCGAGCAAATGANNGAAGCCTATCCAGAGCTTGTCGAGCGGGAAGAGTACATTTACAGAGTAGTAGGCCTCGAAGAACAAAGATTTGGCGAGACCTTAGAACAAGGCATGAGACTCTTGCAGGAGTTAGTACACAAGGGCAAGGAAAAGGGTCTGACTGAAATCGAGGGGAAAGATGTCTTTAAACTTTATGATACCTTTGGCTTTCCCATTGATCTGACCCGAGAGATCTTAGCTGAGGAAGGCTTCAGTGTAGATGAAGCCGGATTCCAGGCTGCTATGGAGGCCCAGAGAGAGCGGGCCAGACAGTCCCGGACAGAGCATGGCTACTTGGACAGCAGTTTGGCTGCCTACACAGACTTGGCCGGCGCTGTTACGACAGAGTTTGTAGGCTATGGACAGGACGAAGTGACTGCACAGGTCGTAGGAATCATTGTGGACTCCCATGGGTCAGACAGGGCTGAGCGGGGAGAGAAGGTGGCAGTGATCCTGGATAAAACTCCGTTTTACGCCGAAGGCGGCGGCCAGGTGGCGGATCAAGGTTATATTGAAACGGAAACAGGCCGCGTACGCATTCATGATGTGCGCACCCCTGTGCAAGGTCTCATAAGTCACCTTGGCGTGGTGGAAGAGGGTTATATTGCTGTTGGAAGCAGTGCCCAGGCCAAGATCGGGACGGATCATCGTTTGGCAACTGCACGTCATCATACCGCAACCCACCTTTTGCACAGGGCCCTCAAGGATGTCCTTGGTGATCATGTCAACCAGGCGGGATCCTATGTAGGACCAGATCGGCTGCGTTTTGACTTCACCCACTTTCAGGCCGTAAGCGATGCAGAGATCAGGAGCATTGAGGCTCAGGTTAACACTGAGATTTTGAAGAATTCGCCTGTAATCCCCACAATAACAGATTTGGACAGAGCTAAAGAACAAGGGGCCATGGCTCTCTTTGGCGAGAAGTATGAACAAGAGGTGCGTATGGTTCGGGTAGGCGAGGACTCCCTCGAACTTTGCGGCGGTACCCACGTCAATGCTACAGGGGAAATAGGTTTGTTTAGGATTCTCTCCGAAGGCAGTGTGGCGGCGGGGGTGCGCCGAATTGAGGCTGTCGCCGGTTTTCAGGCCCTAACCCACGTTCTAGCTCAGGAGAGGATTCTCGAGGATATTCGCTCCAGACTGCAGGTTCCCATTGAGGAGCTGCCGGAGACGATCGAGAAGCTTTTGGAGACCAACCGCAAACTAGAGAAAGAAATGGCTAATGTGAAGAAGCAAAATGTACTAGCTTCACTAGATACTTTGGTAGCAGAAGCGGACAACGTAGGAGACGCCTTCATTGTAGTGGCAGAAGTAGAAGCTGAGCAGGCAGAGGATCTGCGTACTCTAGGCGATCGAATTCGCGATCGACTGGATCCGGTGGCTATCTTGCTAGGTTCGAAGAATGAAAACAGGGTGCTGCTGCTTAGTATGGTATCAAAATCCTTGGTGCAGACAGGGCTTCATGCTGGTCAAGTCGTGAAACAGGCGGCCCAGATTTGCGGAGGAGGAGGGGGAGGCAGACCAGATATGGCTCAAGCAGGAGGCAGCCGTCCCGAGAATCTCTCCAAGGCATTAGAAAGCGGCCTGGAATTCTTTAGAACCCATTTGGAGGGAATCAGCCAGTAGTTCGAGAATAGAATTTTAGAGAGAAGATGTAAGGGGGGGATACAATGAGTGATGCTCATGATAAGACAGCACTGTTTAGTTACCAGGCGTTCGAGGAAGATTCCGCTGCGGTCAGGACTGTTTTGGAGCATGTGAATGAAGCATTGCAGGACAAAGGGTATAATCCCTACAGTCAAATCGTTGGCTACCTTATCTCGGGAGATCCCACATTTATTACCAGCCATCAGAATGCACGTTCCCTCATCTTGCAGATTGAGAGGGATATCATCCTCGAAGAATTGGTGAGACATTATCTTAAACAAGCTGAGTAAGGAGTATGGGTGGTCATGATACGAGTTAGTGCAGACAGTACTTGCGATCTATCACCAGAGCTGATTGAACGGTTTAATATTGCAATTACACCCCTAAGCATCACCGTAGATGAACAGGTCTTCAGAGATGGCGTGGATATCAAGTCAAAAGACGTATTCCGCTTTGTGGAAGAAGGCAAAACCTGCGTTACGGGGGCAGTGAATGTCTACGAATACCAGGAACACTTTCAAAGTTTAACCGCTAATGGGGATCAAGTTATTCATATTTGTCTAGGTTCTGGTTTTTCTTCTTGTTATAATCATGCATTGTTAGCTGCTCAAGATTTTTCTGGTGTTGAAATTGTTGATTCGAAGAATCTATCGACAGGAAGCGGCCATTTGGTTTATGAGGCAGCACTCATGGCTCAAGACGGTTCTGGGCTTGAAGAGATCAAGGCAAGGCTCGATGAGTTGAGAGCTAAGATTGATGCCAGTTTTGTGATTGATACATTGGATTACTTAGCAAGAGGCGGGCGCTGTTCGGGTGTTACTGCCCAGGGAGCCAAGATTTTGCGTTTGAAGCCGTGCATTGAAGTGCGGGATGGGGCTATGATTGTGGGGCGAAAATATCGGGGCGTTATTGAAAAGGCACTGAGAATGTATGTGCAAGATCGCCTGCGTGATCTCTCCTGTCTGGATCCTAGCCGTATGTTTATAACCTCTGCCGGCTGCAGTCCTGAGCTGGTGGCAATGGTACGTTCTATAGTGGAAGAGAGAGGTCGGTTTGAGGAGATAATAATTACCGAAGCCGGCTGCACCATTGCCAATCATTGTGGTCCCCAGACACTTGGCGTACTGTTCAAAAGGCTGTAGAGGAAGATTAAGGTTGGAATATCGAGAGTTGGGCCGCACAGGCCTGCAAGTTTCACGCTTATGTTTTGGCGCTTTGACGATGGGCCCCTTACAAAGGGGCCTTTCGCCTCAGCAGGGGAGCNGGATTTTGCGCAGAGCTTTTGAACTGGGCGTCAACTTNGTTGACACGGCAGAGTTATACTGTACCTATGAACATATTCGCCTCGCTTTGCAGGACTATGCGTCAGAGCGCCCTGTAGTTGTTACCACAAAGTCCTATGCCTATTCTAGAGAGGGAATGCTCAACAGCTTAGAAAAAGCCCAAAAAGAGCTTGGCCCTAATTGCCTGCTTATTTTTATGCTCCACGAACAAGAGTCCAGCCATACCTTGAGGGGGCATTGGCCGGCATTAGAAGTACTCTTTGAAGCGAAGAAGGCTGGAGTTATACACGCAGTGGGGGTTTCAACCCATCATGTGGAAGGTGTGAGAGCTGCAGGCAATATCCCTGAAATAGATGTTATTTCCCCACTCATCAATAGTACCGGTATCGGTATTCAGGGCGGAAACAGAGAAGACATGCTCAGCGCAATCAAGGGTGCAGCCAACCTTGGCAAGGGTATTGTAGCGATGAAACCCTTAGGGGGCGGGCATCTTTTGGCCGATTGGTCCTCTGCCCTGGAATACCTGCTCGTCAAGGCAGAAATCCACTCCATCGCGGTTGGCATGAAAACAGTGCAAGAGGTGGAAAATAATGTGGCCTTCTTTCAAGGGCGCCGGGATTTGCCGGCCCCTGAGATCACAACCAGGCGCTTGCATATCGATGACTGGTGCATTGGCTGTGGAGCCTGTGTTCGGGCTTGCCCCAACCAGGCCCTGGAGATTCAAGCTGGCAAAGCAAAGGTAGCTTCCCGTGAAAACTGCGTCTTTTGTGGATATTGCGGAGCGAGCTGTCCTGAGTTCGCTATTAAGGTAATTTGAAGGGGCAGTNCCATGAGACTCTTAGGTTTAGATGTGGGAGAGAAAACAATCGGAGTGGCTGTCAGCGATGCCATGGGCTGGACCGCCCAGGGTGTCTCTGTGATTCGACGTACGTCTAGGGCAAAAGATTTTGCCGCCTTACAGGATCTAGTGGAAGAATACCAAGTAAAGAAGTTTATAGTGGGTTTGCCCCGCCGTACAGACGGAAGCTTCGGCCCTGAGACAGACAAAATTCACGAGTTTGGCAAAGAGTTGGAGAGGGAATTCAAGTTACCAGTAGAATATTGGGATGAGCGGTTTTCTACTGTAGCAGCAGAGCGCGTCCTGTTGGAAGGAGACGTAAGTCGTGCTAAGCGCCGCCAAGTCATTGACAAGGTGGCAGCTACGTTGATTCTGCAAGCATATTTGGATCGTAAGCAGTAAAAGCTAGATTCAAAAGGAGGAGATTTAATGTCTCACAGCCATGATGGGTATGATCATGAACAACTGGACGAGATCGTATTGATTGATGAGGATGAGAATGAACACGTTTTTACCGTTTTAGAGTACCTGGAAGTTGACGAACAGGTCTATGCTGTCTTGATGCCCCAGGAAGACCCGGATGGGCATGCTTTTGTGTTCAAGGTGATGACCGACGAGGATGGCGAAGAATTTCTGATGGATATTGAAGATGATGATGAGTTTGCAAGAATTGTAGCGATTTTGGAGTCCGATGAAATAGACTAGTCCTCTGATCTTGATTTGTTTTTCTTGGGGGTGTGATTCATGCCCGAAAGCAGCCAAGCAAATGTGAAACGGACCCAGCTTAACACGGTCCGTTTTCTGTTCCTGCTGGCGCTCCTAGGCGCATTTACTGGCATTATTACCCTTACCGCAGTCGTTAACATGGCCAATCGTCCCTTAAGTGATGATCCCGAAGCTTTGACAAAGGTTGTCCGGATCCCACAGGGGATGCACGCACGGGATATTATTAATCTTCTCCATACCGAGGGAATCATTGCTGACCCGGACCTCTTCCGCCTGGTTGTTTGGCTGGAACGTGCGGAACAGAGTCTGCAGGCTGGCTCTTATCTCTTGAGTCCCCACATGGCGCCCTTGGAGATCATTGAACATTTGCGTTCGGGACGGGTCCAGACCGAGCGGGTTGTGATTCCCGAGGGATTTGAGATCAAGCAGATTGCAGACGTTTTAGGTGCAAGGGGCTTGGCAGACCCAGAGCGCTTTGCTGAACTTGCCTCCGATGCTTATTTGGTGTTTGGTGAAGATCTGCCTTTGCATCTGCCTATCCCATCCTTAGAGGGGTATCTCTATCCAGATACCTATCACTTCCATGAGGGGCAGACTGAAGAGGATATTATCGGCCAGATGGTGGACAGATTTATCGAGGTGACCGATGCTGAAATCGTTCCCTTACTGGAAGAAAGCGAGCTTTCCCTGCATGAAGTTGTCACCTTGGCATCCATCGTGGAGCGGGAAATTATGGTTGACCATGAGCGCGCTGTTGTAGCGTCTGTCTACTTGAATCGTTTGGCCATTGATATGCCTTTGCAGGCGGACCCTACAGTCCGCTACGTGACGCCTGAGGAACGGCCCCAGGTGCTTTATCGTGACTTGGAGATTGACTCTCCTTATAATACCTATCGTTATCGAGGTTTGCCGCCAGGACCAATCGCCAGTCCAGGTCTGGCGTCGATGCTGGCGGTGTTGGAGCCGGCTGAAACGGATTACTTTTTCTTTGTAAGCAGGCGAGATGGAACCCACGAATTTACCAGGACCTATGATGAACACTTGCGTGCCAGGCGGACTCTGGGTTATTAGGAGGAAACAAAAAGTGAGAATTCCAGAACTTCTGGCTCCGGCAGGCAACATGGAAAAAGCCCTAGTTGCCATGGAGTATGGAGCAGATGCTATATATCTATCGGGCAAGGCCTTTGGTATGCGGGCCAAGGCCGGAAATTTCAGCAGCGACGAGCTCAGGGCAGTTCTTGCTGCGGCCCATGAACGTGGAGTTAAAGTCTATGTTACTGTCAATATTACAGCCCATAATGATGAAATAGACTTGCTTCCAGCCTACTTAACCGAACTGGAGGAGCTGGGCGTGGATGCATTGATCGTGGCTGATGTGGGAGTGATCTCCCTTGCCAAGCAGTACGCTCCCAGCATTCCGCTGCATTTGAGCACACAGGCCAATACTGTAAACTACCGAGCTGCAAAGTTCTGGGAAGAGCAGGGGTTAGCTCGCCTTGTAATGGCCAGGGAGTTGACTAGGGAAGAAATCGCCCGGGTGAAGCAAGAGATCAATGCCGAAATTGAGGTCTTTGTGCATGGCGCTATGTGTATGGCCTATTCAGGCCGGTGTCTGCTCAGCAATGTACTCGCCGGTCGCGATGCCAACCGCGGAGAGTGCGCCCAAAGCTGCCGCTGGCGTTATACTGTAATGGAAGAGAAGAGGCCGGGCGAGTACATGCCCATCGAAGAAGATGAGGGCGGTACGCACATATTCAACTCCAAGGACCTGCGCCTAATAGAGTATATTCCTGATTTGGCAGAGATCGGAGTCCACAGTCTCAAAATTGAGGGACGCATGAAGAGTTCTTATTATGTGGCTACAGTTGTTAGGGCTTACCGGGAGGCTCTTGATTTGTATGCAGCAGATCCAGGCAACTATCAGCTGCCCCAGGAGCTTTTGGATGAGTTGGACAAGGTAAGCCACCGTCCTTATTATGCCGGTTTCTTTGTTCCGTCTGATGCGGGAATTCATCCTGCCACCAGCTCTTATATCCGGGAGTATGATGTGGTCGGTGTGGTGGAGCGATTTGATTCAGCAGCTGGAGAAGGGGTGATCAGTGTGCGGAATCGTCTGCCGGTAGGGGAGGTTGTGGAAGTGCTGCAGCCCCGGGGACCGCTTCTAGTTCAGACTATCAGCAGGATGACTCGGGAAGATTCAGGTGAGGAACTTTCTGAAGCACACGCCAATTACACAGTGCGAGTACCCATGGCTGAGGTCAAACCACTGTCTATGTTAAGGGTCAAACGAAGTTAGATAAGGGCCGAGGACGGGAGTTATCCCAGCGCAGTTCTCGGCTTTTTTGAAGGGATGTGACAAAATGGCGAAGTGGCAAGTTGGACAGGAACATGTCATGGATATAACAGGGCTTTCCCATGAAGCATCGGGGGTTGGGCGGATAGAAGGGCGTGTGGTTTTTGTCCCGGAGGCAATCCCAGGTGATCGGGTGAAGATTCGCTTAGTGCACCTTAAGAAGCGGCTTGGTTATGGTGAACTTGTGGAAATCTTGGAAGCCTCATCTGATCGGCGGGCACAAAGCTGTCCCCATGCACCTGAGTGCGGCGGCTGTCAGTTGCAGCACATGGAATATGGAGCCCAGCTGCGCTGGAAGAGGCAGCAGGTTGTGGACGCTATGGAGCGGATTGGCGGGCTTGATCTCGAAGTTTTGCCAACCGTCGGCATGAACATCCCCTACCACTACAGAAACAAGGCCCAGCTTCCCTTAGGCCAAGCAGACAGCGGCTTGGTCATGGGTTTTTTCCGTAAGGGAAGTCATGATATCGTAGATATGGAGACCTGTGAAATTCAACATCCACTAATTACCAAGCTGGCCTTAGTGTTAAAGCGCACTGTTCAGGAACTGGGAATTGAACCCTATGATGAGATCAATCACACAGGCGTGTTGCGCCATGCGGTGATTAGGGTTAGTTTTTCCCGGGACCAGCTGATGCTGATCTTGGTGACGCGCACATCTGATCTGCCCAAGCAAAATGAGTTCTTGACTAGACTGAGGGAAGCAGTGCCTGAACTGGTCAGTGTGGCCCATAACGTCAATCCCGACGTCACTAACGTTATCTTAGGGAGGGATACTAGGGTAATTTGGGGCGAGAGCTATCTTATGGACTCTATCGGTCATTTGGACTATGCGATCTCTCCCGGTTCTTTCTTTCAGGTCAACCCCGTGCAAACCAAGGTGCTCTATGATTTGGTCCGGGAAGCAATGCAGTTAAATGGCAGCGAGACTGTCCTGGATCTTTACTGCGGGGCCGGCACCATCGGGTTGTACTTAGCGGCAGATGCTAGAGAAATAATTGGGGTAGAGACATTTGCAGCTGCTGTTGAGGATGCGAGATACAATGCCAGGCTCAACGGGATTGACCGGGCGACATTTTATGTAGGCCGTGCTGAAGACGTCCTACCTGAGCTTGTCAAAGAGCATGGAAAAGTTGATGGGGTGATCCTTGATCCCCCCCGCAAAGGATGCGATCCTTCCCTCCTGGAAACACTTGCGACTGCTCAGATACGAAGAATTTGCTATGTGTCCTGCAACCCGTCGACCTTGGCCAGGGATCTCAGTTACCTTAAGAAAAACGGCTATGTCCCAGGGCCGGTTCAACCAGTGGACATGTTTCCCTGGACAAGGCA
>JGI24708J26588_10000050_pt1 | contig 78167 bp, 79 predicted proteins | sample BioPla1DNA2_FD_26588 | JGI IMG/M metagenome (IMG submission 26588) | reverse complement strand
AGCGCAGCCAAGGTAGCAACGCCAACAAGCAGAACGGTAGCGGTACGAATCCCCGCCATTATTACCGACAGGGCTAATGGCAGTTCGACCATAAACAAGACCTGAAATGAAGTCATTCCCATACCGACCCCGGCTTCGGTAGCGGCCGGGTTAACCCCGAGAATACCGGTATAGGTGTTGCGCAAAATGGGAAGCAAGCCATAGATTGTCAGAGCAATGACGGCCGGAGTAAAGCCGATGCCAAAGAGCGGTATCATTAATCCCAGCAGTGCAAGACTTGGGATCGTTTGGAAAACTGCGGCAATGCCGATAATAGGCTCAGCCCATTTTTGCTTGCGGGTGAGAATAACCCCGACCGGAATAGCAATCAAGATTGCGAGAGCAAGTGAAATAGCTGTTAGTTCAATATGTTGGATTGATGCAGCAAGGATATCATCAGAACGGTCCTGCCAAATTTCAACTATTGTTTTTAACATGCTGCATTAACACCTCCGGCTCGTCGCTGTTTGGTGCTAAAGTTTTTGGCCATAACGTCTACTAAGCTGGCTCTTGTTATTACCCCGAGGAGTTCTCTGTCGCGATTAACTACCGGCAAGTAAGCTACCCGATGTTTGCTGATAAGATAAATGGCGTCATTTAATGTTTGGGTATTAAGTAGCGTGGGGAAATCGCGACGCATAATATCTTCAAGAATCAAATGCTCTTCATTAAAGGAACTTTGAATTTCCCATACGCCAACAATACCTAGCAGCTTTTCGTCCTGATTAACGACTAACAAAGTATCAACCTTCTGCTTCCGCATCGTATTGATGCTTTCTGCCAGGCCCCGGTTAGGTCTTGCCGTTACCGGTTTAATCATCAAATCTTCAATTGTAGGAAGTGTTTCCACCTGACCAATGCGGTTGGCGCCGATAAAACTGCGGACAAAATCGTTGGCAGGATGGCGCAGTATTTGTTCAGGGGTATCGAATTGAATAACTTGACCGCTCTTCATTATGCAGATGCGATCAGCAATTTTAATGGCCTCGTCAATATCATGGGTAACAAAAACAACTGTTTTTTGAAGCTTTTGTTGTAAGTTGAGTAGTTCATCCTGCAATTGTTCCCGGCTAATCGGGTCTAAGGCGCTGAACGGTTCGTCCATTAAAATGATGGGTGGATCAGCAGCTAATGCTCTTATGACCCCAACCCGCTGTTGCTGACCGCCGCTCAGTTCAAGCGGGTAACGGTCGCGATAGACATCCGGGTCGAGGCCGACCATTGCCAGCAATTCATCGACGCGCTGGAGATAAACTTGTTTATCCCATTTTTTTAGTTTTGGGACAATAGCGATGTTATCGGCAATAGTCATGTGCGGTAGCAGGCCTACATGTTGAATAACATAACCGATATTGCGGCGTAGCTCAATCGGGTCCTGTTCGAGAACGTTTTTCCCGTTGATGTAGATGGCGCCGTGCGTTGGTTCGATTAAGCGATTAATCATTTTGAGCGTTGTCGTCTTGCCCGACCCGCTCGGGCCAATCAAAGCCACAATTTCACCTTGTTTAATATCAAGATTGATGTTATCTACGGCACGAAAATCACCATATATCTTTGACAAATTATCGAAAGAAATCATCAAACTCCTCCTTCTTATATAGCTAAATCCCTTAATAGGACAGGAATCAAATGGGATGTAATGAAAATGTTAACTAACAACCCTAGGTATATTATAAGGTTGTTAGGATATAATTGTAAATGTAAATTTTTGGTAATGCCTCTTGACAAGTACAAAAAAAGATGCCCTGAGAGTAGGAATTTACTACTCTCAGGGCATCTTGAAATTTTTTTTAGCCGAAGCTTAAATCTTTCTCTGCAGTTTCATTGGATTTGTTCAAAAAACTGGTCATTTGCTGAAGGACATCATCTTTGCCGACGACAACAATACGATCATTAGCTTGAATAGCTGCCAGCGGCCCCGGCGATATAATTATTTCCGTCCCGCGGCGTATAGCCACCACTGTCGCGCCGGTATGCTGCCACAGCTTGAGCTGAGCAATTGTTTTACCTACAACATGCGAATTCTCGGGGGCTTTAACTTCAATCGGATTATAGGGGGTAAGGTTTTTAAGTCGATCGGAATAACCAATAATATCATTTATAATCTGCTCAAACCGTCGGTCGGTTGCCTGCTTTTCAGCTAGCAGGACCTCAAGTTCTTGTTTCAAAGAGTATACTGATTGCATGCTTTTATGATGCTCAATAAAGTGATAAGCTTCGGCAACTGATATTACTACTACTTCTTTTCCCTGCGAAACTGAAACCACATTAGCATCCTTTAGTAGGCTGACAGCCTTACGAATGGTTTCAGATGAGACATTATAATGACTGGCTAATAGTGTTCGCCCAGAAACCTTGGTGCCGACAGGAAACTCATCATTAATTATTCTTTGTGCAATATCTAAGGCGATAGAATGGTACATGGACATATTGACGCTCATCAATCTCCCTCCGCAGACTTTATTTCGAGGTGCGTAACTTTTCTCCTGCTTAACAAAGGATTAGGACAAAATTTAGCTGATTTAAGCCATTTCTATCGCTCAGTTCAAGTCATTATTGAGTAGGCGTATAACTCAAGCTAGACGGCAAAACCAATCGGGTTGGAAGTTGATTTGATAAAACCGTCTCTTTGATAGTAGTTTTTGATACTGTCATAAATATAGTCAAAGGCGGGGATAAAATCTTCTTTAGCGCTTATCTCAAATTCTTTTCGGCTTAACCCAACTTTCACAAGGAAGTAATCAGAAGCTTTTTTAATTCGTAGAGCTGCTAAGACAACATCCTGCTCACCTGAATTTTTAAGCGTAAGTGAAAAACACAAAGAATAATAGCCGTCAGGGCTGTGGAGCAGAGCTTTTTTGAGGTCGCAGCCTTGTTTGATATCGAGCATATCCTGAGGGGCATAAAATTTTATTGTATCATCAGGGCAGTCTAAATACTCTTTCAAACCGGTAAAAAATTCATCGGTAAATGTGTAACAGTAATCGGCATATTGGTTAAAACGAGCCGATGCCTGTTGATATTCGGCGCATAAATCATCATACTTAGACATTTTGGTCCCTCCTTGGCTGTTATACTTCACTCTATGCAGCCAAGGGGGTGTTTAGTTACCTACTTCAGTTAAAATATCAACAACTTCTTGGTCGGAAGTTTGCGAAAAATCCTGATAATATTGGCCGACTGCCATAAAGTCATAAGGTTGGATAGGACAGATTACGGTATCAACTTGTTTACTTAAATTAGCTGCTACATCAGGCGGGGCAACCGGGACGGCAATGATAATTTTTCCGGGTGTCAGGGTTTTAAGCCATTGGACAGCGGCGTAGATGGTGTAACCGGTAGCGATACCGTCGTCGACGAGCACTATGGTTTTACCGCTTACGTTAGCAATGCGTTCTGTCCCGGTATAGGCAATCAGACGCCGCTTAATTTCCTGGTATTGCTCGCTGACTAGCTCGCTTAGCCTATTATCATCGAGTCCCAGGCGTTCTGCAGCAGCTTCATCAAGTACGGCGGTGCCATCAGGCATTACTGCCCCGATTGCAACTTCGGGATTAAGGGGATGGCCGATTTTGCGGGTAATTAAAACGCCGACACTGAGGCCGAGTTTTTCGGCTATCGGTTGGGCAACGACTATGCCGCCCCGAGGTATTGCCAAAAGATAAGGCTTCTCCAGATTAAGCGCTGCCAGTTTTTCAGCAAGATTTTCGCCGGCTTCGATCCGGTTTTTAAACATAGCTGTCAGTCCTCTCGCATGGATATGTGAGGCGGTAATTTTCTTAGCCTTAATTATTAGTGTGCTATGACGGCTAAGCCGCTATACTAAAAATCTCTCGTCAACTACTGACGAGAGATTTTTCGCACTATTATGGTTAAATTTTAAATTTGCGTACAATATCATGGAGAGCAACAGCTGATTTGGCGAGCGTATCAGCATTGGCATTGATTTCATGCATGCTGGCCGTCTGCTCTTCGGACGAAGCGGCAACTGTTTGGGCATTTGCTGTCGACTGCTGAGCAACAGCACTGATGTTTTCAATCCCAGCTACCATGGATTGTGTTCCCTTAGCGGTTTGGTTTATTGCGGCGGCAATTTGGCTGATGCCGGCTTTGACGGAATCCAATTTTTCAATTATTGCTTTAAAGCCTTGCTGGGTATGTAGCGTGGTGTCCTTGCCTTTTGCCACTTCAAGGCGGGCTTTATCAGCTGAAGCTACTGCGATGGTAATTTCACTACCCATATTGCTGATAATATTAGCAATATCCCGTGTTGCATGGCTGCTTTGCTCGGCCAGTTTGCGGACTTCTTCGGCTACAACGGCAAAACCGCGTCCGGCTTCGCCGGCTCGAGCAGCCTCAATAGCGGCGTTTAGGGCCAGAAGGTTAGTCTGACCAGCAATATTACTGATAACATCAATAATACCTTTAATATCCTCGGAGGCTTTGGCAAGCTTAGCTGTAACCTCGGTAATATCGCTCATGGCGTGGTCAATTGACTCGTTTTGGGCAACAACCTGTCCGAGCATTGCCATGCCTTGATGGGCCTCAGATACAGCCTCTTCACTCCCGGCATTTACCTGGCTAGCGCTGGCGCTCATTTCTTGGGCTCCCGCGGCTACTTCCTCTAAGGTAGCCGAGATGTTTGTTATATTTGTGGAATTGTGATGAGCAGAGGAGGCAATTTCTTCAACACTTTTGGCTACTACCTCGACGGCGTTAAGATTTTCGCTTACAGTCGCGCTAAGCTGCTGGCTGCCGCTACCGTTTCACCGCTGTTTTGAAGCTCGTTGACCATCGCCTTTAATTTATGACGCATGTCAACAATAACCTTTGCCATATCGCCGACTTCGTCATTTAGTGAAGCGTGGATATCGGGGCGGGAAAGATCAAGCGCACCTATCGCAGCCAGTTCTTGATAGATAGCAGTAAACCGCTTATTCATCCAGCGACTGAACAGGACGACCAGGACGACAACTAAGGCAATCATTAGAAAACTTGCGACAAAAACGGTAGTCTTGATTGAAGCAATGGTATTCTCCAGGCTAAGGACGGTATTTGACATAACCTTACTCTGGTGTTCCGAAAGACTGTTAAACTGAGCGTCAGTGTCGGCTACAATCTGGCGGCCTTCGCCAGTATATTTATTGAGATTTGGGTCGTTGGCTTTTTTGGCGGCAATTACTTTATCGCCAACGGCAAGATAACTGGTAATTAGCCTTTCCAGTTTAGCGCCTTCCTCCTTAGTTTCCGGAGTATTGCTTTCGTCTTTATACTTCTTAGCAATCTCGATGCTCTTCTGCATGTCGGCTCGATAGCCCTGTTCATATGCCGAGCCGTCCGGGTAGAGCAAGAACCCCCGCATATTGAGAAGGGCTCTGGTAAAATACATATGCCCGTCTTTTAGGGATACCGAGCGAGCTGCAGTATAGTTGGCCATTGTTTGGGCTTGCTCGCCAACTTTGATTAGATCAAATACGGTGTAACCTAGTAGTGCGAGTAGGAGAATGGTAACTAGTCCAAACATACTAAATAGTTGGGCAATTAAGGGTATCCGTCGTTTGCTGTCCATAGGCTAAAACTCCTTTTATGTAAAGTGTCTTTAAGATTCGTTATTAGATCGTAAAATCCTGTATAATTAAGCCAGTTCTTACAAAATGAGGACATAGGTCCTAAGGCTCTAGTTTAGATCCTTAAAAGCAGGGAATTAGCCACATGATAGAGAAAACATAAGTTCGGGTGAAGAATATGCAACGCTGGATTATTCATATCGATATGGATGCCTTCTTTGCGGCAGTTGAGCAGCGCGACAATCCTGAATTCAGAGGTAAACCGGTAATTATCGGCGGTTTAAGCGGCCGCGGGGTAGTCGCAACAGCATCGTACGAGGCCAGAAAATTTGGCGTGCGGTCGGCTATGCCAATGGTTGAAGCTCGGCGGCGCTGTCCGCAGGGGATGTTTCTGAATTGTAATCATAATAAATATAGCGCTGTTTCCCAAGAGATTATGGCAATTCTGAGTGACTTTTCGCCGCTTATCGAGCCGTTGTCGCTAGATGAAGCCTTCTTGGATATGACGGGAACCGAGTGGTTGTTTCCTGATATAGTAGATGCGGCGAAGCAAATAAAAGCCCGCATAAAAGCCGAGGTCGGTCTGGTAGCCTCGGCCGGAATAGCGCCTAATAAATTTTTGGCTAAATTAGCGTCAGATTTAAAAAAGCCAGACGGATTATATATTATAAGGCCGGGTGAAGAACAAACCGCTATCGCTCACTTGCCGGTTGGCAGGCTGTGGGGCGTTGGCGAGGCGACGGCCAGCATTCTCACCAAACTGGGGATAGCTACCATCGGCCAATTAGCCCAAACCGACTTGAGCGTACTCAGGAAACATTGCGGCAATTTTGCCGCTGACCTTCAAAGGCTGGCGCACGGTATCGATAACCGGCCGGTTATTGCCGAACAAGAGCCTAAATCAATCGGCAAGGAAACAACCTATGATACCGATTTGGTAAGTCCCAAGCAAGTTGAAGCGGAACTTCTCCGTTTAGCCGAAAAGGTGGGGTGGCGGCTGAGGCGTTACGGCTATGCGGCGCGGACTATTACGGTAAAGATTCGCTTTGCATCGTTTCGCACGATTACGCGCAGTAAAACATTGGCTGATCCAACTAATTTCGATGACGTGATATTTTCGGTTGCCCAGGAAATTTGGCATAATACGACCATGACCGAAGGAGTACGATTAATAGGAATAACCGCAGCCAACCTTCAGGCCGGCTGCGGTCAAATGTCATTATTCAGCGAGGAAAATGATAAGCGTCAAGCCATCTATCAAACGGTAGATAAGCTTAAAGCCAAGTTCGGTGAAACTATTATTACTAAAGGCCGGATAAATCGGGACGAAGGTTAGCGGTCTATGGCAGATTTCTTTTCGCCAATGATGTTTTTGATTCTTTCAAACAAAGCGTGGGTGGTATCCGCCGTTACTAAAGTATCGTTAGCTACCGCGATAAAGCTTTCGGCACAGTCGCCGCACTCGCCGAGGCACGGTTCGACGGCAATATCAACATTGGTAAATTCAGTTTTTGTCTTTTCAACCAGCTGCGGCATATCGTCGCGCATGTTGTTCTCACAAAAGCGAAGTGTGTTCATTAAAAGACCTCCTAGTTTGGTTTTAGTCAGCTATGACTGTGGTGATGTCGCCGCAAGTGACGGTCAAGGGAATCGCGGACTTGATCGGGGCCCATGCCGGTAATGTTAATTCTTACGGGTGAGGATAGTTCATCACAAAAGTCGTGGCGAATGTTGCCAAGGCTAATATCGACTCTTTCGGTAAAACTAGAGTATGTGGCTAGAATATCAGGATGGTAGCCTGTACATAAAACGGCGTCGACCTTAGTACCGGGACGTTCTGCGGTAGAATAATCGACTACTTTGTAGCCTTGTTCAGTTAAATATTTAGCAAGTGCTCCCGAGGCAGAATGTAAGGCAATTACTTTCGGCATAGTGTTCCTTTCCAGCGTATAGCTTTACTCATTAGTAGTAATAGTATGCCCGTTCTGGGAAAAGTTTAGCGGTATTATGCTGAATTTTATCCGACGACCAAGACGCTGTAAAACTCCTATCTTATTAAGTAGGAGTTAACAGCATTAAGTCCCCGGATAATTTCGACTAGAATTCAGTGGTGTTAAAGCGCCATCTAGATTAAGTTTCTATTTATCAATTTAATAGCGGAGGTGTGTTATGATCAACCGTAAACGAATGTTGGACGAATTTTTTGAGCTGGTTCAAATAACCTGCACCAGCGGCAAAGAGCGGGAGGTAGCAGACTTAGTCAAGCAGCGGTTGGAGGATTTAGGACTTGAGGTAACTGAAGATAAGGCCGGTGAAAAAATAGGGGGGAATACCGGCAATATTCTAGGATACCTAAAAGGGACTGCCGCCGGCGCGCCGGTGATAATGCTAAGCGCTCATTTAGATAGTGTTGAGCCATGCAGCGGCGTTAAACCGCAGCTGAAAGACGGGGTAATTACTTCGGCCGGTGATACAATTTTAGGTTCAGATGATAAGGCCGGAGTGGCATCAATATTGGAGGCTTTACGGATTGTTACCGAAAAGCAAATACCGCATGGTGATGTGCAAGTTGTTTTTACTGTTCAGGAAGAAAGCGGACTATGCGGGTCTAAAAATATTGACCGCGAATGGATTAAGGCTGATTTTGCTTATGCGCTTGATTCAAGCGGCGAGCCCGGCAAGATTATTATTAAGGCTCCGGGGGAAAACACAATTAAGGTTACCGTCAAAGGTAAAACTGCCCACGCCGGTATCGCTCCTGAAGAAGGCATAAATGCCATAGTAGTCGCCGGCAAGGCTTTGGCTCAACTCAAACAGGGGCGGCTTGATGAGGAAACAACGGCTAATGTCGGCATAATAAAAGGCGGCCAGGCAACCAATGTTGTACCTGACCGGGTGGAGATTGTCTGCGAGGCTCGCAGTCATAATATGGACAAATTACAAAAGGTCACTCAGGATATGAAAGCGACTTTTGAGCGAGTAGCCCAAGAAAATGGCGCCAAAGCAGAAGTTGAAATCATTGAGGACTTCGTGGCCTACGCCTTGAAGGAAGATTCGCAGCCGGTAGCCTTGGCGGTCAAAGCGGCTGCAAGCATCAACCTTAAGCCCCAGCTTGAAGCGACAGGTGGCGGCAGTGATGCCAATGTGTTTAACAGTTTTGGAATACCAACAGCCGTAATGGGCATGGGCATGAGCAAGGTGCATACAACTGAGGAATATATTAAGGAAGAAGAATTATACCAAGGGGCCGAACTTGCAGTAGCCTTAATTAAGGCGGCCGCCGAAACTAATAAGGCATAAATAGTAATCTTCCCCAAGATGCCAACAATGAGCATAGCTTACAAGATGGATTTTTTCCTAAGTAAGCGGCACAATTGATATACCAAACCAGTATAAATCCCGCCGGTTTCCAAAAGCGCAGCACGGATGGCCTGTTCAGCGGGGCGTTCGGTTTTCGGATCGGAAAGATACATTGCCAATAGTCCGTGAATGATAGTTGTTGTGAATATTGGTTCGGGGATATACTCAGCCTGCGCCAAAGCCTGCTTGGTAAAAAGTTCTAGGCGGGTTAGCGTTTCTTGGTGGTCTTTATAGTAAGCAACAAAATTAAGATCGCCGTTCGCCAGGTCTTCGGCAGCATCAATAAAATAGTCGAGCAGAATGTGGAGCCCGTTAATCCAAGGGAAATAGGCGCTGGCAAACTTGGCAGCATCGGAAGGTTTAAGATTGGGATCGCTGGCGGCGGCGCACAACATAAACATCCCTAAAGTAGAGCCAGTGGCTGCCGCAAACTCCCAATTGCTGATTTCAGGATAGTTTCTAAGGTAAGGGTCTATCCAGGTCTTCATCTTGTCCTCCCGGATAGCAAGGTCAAGGTGTTTATAGGTCTGTAATTCACTATATAAAGAAGCAAATTTTAACGCGTCAGCCTTTACTAGGTGATAGGAAGGCAGCTTAGCTACTTCTTGACGGCAAGTTTTTATAAGTTCTTTAAGATAACCGCCATCATCTTTAAAGGGGTAAAACCGGTAGTAGTCATTATCACGACTGCCCGGGTCGAGTGCATCGGTCATGGCCAGATGAAGCTGGCGAAATGCCAGTTCATCGGCAACGCCGGCCCGGTCACATAGATTGTCAAGATAGTCGCTGATGGTCTGAAGGGCAACGACTAGCCGTACGAAATCCGGAGTTGATACTCCGCGGTATAAACTATAGACGCTGCCGCCCTGACAATGAAACTTTTTATCCCTGATGCTGGCAAGAGCCTGTTCGCGCAGTTCATGACAGCCATTTTGTTCGGCGTAATGGCGCCAATGGGCAAGCTCGGCGTTCACCAAGGGGAATACTTGACGGACAAACTTTGTTATCAAGCTCAAACTAGCAGCAGAGTTTTTAAGTGAAGCAAACATGGCGGCCTCCTAATTTTTCTATATACCTTTATTTTACCCCGTTACCAGTATAATGCAAACATACTACCAATTGTTCCTGTTCCTAAACAACCTCATATTACCATAAAAACCAACTCGTACTTGCGTTGGAACTGTTCTGCTTGTTATAATGAGTTCATATGAGAATTTTTAGCCGTTCTATTTTGTAAAGGTGGGTGTACTTATGGCAGATGTATATCGCGTAGCTGTTCATTATGGCAATGACAATGGTTTTGTTGAATACAACCTTGAAACTAAGACGATTAAAGTTAAACTAGCTAATGATGCTAAACGTCGCGAGGCTGAGGAGTATCTGGCCAAGGAACATACTATCGCCGTTGCGGGCGCGGATATTCGTGATTTTGAAGCTCGACAGGTTATAGCGTCGCAAGATGTTGAAAGCTTTAAGCTAGCGCTTACCCGGATGTGGGAAGCCACTGACGTTCATGTTGACTGGAGCCGTCCGGCTTAGCTGGCGATTTATAAAGATACCTAGTCCAAAAGGACTAGGTATCTTTATTTCCATGGCACACACCTCACGAAAGGCTTATTAGTATTCCGCACAACCGTTGTGGATAAGTTTACGCGGTAAACTGCCGCAATAGGGGCTTCCTATCAGCCAGAAGGCCTAGGACAGGAGTCTTATCCACAAAAGTATCCACAAAAACCACTTATCTGTGGATAAGTTAACAATTCCATCGTGGATATTGTGGAAAAATCCTGTGAAAACCGATAAAAGTTAGTCACTGGCTGTGGATAAAATTGTGGAAATGTCGGTAAATCATTTTCGTTGCGGTATTTTCGTTGTGGATAGGCTGTTGATTATAACCAAGTTACATTAGAACAAGTTAATGCTTGACTTTAAATAGTGGGTGTGATAAAATGCTTTTTGTTCACCAAATAAATATATATGACTCCGTAGCTCAGCTGGATAGAGCGTTTGACTACGAATCAAAAGGTCGCAGGTTCGAATCCTGCCGGGGTCGCCATTGATATTTANGAGCTTTACGAGGTTTTCGTAAAGCTCTTTTTTCGTTTTCATAGCAGTTTTATAAAAAAAGAAATAACCGTCCTCCGGCGGCCCTTATAAGTCTTTATGGTAAAAGTTACACGCTAGCGGTTTTTTTAGTCTCCATAAGTATATTCACCGATAAAATTAAGGGTACATATAATAGCATAAGAAGATCACTTCACTATTTCCGGCCAAAGGAGTTAGTATTATGCTGCGTATAGGGATATTCTGGGTTTGCGGGTTTCGTGCTCAACTGACTGCTGAGGGTATTGGACGACATATGATCAGACTGGCTGACGGACTACTAGCGGTTGATAGTCAGCTCGAAATTATTTTAGTCACTGATACGGTTAACTTTGAGGAAGCTGTAACAGCATTCTCACATGTAGGGCGTAGATATGGAACCAGAATCAACTTTATTGCAGTCGATGACGTGGGATTAGTTAACGCTAATGCAGCCGTAGACATTTGGATTGTTCCTAATGCCGGGTTATGGAAGGCCCTTCAATTAAATAAACCGTTTATTCTTTGTCTGCATGATTTAGGTTATATCCATTTTCCTGAGCGGCCACAGGATAATCATTCGCAGCTAATCGATACCGTTGTTCCGTATTTAGCGCAAAATGCTGCCGCTGTTGTGTGTAATTCAAATTTTGTAAGAGAAAATGAGGGGCTTCGCTATCTTAAACTGCCGCCTGACAAGGTTAAAACTGTAAGATTAGCCTCTCCCCTGGAGGAATATCAGTCTTTCGGCATAATGGAAGAGGCCGCCTTCCGCAAAAAGTATGGCTTTACTACGCCATACTTTGTCTATCCTTCGGCAATGCGCTATTACAAAAATCATTACCGCCTTATCGAAGCTTTTATCAATTTCAGAAATAGCTCCAAAGGATATGATACTAATCTCCTGCTGATAATGACTGATAACTTTTTACATTACCCAGACATGCACGAAATCAAAGAGTTAGCCCCTAAGTGCTTGGATGAAACAGTTCGTAACAGCATTGTGTTTACCGGCCGCTTTCCTGCAAACGAGATGCCGTCTTTATATTCGTATGCTGCAGGGACGATTGTTCCAACCTTATTTGAAGGAAGCTGTCCATTTCCCATCCTGGAGTCGTCAATAGTTGGGACGCCGGTAGCTTTCAGTGATATCTCTGTTGTGTGGGAAGTGATACCCAAAACCAAAGAAGTGATATCCTTTGACCCTTATTCAGTAAAGGATATGGAGAAAGCAATATGCCGGTTATGGCAAAATAGAAAGCTTTGCAGTGACCGGCAGTTTAGAATTCCGGATCGTACATGGCAAGATGTAGCCCGCGAATATATTAGCATTATTCAGACGGTATTAAATTAATAACTAGGTGGAGTGCATATGTTCCATAGCAACGATTTGCTTGTTATTGGCGGCGGCGGTCATGCAAAAGTAATAATTGATATATTGGCGCAACAAAAGACCTTTACGCTGGTAGGGATTATTGACCGAAGAGACCGCATGGGCCAACATCTTAATGGAATACCAATTATTGGCGATGACAGCCAGTTGGAAAGCTTTTTTCGAAACGGGCTACGCAATGCTGTTATTGCAATTGGCGATAATCAGCGGCGGGCGGATTTATATGAAATTCTAAAGAAACTAGGATTCAACATTGTCAGCATAGCACACCCCTCGGCTGTCATAGCAGCCACAGTTCATCTTTCTACGGGCGCGGCAATTATGCCGGGTGCGGTACTCAACGCTGATTGTATGGTAAAAGAAAATGTAATTATCAATACCAAAGCCTCAATTGATCATGATTGTAGAGTAATGGAGCACTGTCATATCGCTCCGGGATGTACGCTGGCAGGCGGAGTGTCGGTAGGGGCGGGAACTTTGCTTGGTGCGGGTACAACTGTGTTGCCCGGTATCGATATTGGGGCATGGAGCATAATCGGGGCCGGGTCTGTTGTAGTTTCGGCGATTCCCGACCGGGTAGTCGCTTATGGCGTTCCGGCTAGAATCATTCGCCACTTAGATTGAGTGGGTTTACATTAAATGGAAAAGGGGTGTAGACTGTGGACTTTATACCTGTGGCAGCACCTGCGTTTGCTGGAAATGAAGTCAAGTATGTAATGGACTGCTTGGAGTCAGTATGGATTTCGTCAAAGGGAAGGTATATCGAGGAGTTCGAGAATAAGTTTGCCCAATATATCGGCTCTAAGCATGCGATAACGGTCAGTAACGGAACGGTGGCGCTCCATCTCAGCTTATTGGCTTATGATATTAGGTCTGGTGATGAAATAATCGTACCGACCTTAACCTATATCGCTACTGTAAACGCTGTTAGCTATTGCGGAGCAACTCCAGTTTTTATTGATTCAGAAATGGCAACCTGGAATATTGATGCCGCAGCAATTGAAGCCAAGATTACAGCGCGCACCAAAGGGATAATCGTAACTCATTTGTATGGTCACCCGGTCGATATGGATCAAGTTATGAAGATTGCCCGCAAATACAATTTGTTTGTTATTGAAGATGCTGCCGAGGCGCATGGCGCTCAATATAATGGGAATAAAGTCGGTTCAATCGGCGATATCGGAGTATTTAGCCTGTATGGGAATAAAGTGATTACCACCGGGGAAGGCGGGATAATTACAACCAATAATGATCAAGCGGCAAAAAAAATTAACTTACTGAAAAGTCAAGGAATGGACACCAAGAAACGGTTTTGGCATACCTGTATCGGCTATAACTATCGAATGACCAATATTCAGGCCGCTATTGGACTGGGGCAGCTGGAACAAATCGACTGGCATATTGAGCGGCGCTTGCAAGTTGCCGCCTTTTATGAGCAGTATTTCGCGGGGAATGAAAAAATCATTTTACCGCCGCGGCAGCCCTGGGCAAAAAATATTTATTGGCTCTATACAATTTTATTGCCGCCGGAATTAGCCGTTTTCCGGGATGAAGTCATGAAAGACCTTGCCGATGCCAATATTGAGACTCGGCCGGTGTTTTACCCTATCCATTTATTGCCGCCGTATAGCAGACTTGCGGAAGGGCAATCTTACCCGGTCGCTGAGTTGATTGCACGCAGCGGAATAAACTTACCAACGCATGCTAATATTTCGGAACGTGAAGTTGAGTATGTATGCAACTGTCTTATCAGGGCTGTTGAACGCTTGTAAGCAGAAACTGAATTATGGTTCGGTGATTACCATGAATATTGGAATTTTTCTTGGCTATGAGGGAAAAGTAGCTTTATCAGGCGAAGGCATTATGCGCTACGCAGTTCGCCTCGCTGAAGGCTTGCTGGGCGTTGATGCTAATCTAAAAATAAGCGTAAGCACGAATCAAGAGAATGCTGCTGAAGTGCGAGAAATCTTTTCGCAAGTAGCAGCTTCTTTTGAAGATAGTATCCAAATAAACGATTTCCAGGATATAAAATTGATTGAGGAACGCGATATTGATGTGTGGGTGGTACCCTACGTCGGAATGGAACTTGCGCTTAAACTACGGAAGCCAATAATCGTATGTTTACACGACCTTGTATATATTCATTTCAGAGAAGGATATTATAATATCTACCCCGATTTTTGCCGCCGCATCGACTATCTGGCCAGAGCCATAACTGAGAAAGCTGAGATGGTAGTATTTAGTTCTGAGTACGTTAGAGATAATGAAGGTTTATCATACTTAAAGCTTCCAGCAGATAAAGTCCGGCTTATAAGGCCGGCCCCAATCCTCAGGGAAGCTGACCTTGCAAAAGTAACGCCTGAAAGCGAGTTTAAAGTAAAATATCAGTTGGCTAATCGGTATATCGTTTATCCGTCAGTTATTCGGCTGCATAAAAATCATGCCAGGCTAATTGATGCCTTTTTACAATTTCGTCGGAGCGCGGAAGGCCAGGGTTCTGAAATTGAGTTGGCCATAACCGACAATTATCAGACCAGTCCAAACTGTCAAGAGATAGCGTCGGTTTTAAAACGGTATCCTAGTGNAATCAGTGCGCTAGTACGGTTCTTAGGCCGACTGCCGTCTAACGATATACCGGCCCTTTACCGCTATGCGTCAGGCACGATAATACCGACGCTTTTTGAAGGCAGCTGCCCGTTTCCCATATTTGAATCGCTTGCGATGGATACCCCTGTGGCTTTTGGCAGAATACCGGTTGTTACTGAGGTGATCGAAAGTACGGCACATTTAATCACTTTCGATCCCTATTCGACCGCGAGTATAAAAGAAGCGATAGCAGCCTTGCAGCTAGGCAGCGGCCATATTTCACAACAAAAAGCCGCATTTAGCGGCTTTTTAAAAAGAAGCTGGCAGGAGGTTGCCAAAGAATATTTGCAGGCTATTTATTCTCGGAGTTGAAATCATTGATGGCTGAGCGGAAAACATCCAGGTATTGCCGGGCGACGTCATCCCAATTATAGGTGATATCTGAGGAGCCTTTAACGGCTGATTTTTTGTACTTGTCGTATTTGGTAACTAACCGGTCAAGGGCGGCTAGAATCGATTCATATGATTCAGGATCGAACCAAATCACTTTAGCGCTGCGTTTGGCTAATTGTTCCCTCATAACGGGGATATCAGAACATAGTACCGGGATGCCCAGATTAAGGGCTTCTTCTACCGGATAACTGCCGCCACCTTCAGAAAGGCTGGGCATAATTAATGCCTTGGCCTTTTTTATTAATGGCGTAACTAGGCTGTCGCCTATATAGCCGAGAGGATATAAATCTTTATCAACTTCGAGTCCAACCCGCTTAATCAGTGATGTCAAAGTAGGTAGGTAAGCTATTTCCGGCCACTCCGGAGGCTGCTTACGCAACTGATCGGTAAGGTAACCGAACAAAACAAGCGGGAGCTTTTTGCGCTGGGCAAATTTAGAATAGGCAAGTAAAAGGTTGTAGTGGTTTTTGTGCGGGGAGGTATTAGCCGGATAAATGATATATTCTGCGGGTAAGTTTAGTCCTGTTTCCGTAGGGACGTCAGCGAAGGCTTTGGCAGGCGATATAGCATGGGGAACTACAGCCGCTTCACGGCACTTTTCACCAAAATGCGCAATTAGCCGACTTTTTACATGTTCGGAAGAAACAACAATTTTAGTGACCGTATCTAGCCAGTCTTTTGAGGTTTCCCAATATTGTCGGGTAAAGGAGCCGGTAACAAAGGGGGGCACATGGTCGAGGATGGTAGTATCATGGTAGGTTATTACATAAGGTTTATTAATTTTTGGGCAGGCCTGGCCATGCGGCCAAAAACAGTAGACCACGTCGGCTTCATTTATATAATTATTGAAGGCGGGCGAATCTTCCCAATATACGATATTAATTTTTGAACTATCGATATTTGCTGTCCGCTCCTTGAATTGTGTTTCTGAGGATATTACCAACGATATAGAGGCTACCTCAGGATTGCTGGCGAAGGCTTTAAGCAGATTAGTTAATAATCGGGAGCCGCCCCCAATAGAAATTACCGTACACCAAATAAGGATTCGCATAGTTTTCTCCTTCCCTTAGTGTAGACTATAAGCTCAAGCATCATATACGCTTAATAGATGGTCAATAATCGCCAGAGTAAAGCTTGGCTGTAAATGGATGGCATCATCGCGCCATACCGTTTCCCGGCGAGAATTCATCGCCATTTCAAAACTGGGGAAGTATTCGATTTCTTCATGGGCTTGAGCCCAACAGTCAGCCGCGGTACGCAGCATAGCTTTTGAATAAGTGTTAGCAGTTAGAATATCCCTGTTCGTAAAAGTAGCATATAGCGGACTAGGGCCCATCATTACGATTATACGGAAGCCGGGCCGGCAATGCTGCTTTAAAAGCGTATAAATTTCCTCAAGGGCAGCCATATTTTGATTAAAGGTCGATACTTCAAATGAAAAACGGTTCGGGTAGTTTTCACTTATGCTGCTGGTAGGGGAAATATTAATATATAATTTTGTTTTATTATCAAACCAGACCTCAGCTACGCCGAGTGTAATCAGAATAACATCACATTCGGTAATTTTCTTAAAAACATTGGTCATCAGGGCTTGGCGATACTGCAGAGCATCTAATTTGTCCGGTACCCCATTAAAAATACGGGTTCCGCCGCCGCCATGCAAATCTACGAAAAGGCCATTACGAGGGTCTTGAACAATAGCCTCTTCAGGAAACCGAAACTTCTTATCCAAGGCCCATCTTAATTCATTCAAGACAGAAAAGCAGTTGTACTTGCTAATGCCGTATTCCTCAATAGAGCAGCCGCGATTTCGCAAGGTTGTTTCTGCCTGGTGCTTATATTCTAAAGTGTGGAGGCAGAGCCTGCCCCGCTTAGCCAGCGCGAAATCTAGCTCACGGGCAAAGCAAGAGCCTATTACGAATAACTTGCTGTCTTTACCAATTATCGGTTTAGGCTGAACGTAAGGAATAACAATATCCGTGCTGTCGAGTCTTGCTTTTACGGAACTTGGGCCATAGTTCCAGAAACCGAATTTATTTTTTGTGAGATTCTGATATGCTTCGACGCCGTCCACTTATTTATGTCTCCTTTCTATGTCTTTGTTTCATTTTATGCTGCAAGCTAGATGATGGTGTTTAGAAGTCGATTGAAATTGTCTTCCAATTGGTTCACAGTAATTAAGGTGTTATACTAATTAACGTTAATTTGCGCCAATGGCTCAGGTGGATAGAGCAGCGGTTTCCAAAAACAATGGTTCCAAGGTTTTTTCCTTGGAACCATTGTTTTTATTGCCCAAATTACTGCCAAAGTGCCGATTTGGGCCATCTGCCGTTATGCTAAACTCTAATTCGGCTTAATTTATTAACTCCCAAATAGGCTTAAATACAATATTTATGTGGATTAATTTGTAAAAAAGAGTTAAAATTATCTTAAGTAAATATTGGCAAACTTACTGAAAAGTAAGGACGCAAAGCCATGAGTCTAAGATACCATTGGGTATTATGACGGTCAGGTTGCCGTTTTGGTCGAGCCAAAATGATTTTTGCCAGACTAAACGTCTGGTTTTTTCATTTATTGAGATGTTCATAGCTGTAGCTATTGAAGGAAGTGATGTCGATTAATACAATCCTTGCAATTCAGTTGAATATTTTTATGGTAATATTATTATTTAGCATTGTTGTGCATGGTTGTTTTAGGCTAAATAGAAAAGAAAAAGCTCATAGGCTGTTTTGGATATTAATATGCTTAACGACATTTATATTGATATTGGAAATTTTAAGTGTGGTATTAAATTCTAGTGAGTATATTAATTACATTGTTGTACATAAATTGGTTGATACATTAGGATTCACATTAACGCCAGTAGTGCCAATTGTTGCAATGCTATACGCTTATAAAAAAATAAATAAGTTCAAAAAAATATCTATAAAGACGTTTGGTTGGCTTGCAGTTCCGTTTATTATTAATGGTATTTTATCGTTAGGTAGTTATCATTTTAATTTAATTTTTAGCATAACTGATGAAAACCTATATGTGCGGGGGCCTTTATTCTTTGTTTCACCAATGACAAGCTTTTTTTATTACATAATACACTTACTGTTTTTATATGATAATCATGAGAAAGTGAGCAAAGAAGAACTAATCATACTGGGCTCGCTCACGCTTTTTCCTGCTGTGCTGTCAATTTTTCAATTGTATTATTTCATTTATTTAACGATTTGGAATAGTATAGGGCTTGCAGTCGTTATTAACTATATTTACATTATGCACGAACAGGCGAAACGTGACCCACTAACAGGGTTAGGTAATCGAATGGCTTATGAGGAATACATTTCAATTTGGAACAGAAAAAGCGATATTACTTTGTCAGTGGTCAATATTGACTTAGATGGCTTTAAAAAAATTAATGATGTTTATGGTCATCAGGAGGGTGATAAAGTATTAAAGTTCTTTGCCAGAAAACTGGAAGAAGTTTTTGGCGAAATAGGTTTTGCCATCCGTTGGGGCGGTGACGAATTTATTCTATTGCTGAATGAGAAAAGAAGAGAAAGATTAGAGCAGTATGTTAAAATACTACATGATAAAATTGATGAATATAATGATAGCAATGACAGAGCTTACCGTATCCAATTTAGTTGCGGTATAGCAATATATGATGATTCATTTGGAAATGTATATGAGTTTATTCAGCATAGCGATAAGCTCATGTACGAAGAGAAGCAAAAGAAGAAGCTATCTGAAAAGTTTGTAGCAATCCCAGTTTCCGATTAAATGCGTTAATAAAGATATCCATTTGCGCCGAATTAGGTAGAGCCTGTCATCATGTAGGAAGAACGCTTAACCGATTAGGTGCTGAACAATTGCCTGTACCATTAAACCCAATGAAATCAATGGTCTTTGACAACATACCATTGATTTGTTATAATGTCTTTTGTATTAAATACGTGCGCCCGTAGCTCAGGTGGATAGAGCAGCAGTTTCCTAAACTGCGTGCCGGTGGTTCGAGTCCTCCCGGGCGCACCATAAAAAAGACAAGGTCTGGAACGCATTTTTAAAAATGTGCTCCAGACCTTATTTTTTATTACATTTCGCTTTTCTCACAGAACAGTTTCATAACACATATTATATACTAGTGGAGTGTATAAGGAGGTATGTTAATGGATAATACTCGCGAGGACGAGCGTAAAAAGTTTTCGCCGTGCTGTGATCCAAAAGAGGTCGCTGATATAATCACCTGTTTAAGTGAACTTAAGGATACCATAGACTGTGTTTTAGAGTGTACCAACGACCATTCCAGTGGTATCAAAGACCGCATCATTCTCTGTAAACTGCTCGATGAAATTCGTAAAATTGAGGCCAAATTGGATAACCCTAAATTCGGTTTGAAAGAAATAAAAGAAGAAATCATCGAAATTAATGATATTGTCAGCAATTCGGTTTTTGGGCTTAAAGAAATCAAAAACGAAGTACGAGATATTGAGGAATTGCTTAGCAACGAGGTTTTCGGTTTAAATGAAATTAAAAATGAAATCATCGAAATCAACGATCTGCTAAACAATGCGACTTTTGGTATCCCTGAGTTGAAGAATGAGATCCGAATTATCGAAAACAATACTGGACTGACTAATAACCTGCTTACTAATGAAATATTTGGCCTAAATGAGATAAAAACTGAGGTCCGCAGTATCGAAAATATGGTTGCTGAAATAGGCAATCGCTCGCTAACCTGTGCTAATGACAGTATCCGGGTCTGTGGCGAGGGTGTTGACAACCGGATTCGGACACTTAGGACAGATATGCATAATGTAACAGCAGCACTGCCAAGCGCCAGTACACAGTCGCAAATCGGCCGATTATTTTCCGTAGCAGGCGGTTTTGATCTTACTGAATCCAACCGCGGGTTTATTCTCCGCAATCCGGCAAACTCCGGACGGCTCATGTATCTGCATAAAATAATTGGCGGCAATGTGCTTGATCAGGATGTTCCAACTAACAATCCAGGTATTCGAGTTGCCATACGAAAAAACCCAACCGCTACTGTAGAAGTGGCCGCTGAGGAACGAGTGCTGAATCTTGCTTTTGCCGACGGTACGAGTGTAGTTCAAACTGAAAGAGCCAATAACATCTTAGGAACAGATCTTGTCCTCTTCATAAACGATGAAGGGCGATTCTCGGAAAGGTTTGATGGGGAAATTATAGTACCACCCGGGCAATTTATAGGAGTTTCTATGTTTTTGTTGAATCCAGCAGCCGATGTACAGCTTTTTGCTGATTTAACTGTAATCTGGTATGAGCTTGATCTCCCTACCCCATAAGTAAGACTCCGCAAGCCAGAAAGCTTGCGGAGTCTTTTTGTGCAGGCTTTAAGCCTGAGCCTGAAAGGTTATGTTTAAATTCGCAGATTGCCCGGGGGCTTGGGATTTGTAGGCAACACGTGCGTAGCGAAGATAATGTGAAGTTGATGCAATATTAAATGCTCCCTGATCTAAGGTTACTTCGGCGCTGTCGTCTACCCATTTAGTATTATCCGGGCTGATTTGTAGTTTAAAAACTGCCGAATTTGCTTCTGCTGAAGTGTTTTCTACAAAGAAGGTAAAGGTGCGCCAAACGCTGACGTCTTGACCGGGCGTGCCGGTGTAGGTATCCGTTGTGGCGAAGGCCCCCAAGTCAGTTTCTGTGTGGGCAATACTCATGACAGCGGTAATGGTATCATCGCTTGTCAGCGGTCTGATATCAAGCTGGCCGGTGTCAGTAGTTTTAATGATGTGGTTTTGAGTGCCGTCATTACCGTATACTGCGACGCTGTCGGTTGTATTAGCCAGATCACGGATGTCGAGGTCGGTGGCAGTAACTGTAACATTATCGCTGCTCGTCAGCGGCCTGATATCAAGCTGACCGGTTTCGGTAGTTTTAATGATGCGGTTTTGGGTGCCGTCATTACCGTATACTGCGACGCTGTCGGTTGTGTTAGCCAGATCACGGGTGTCGAGGTCAGTGGCAGTAACTGTAACATTATCGCTGCTCGTCAGCGGCCTGATATCAAGCTGACCAGTTTCGGTAGTTTTAATGATGCGGTTTTGGGTGCCGTCATTACCGTATACAGAGACGCTATCAGTTGTATTGGCCAGATCACGTATATCTAGGTCGTTTGCTACAGCAGTCACGGTGTCGGCATTAGTAAGAAGACGGATGTTAGTTCTGCCAGTTTCATCTGCCAGTAATGGCACTACATTTGTGCCGTCGAAACCATAAAGTTGGCTTTTTAACTTTTCAGGTTGATCTTGTAAAACCTTTAAGTTAGCCATAATTACAACTCCTTTACTTTATTCGAAGGATAATAAGTCATCCTGTATTCATTATATGGAGAGGTCATTGTAAACGTTACATATTAGGTTAGCATAAGTATGCTATTCACCTATTTTCATTGCCGGAATATGATATTGATAGGGGTGATAGCATGGGGTAATATATATAAAACCGCCAATTGTCGATACATATATCGTTAGCAGTGGCCCAACCAGCCCGAAGCGCTGTTATTATGATGAACAACTCTTAATCGGGGCGCATAAAGGAAAATATTATCGTACCCTGCTAATATTTGATATGTCTTCGTTACCGCAGTGTTTGCCGATTGTTAATGTACAAATGAAGTTATATTTATCGCTGTGCGAACTGGCCGCAGATACTAAAATCGAAGTGTATCAGGTGATTTCTAAATATAATCCTAAGAAGATATCCTGGCGGCGTCACCCGCTGATTGCTGAATGCCCTGTAGATGTCATTGAACTTAAGGGGAAGCCGGGCATGGCTGTAGCCTTTCGGCTAACGTCATTAGCTGCTAATTGGTACAGCGGGGCAGAGGCAAACTTCGGGGTACTCATTAGAGTAAGCGATGAAACTAGTGGCGGGCGCGCTGGGTTTTGCAGCCGTGAATGGGACGATGCCCGTTGTTGGCCTGTTCTCGAAGTTCATTATGCGCAGCCGGACAAACCTGGCTGTGAGCCAACTTTAGATGTGAGGGAAGACTTTTTGGCTACCAATGAATATACATATTCTTCGGCGCTCGATGTTTTGATTTTTAACTATACTTATGAGTTGCACAATAGCGGCGATTTCCCGGTTGAGGCTTCTTTACAGCTTAGTTTGAATGGCCATGATTGGAGTGACAACGTTCCACCACAAATAATCCCTCCAAACGGGATTGAAGTGCTAATGCCTGACACAATTACTCGTTATGCCAGGCTGCAATTTCGTACCTTAGAGCCGGAGCATACTTCTCCAATTCAGGTCTATATTCAGGGTAGGAAGGGATAGCGTGAGACTCGCTTAGGCAAGCTTATCAAGCGTTTTGGTCAGCGGGTAAATTGACAATCCTACAAAATATACATTAATATCGGGAAATATTGACAAAATTTTTAAAAAGCTGTAAAATTAAGTCAACTCAGATTTAACTTGTCTAAAAATTTTACACTTGCCAAACTTATCGAAAGATAAGGACGCAAAACTATGGGTCTAAAGATGAATTGTCGATGACTGCCAGGTTGCGAATATGTTATACCACCGTGAAATTCCGCGCTCCCAGGCAGAAGCCTGAATTTTTTTTTAGGCATGGGTTTCAAAGAGTAAGGAGGCTGAAACACACTAGTCTTATCAAAACATTAAGGAGGCGACATGATGCAGATTAACTCGATTAAGCACAAAATTATATTGGCAATGATATTAACCGGATTGATTGGATCGCTGCTAGTTGGTGTTTACAACATCTACAGGAGTATCGATGACAATGAGAAGACGGTGAATCAGTATCGCACCCTTCTTTATGAGCAGTTTGACCGCAGTATTAAGCTCCAGGTAGAAACGGCGGTAAGTTTACTGCAGGACGTCTACAATCAGCAGCAACAAGGGCTGCTTTCGGAAGCTGATGCCAAAAAGCGCGGCGCTGACATCGTTAGAAACCTCCGGTTCGATAATGGTAATTACTTCTGGATAGATACTACGGAAGGCGTAAATGTCGTCTTGCTTGGCCAGGATACGGAAGGAAAATCGCGTATTGATGCTGAAGATGCGAAAGGATATCACTTTATTCAAGGGTTCCTTGAAAACGGGAAGAAACCGGGCGGCGGCTATACTGACTACGCATTTCCCAAACCTAATGAAACCCAGGAGTCGCCTAAACGTGCATATTCCATGTTGTTCGAGCCATATGACTGGGTTGTCGGCACAGGTAACTGGACAGACGATATCGATAAATTTGTTGCTGTAAAGACGCAGGAGCTAGCAAGTCAGTTAAAAGCGCAAATAATGATGCAGGTATTGTTCTGCGTAATTTCGCTTGTATTATCAGTTCTGCTTGCATTCTATTTGGGGAATCTCTTCACCAAGCCGATTGCCAGCCTTCGTGAACGGACGATGGAGATGGCTGACGGTGATTATTCAAAGGATATTGATGCGTCACTTATGGAGCGCAAAGATGAGCTTGGTGATATGGCAAAGGCATTTGATACATTAAATAAAAACATGCGTAAAGTTCTCCGCAACATACAAGAGTCGGCTGAGCATGTCGCAGCATCTTCGGAAGAATTGACGGCCAGCGCTGAGCAGTCGGCCACAGTTGTTACGCAGGTTGCCGGAGATATCAATGAAGTTGCCTATGGTGCAGAACAGCAATTAAAGGCTGTTGATGAAACAACTGCCGTTGTTGAAGAAATGTCTGCCGGGATTCAGCAGGCAGCAGCTACTTCTAACCAGGTAGCCGCCCATTCAGCGCAAGCTGCTAATAAAGCCAAAGAAGGCAATACATCGGTAGAAAAAGCCATAAATCAGATGGCTAATATTGAAACAACTGTTAACAATTCTGCGCAAGTCGTTGCAAAATTGGGTGAGAGATCGAAGGAAATCGGGCAGATCGTTGATACGATATCGGGTATAGCCGGGCAAACGAACTTACTGGCCCTTAATGCGGCCATCGAGGCAGCCAGGGCGGGTGAGCAGGGAAGAGGATTTGCCGTTGTCGCCGAAGAAGTCCGTAAGTTGGCTGAGCAATCACAAGAGGCAGCCAAAAAAATAGCGGAATTGATTAGTGAAATTCAGGACGATACCGATAAAGCTGTTGTAGCTATGGATGAAGGTACGCGTGAAGTTAAAGTAGGGACCGAAGTTGTTACTGTAGCCGGAAAGGCCTTTGAAGAAATTGTTGGGTTGGTAGAAGGTGTATCAGGGCAAGTAAGAGAAATTTCGGCTGTTATGCAGCAAATGGCTAGCGGCAGTCAACAAATAGTCGCCTCGGTAAAAGACATAGACAAACTGAGTAAAGCGGCAGTTGGGCAGGCCCAATCGGTATCAGCCGCTACAGAAGAACAATCAGCCTGTATGCAGGAAATTGCTTCTTCCAGTCAAAGTCTTTCCAAGCTGGCCCAGGACCTTCAGGAGGCCGTCAGCCAATTTAGGGTTTAGAATTCAATTAGGCATAATAAAGGCTCCGCAGACGTTTTTAGTCTGCGGAGCCTTTTATTAGAGTATTAAACTGCTTCGCTTATGCCCTGCTCTTTGCGCATTTTAGCATTCTTTCTGATTTTGATTGTACCGACGACAATTTCCGGAAGCAGAACAAAGAGTAAGCCAATATAACCAACCGAACCGTAACCTTTAACAACGATATTAGTTAAGCCAAATACCGAGATGCCAGTGCATATTGCGATAGTAATGAAAGAAATAGCGATTCTCCGAGCACGTAGGCTGTTTAAGATATTCTTTTTAACCAGGACTGGTTCGAAGCGGGCTACTGAGGAGAACACTAAGGATATTCCAGTACCAAGCAAAGCCACAAACAGTATAACACTGTATAAAATTTTCAGCCACGGTATGCCAAGCTCAGTTGTAACATAGTAGACTGGAAGGGTCTGCTTAAGCACTTCAGGACTGAACCCTAGCAACATAATACAGATAACTGCCAAGAAGACGCCGTTTAACAGGGTGCCAAACAGCATAAACATATTGCATTCTTTCGTAGTTTTGATGTTATGCGATACCGAAATGATGGGCAGAACAGTAAAGGCTTGAAAGCCGATATAGATTAGACTGTACCAAACTGCATCGCCAAAATTGGTGCCAAAGGCTTCTCGGGTTGTCATAATGTGCTGGAAGTTAAAAGCGCCCATTTGAATACCCAGAACGCAGAGCATCAGCAAAGTAACGATCAGGAAATACGTTTTGTATTTTAAGACTTTAATAATCAGATTGCTCCCAAAGATGGTCAATAACAGCAAGGTAATTCCGACAGCGACAATGCCAATTCCGTAAGGAATACCCAATGAACTTTTCAACAGAGCGCCTGCTCCGGCGATGGAAGTACTTACCCCGCAAGCAATTAACATAATAAAGCCAAATTCAAATACGCCGGAAAAATATTTTTCGTAGGGGTGAAAAAGCGCATCACCAAAACTCTTATAATCATAGGTTTTAAAGTCTTTAGCTAAGACAAGCGCGTTACGGTGTCCCCAGCCTAAAATTAGCATAGCAATGATTGGCAGAAAGACTGAAACCCAGCCATACTTTACAAAGAAGTTAACCTCTTGGTTGCCGGTGGCAAACCCCCCGCCGCTATGCGTTGCAAACCAGACAGCAGCCATCGCAAAGGCCGTGCCGATTGGACCTGTTTTTTGACTTCCCATACTTATCTTCCTCTCGCCATAGTTTTTGATTGATCCCGATTATCGAGAATAAAAAAACCCCTATTGACACATTGTCAATAGGGGCGATATTATCGCGGTACCACCCTATATTAGGCTCATTACTCAGTAAGTTATAAAAACTGACTGATAACCTTAACGCGGCTGCACGCTTTTGCCTAAAATAGGATTACTCTCAGCAAAAGAATTCATGGGTGAGCTTCGCAAAAATATCTGTACCGGTTTTCACCAACCACCGGCTCTCTGCAACAAAAAATAGATTTGCTTTTTCCCAATCATCATTTTTTACAAATTAAAGTTTTCACGTTATATACGCCTGCAGGACGAAGTAACTTTAATACATTTTTACACTTATCGACGACTTTGTCAATGGAAAAGTGTAACAATGTAAACTTTTTAGAAAATAATCCGGAAATATTTAATTTTTGAGGGGATTGACAATTCTGTGTAACTATTGTTATACTCTGGTTAAACAGATAGCTTTAATATTGATGAATAGGAAGAGTACACATGAAAAGAGAGTTACAGCGAGCCAATGGCAGTGGGAGATTGGCACTGATCGTCATGTCGAATGGACCTAGGAGATGCAGCCCGAGCTGATTTTGGTGTAGGCGCTGTCGGAATCTTCCGCCGTTATCAGGAAGCGGGTATCGGACTATTGGTCCTGTACTTAGTCAAGCCGGGCTGTTTTGCATAGCCAATTAGGGTGGCACCGCGGGTTAACCCCTCGTCCCTTGAACTTATTCTTGGGATGAGGGGTTTTTTGATTTTCTTGCTTAGGGGGGGTATAGGTGAACAAATCAATTCCAATCAAACAGGAAGGTTTTGACTTACAAGCTTGTATTAAGTTCTTGCAGCAGTCGAAAAGTCTGGTGACTGTGGAAGACATGGTCAGCGCAAAGCATGAGCTGGCAGGGGTGGCGCGGAAGTTTGAAGGGAAACAGGCTGTCCTTTTCAACAACGTTGATGGTTATGAATATCCCGTATTTACAGGCTTATATTGGAATCGGCATGCTTTAGCCAAAATCTTTGGCTGCCCAGTTGAAAAGCTTTCATTGCTATTTTCTGAGGCAGTAGCCGCCTGGCAGAAAGATCCGGTTGCTCCTGTTGTGCTGGAACATGGTCCGGCCACTGAGGTGGTAATGGAAACCCCTAATTTGGAGAAACTCCCGATTCCGACTCACGCGCTTGGGGACGGCGGGCCTTATATCGACTGCAGTGTGGTAATTGCTAAGGACCCGGATACGGGGGTGCGTAACTTATCTATTCATCGGATGATGGTCACGGGCGCGAGACGTATGACGATGTTGATGGATGTGGGGCGGCACTTGCGGGATTACTATGAACGGGCTGAACGCCGCGGTAAACCGCTTGAGATAACTATTTCGAATGGTATTGATCCTTCGGTTTATATAGCTGCTGTTGTCCCTGGTTCGGCGGCGCCGATAAATACTGATGAGCTGGGGATTGCCAGCGCTCTGCTCGGACGGCCGGTCGAACTTGTCAAAGCTCGGACAGTCGATGTCGAAGGCGTTGCCAACGCGCAATTTATTATCGAAGCCGAAATCCTTCCGAACATAAGGGAGGATGAGGGACCTTTCGGCGAAGTTGCCGGTTATTATGCTAAGCGCGATAAACGTTGGGTTGTAAACATCAAGTCTATCAGTCATCGCAAGTCGCCGATTTATCATACGCTATTGCCTGGCAAGGAGGTGTTTAATTCGGTAGGCTTGATGGGTGAAGCTAATATTTACAATTTGGTTTCCCGGCAGGTTCCGGGAATTAAGGGGGTATACCTTAGTCATGGCGGTGGCGGCTTTTACCATGCCGTTGTTCAAATCAAGAAGGTATACGAGGGAACACAGCGCAATGCTATCTTGGCAACACTGGCAGCTTTTCCCCCGCTGAAGCAGGTAATTGTAGTAGATGATGATGTTGATATCTATGATGCAGAAGATGTTGAATGGGCCATGTGCACCCGGTTTAATCCTGCAAGCGATATCGTTTTAATAAATAATGCTTTTGGGCATGAATTAAACCCAGTTACCAAAAACGGCCTGACGGCAAAAGTCGGTTTTGATGCCACAGCGCATTACCCTATGCCTAAAGAGTATGAACGGGTCAAGTTTCAGGCTGTCGATATTGCTAAATACCAATTACATGGTCATGCTTGAGTCTTAAATGCAAATAAATATTGGAGGTAGAAAAGATGTACGATGAGAAGAGAGGGTTATTTGGGGAGTTTGGCGGTCAATATGTACCTAATGAATTGGTACCTGCGTTGGATGAGCTTACCGCAGCCTATGAGGAATGCCGGAACAACGCTGATTTTCAGCAGGAGCTCGCGCATTATTTGAAAGCCTATGTGGGCCGACCATCGCTGATGTATTATGCCGAGCGTTTTACTGAGAAATTAGGCGGCGCCAAAATATATCTGAAACGAGAAGATTTGAACCATACCGGGTCGCATAAAATCAATAATGCAATCGGTCAAGCCCTGCTAGCCAAAAAGATGGGCAAAAAGCGTGTAATAGCTGAAACCGGCGCCGGTCAGCATGGCGTTGCCACCGCCACTGCCGCGGCTTTATTCGGCATGGAATGCAAAATTTTTATGGGAGCAGAAGATGTTGAGCGGCAAGCGCTTAATGTGTTCCGGATGCAAATGCTGGGGGCCGAGGTCGTCGCAGTTAAGAGCGGAACGCAGACGCTAAAGGAAGCTGTCGATGAAGCGATTAACTATTGGGTTGAAAACTGCAATGATACTTTTTATGTTTTGGGGTCAGCAGTTGGTCCGCATCCATATCCAAGTATTGTTAAATATTTTCAAAGCTGTATTGGCCTCGAAGCGCGCCAGCAAATTCTGGAACTTGAGGGCAGACTGCCGGATAGTGTAGTTGCCTGTGTGGGCGGCGGCAGTAATGCGATTGGAATATTCAGCGGTTTTATCGGTGATGAGAGTGTAAAAATCTATGGTGTTGAAGCCGCCGGCAAAGGTGTTGATACTGATCAGCACGCTGCTACCATGACATTGGGGAGAGTAGGGGTTCTGCATGGTTTTAAAAGCTACGTTCTGCAGGATGATAATAATGAGGTTATTCCGGTCTACTCGATTTCGGCCGGGCTTGATTACCCCGGTGTCGGGCCTGAGCATGCATATCTCCGCGATAGCGGTCGGGTTGAGTATGCGGCCGTTACCGATAAGCAGGCTGTAGATGCTTTTTACCTATTGTCGCGGACCGAAGGGATTATCCCAGCGTTGGAAAGCTCGCATGCGCTTGCCTATGCCATCGAGCTGGCGCCTAAGCTGCCAAAAGACCATATCATGATTGTGAATTTATCAGGCCGGGGCGATAAGGATGTTCAGCAGATTGCCTCCCTTAACCGCTAAATCATATTAAAAACGTAATACCATTTAAAAAATAGAACGGATGCGCTGAGTTAACGCATCCGTTTTCTTTATTTAGTGATATTGATAATTTACATTCCACTTGACATTCCAATAGTCGAAATAGGCGTAATCTACATTAGTTATCCGAAAGGTCCAACGCCTAGACTCGCCGGGGTACAAAGTAAGATTTAAATCATTGAATATGCCGCTGGCTTGCAGCCACCAGTTTGTATTTTGCTGCCGGAAATAAACGTCCATCTTTTGCCAATTGACCCAAGTGATTGTTCGTGTACCATTGTTATAAAAATAGCCTGCGATAATCAAGCGGCCTTGATTATCATAATAAACTTGCTCTGTCTCCCAGTGAAGGTTGGGAGCGGCAAAAGCTGTTGATGCAAACCCCGCCATTAAGCCGCACAGAATCAATAGGCAGATCAGCATGCGAAACCGGGTAATCTTCACAATATTCATCCCCAATTTTATATTTATTATATAGTATTAGTAGGCTGGACTATTGGTGACGATTCTGCCAGGATTTTTGCAGGACATGTGTCAAGAGAAACGAACTATAAAATTAGTTAAAATAACGTGAAGACCTCAGACATAGGTGTGGTTGGTCTTAGCTCTATAAGGGGGAAAGTACTTCGCTTGAAGTCGAATAAAATTATTCTGGCAGTTTTATTTTGCAGTGTGCTTGGTCTTATCCTTTATTCGCGAAGTTTCTTTATCGATGAGTTAGTAAAAGTGGAAACCGGCGTATTAGAGGTGCGAAACCACGATGTACGGCAGTTAAGCCGGGTAATCGAATGCCAGGCCAAGATTGGTAAAGTTCCGTGGTTAGTTTCGAGGCTAAGAGCCACGACAAATATCGAAAAGAAGGCGTATATCGAAAATCAGATTTTAAGTGAAATTAAGGAAATTGATCAAGCCTATTTCTACGATTTTAATTATTCTGACGAAGATTTGCCGTTATACGATTATTTAAGACAAAACTGGGAGGGGTATAAGAAGTTAGTTTTTCAAGTTATCGCCGCCGATAAAAATAATAATTATGGCGAAGCCCAGCGGCAAATGGAAAACAGCCTGCTCTATGTGGAACGCGTAAATGAAGGCATGAAACACATTGTGTTATTTCACGAACGAGACGTTGCCGCAAAGACAGACAGCATTGTGCAGATCGTTCAACATTCCAAGTATAATGGCTTGTTATTTACCATTGGTTCAATAACTATCTTCTTGATGATCGGCCTTTTAGCGTTTAGAAAAGTTGTTTCAGCCGAAATCAGGCTTCAGCAACAAGTTATCGAAATGGCTGAAAAAAATATGAAGCTAATCGAGCAAGCTGAAGCGATCAATAAATTAGCTTTCCATGATACGCTTACCGGTTTGCCCAACCGTCACTCTTTTCAAAAAGCGCTGCAGGAGGAATTAGCGGCGCCGGAAACTGGTGCCGGGCATGGCGCGGTGGTTTTTCTTGATATAGATAATTTTAAGCTGGTAAATGATACATATGGTCATGATGTTGGTGATGAATTTCTTATAATTATCGCTGAACGGATTAAATCGTTGCTGGACAAAGAAGTGTTTGGCGCTCGTTTTGGCGGTGATGAGTTTGTGTTTTTTCTACGGGGGTATAACGAACAGCTGACGCGGGACTTTCTTGATTATTTACTCGAACTTATTGCGATGCCGGTAAACATAGGCGAGATAGCGTTTTCGTCAACCTCCAGTATTGGCGTTGCCTTTTATCCAGAACAGGGAAATAGTGTGGTCGACTTACTAAAAAAGGCCGATATCGCTCTCTATCAGGCTAAGTCTAGGAAGAATTCATGTGTTGTTTATGACAACAAGGCGTTAGAGGAAGTCAAAGCCCGGCAGTGTATGGAGCAAAATTTAAAAAGCGCTATCGAAAACAACGAATTGTCCTTAGTTTATCAGCCGATTATTGATGTGTACTCGCACGAATTAGTAGGTGTTGAAGCATTTATGCGCTGGAACTCTAAAGAGCATGGTCAAGTACCGCCTAATGTCTTCATTCCATTAGCAGAGTCCACTGGCTTCATTCATCCGATGGGGAAATGGGCTTTTAGCGAAGCGGCTAAAATGGTTAGACGGCTGCAGGATTTGGAATTTAAAAACATCTACATTGCTGTAAACGTTTCGGTAATGCAGTTTGCCCAAGAGGATTTTATTGATATTATTGAACAAGCAATACAGGAAAATTGTATTTCTGCCGGCAGTATTAAAATTGAACTAACCGAGACAGTTTTAATAGAATCGTTTGAACAAATTAAGGCTAAAATTGATAAGATTAGGTCACTGGGTATAAAAATCTGCTTAGATGACTTTGGAACAGGTTATAGTTCAATTAACTACTTAACGCGGCTGCCGCTCGATGTTCTAAAACTAGATAAATCTTTTATTGCCGGTCTTGCCCATGATCAAAAATCGCAGAAGGTTTTGGAAAACCTGGTCTGTATGGCTCATGGGATTGGAATTCAGGTGATAGCCGAGGGAGTGGAAACCGTCCAGCAAATGGAACTAGTCCAAAATTTGGGCTGTAATTATGTGCAGGGATATTATATCAGCAGGCCGATAACCAAAGACATGCTTATCGAAAAGCTGGTCAGCAATAGCTTACCTTTATAAATGTAAACTCCGCAGTAATAAAAATGCGGAGTTTACTGCTTTTTTAGGTTAGGTAAATTAGACGTGAAAACCAGTTCTAACAAAAATCAAAAAATTTCCGAGCATAATTATTAGAAGTATAGGATAATAATAGACTGTTACTTTAGAGGGAGGTTATATCTAAGTGCAATATTTTTTATATTTTATAATTGCCGTTAGTGTCATGGCTCTGTTGTGTTTGATCAAGTATATTCCTAAACGACAGTAAATTGGAAAGCCGTCTACCGTCGAGGTGTAGGCGGTTTGTCTTTTATACGTTCCTTTTTTAAAAGTTTGGCAAGGATAACTAATGGGATTGGTCGAATTGTAAATAATCTTGCTTCGCTAGGCGGGCGGTAAAGTTAGAAATTTATTAGATGTATAGAAAGGTTTCACCATGGACAATAATTCAATCAGCAATAATAAAAAAAGAATAGTAATTGGGATGAGTGGCGCAAGCGGCGCAATATTGGGTATCGAAATCTTAAAAATCCTCGGTCAGCAATCGGAATGGGAAACTCATTTAGTTATCTCGCGGGGCGCTGAACTAACGGTTGCGGAAGAGACAGAGTACACGCTGGACCAAGTGAAAAACTTAGCTGATAAAGTTCATGATATACAGAATATCGGCGCCAGTATAGCTAGCGGGACTTTTAAAACAGAAGGCATGATAATCGTCCCTTGCAGCATGAAAACGGTTGCCGGAGTCGTCAGCGGTTATTCTGATAATCTGTTGCTGAGAGCTGCCGATGTTACAATTAAGGAGCGAAGAACTTTGGTAGTCGTACCCAGAGAAAGTCCGCTGAGCACCATTCACTTAAGAAACATGCTCGCGTTGGCTGAAACCGGGGCTATCCTTGTTCCGCCGATGGTAACTTATTATAATAAGCCTCTTAGCCTGGAGGATATGAATAGGCATATCGTTGGCAAGGTTCTCGATAAATTTGGAATTGAAGTAACCGGCTTTAATAGATGGGGCGAAAATGCCGCGTTGCGTCAAGTGTAGAGGGTGATGTTGTGCATGAGTTAACTGGAGAAATCGGTCGGATTAAAATAAATATCAAGGCTATTACTGTAGGGCAGGATTTATGTATAATCATTTCAGGGGGCGACAGTCCTCATATTGGCTGCGTCACATTAAGTATTCCAAGGCTGAGTTTAGCAGATACAGGGAGGACCAGTGCCACAACATCGGTGCTTAATTTAGTGGGGCATAAGGATGACCACGCGGCAAGCTATGTATCAAATGTCCTCGCCGCCAAACTAAATAAGAATGTTGTTGTAACCGGCGGAATTCATGTTGACAAGATAACGCCTGAAGAAATCAGGCTTACAATGGAGCTATTAAAAAGGTTAACGGATAATCTAATCGAGAAACTCAGTTAATGATAAAGGGGTGCAATTGCTTGCATCCCTTTTGTCGATCTGTCAGACTTTGCTAGCATAATAGGATTTTTAATAATGGAGATAATGATAGTAGCAATCATGAGGGAGTTGGTATAATGTTTCGTCACGAAAAGCAATTCTTACAGGAAGTCAAGGTAGAACGGCCTAACCCAACATATGCAGCGATGCTTACCGAACAGCTTGGCGGACCGCAGGGAGAGCTGAAAGCGGCTATGCAGTATATGTCCCAAAGCTTCCGCATTAAGGACCCTGAGATAAAGGACCTTTTTATGGATATTGCCTCAGAAGAGCTAAGCCATATGGAAATGGTTGCAGCAACCATTAATCTTCTCAACGGCCACGATGTTGATGCTCAGGCCGCAGACGCTGGACATATTGAAAGTCAGGTGCTGACCGGTCTCAATCCGGCTCTCGCGACTGCTTCCGGTTATTATTGGACGGCTGCCTTTGTAAATGTAACCGGCGATCTGCCTGCAGATTTGCTTTCTAATATTGCCGCCGAACAGCGGGCAAAAGTCGTTTACGAATATTTGCATCGGCAGATTAATGACAAATATGTTCGGGAAACAATTGATTTTCTGCTCAATCGTGAAGAAGCTCATAATACTTTATTCAGGCAAGCCTTCAACCGTATCCAAGGAACAAGTTCAAATCTTGACTGGGGCGTTGATGAAAATGCCCGTCTCTACTTCAATCTCTCCACTCCCGGCAAATATTTTGATTTAAAGGACCCCTATCCGCCGGCATTCCAAAACCCTGACCCCGGAGTAAAACATTAAACAGAAGCGCAAACGGCAACCATGAAAGAAATAGCCTCTTGAAGTCCAAGCCTTGCTAAAGGCCCAAGAATTACAAGAATGGTAAGCAGGTTTAAGGTTCAAATATATAACAAAGCAGATAAGGGAACATGTCACGCCGACATGTTCCTTATATTTTAGGTACGGCGTCTATTTATTAAAAACCAAATAGTACTTGCATTCTTCGTCTGTTTGATTTTGTATTTCATGATAAACATCAGCCTTGAAAAAGATTGAATCGCCAGCATGTAAATTGTAAGAATCAGTCTGATTTAAAATTACAGTTAGCTGTCCTTCGGCCACAATGCAATATTCCTCGGAGCCACGGGCGTGGGGAGGTATTAGACGAGAACTTGAATGCGGTGGGAGGGTTGCATAAGTCAAGTCTAACCCGCTGTATGGAATACCGGGCGATAATAATTGGGCCTCAAGTCCTGTTAATGGATTAAAGACTCTTTTGCGAGCCTCTTTTCTTATTACTACGCACTGCTTCGGTTGCACGTTGTCTCCGACCAAGTCCGAGATTGATAAGGACAAGGAAGCGGATATTTGCCCGGCGACGCGAATCGTTGGTATCTTTTCACCTGTCTCTATTTTGGAGAGCATAGCAACGCTGACTCCTGACAATTCAGAAAGCTGCTTAAGCGTCCAACCGCGTTTAAGCCGAGCCTCTTTAAGGTTAGAACCAAATGTACTCATATCAAAATCCCCTCTTTTTTGTAAAAAAATGATGGAATTAGTTGAAATTATTCCCAAAGTAGTTGAAAGGCAATTTTCTTAGTAGTATACTACAGCATGTTATCCTATAGTAGAATAATTATTCCATGGTGAAACGGTGGGGCGATACTGTGAATGAGCAATTACAGCAGCATGCAGACTGGGCTTCGACGCGAGCATTCCTCAATGTTCTATGCCTCAGAAATAAGGAAACTGCTATACACTCTATCCTAGTTAGTGACATTGCGGTCAAGATAGGAACTGCACTGAAAATTAGTTGTAACCAACTAGTAGACCTCTATACGGGGGCGCTGTTACATGACATTGGCAAGCTGGCGGTTCCAGATGCGATTCTATTTAAGCCAACTAAGCTAGATGAAGCTGAGCAAGATGTAATGATGCAACATCCGATTATCGGTTATAACTTACTAGGGAGAACCGCTCATTTAAATGCAATGCCTTACATAGTTTTAGGTCATCATGAACGGTACGATGGTATGGGATATCCGTTAGGGCTTAAGGGCGATGATATTCATCTGTTGGCCCGAATATGTGCGGTTGCCGATACATTAGCTGCTATGATAACTGATCGTCCCTATCAGCAAAAGGTTTCAATCTCCGCTGCTTTGAAAGAAGTAGAACGGTGCAGAAGTACACAGTTTGACCCAAAGATAGTTGATGCTTTGTCTCTGATTGATATGGAAAAGATTGTTGTTTTAGATTCGTTTTGCGCAAATGATTTGCGAGACATAATTTCTCTTTGAACACTGAACTATCCTGAGGAGACTAGGGCCTAGGATTCTCTGATTAATGCCTCATCAAGGTCACTCAAGACCTATATCTTAAGTAAACTTAAGGTTTAAGGATATAACGAAGGAGTGGATGCGAATGGGTGAAGAACAATTGGTTGTGTTTAGGTTAGGTAACGAGGAGTACGGGGTTTCCATATCCCAAGTTCGGGAGATCATTCAGTACAGGACTGCAACGAGGCTGCCTAATACGCCCGACTTTATGGAAGGCATTATAAGTCTGCGCAGTAAAGTTATTCCGGCTCTTGATCTCGCTAAAAAATTTGGGCTAAGTATGAACGTTGGAATGACAGGCACGCTATTATAGTTGATATTGCAGGTCGTGAGGTCGGGGTGATTGTAACCGAGGTTACCGAAGTATTACTGCTATCGGGCGAGCAGATTGAAGATGCGCCTTTGCTCGCTGGCTCAAATGAATGTATTAGAGGAGTAGGCAAGACGGCTAATCGATTGCTAATAATCCTTGACTTGAGCCAGTTACTTAGTGTAGACGAGTTAGAGGCTATAGTAGTAGCGTAACATATTTGGAAGAACCTGTCATTGGGAAGTTGATGCAACAGATAGATGAATCTTTGTACTACAAGACCTTGTTCTTGACAGTGAGAAGTTAGACATTGAGAGGAGCTAAAGATATGAAGTTGACAGTCGGCCAAAAGATTATGGGAGGCTTCTTGATTGTAATCGCTATTATTACAATTTTAAGCGGTTACACCTATGTGAAAATCGGGGCTATAAATGATGAGTATCAGGCAGTGCTGGATTCAAATGTTGAAAAAATCTTACTGGCTGAGGGACTGCGGACTGACGTGGCCGAAGAGGCCGGTACCGTTAGGCGGTTTAATCTCACTGGCGATCCGGCAGCTCGCGCTAAATTCAATAATATACGCATGAGTTCGGATGAAAAAATAAGCAAGATGGAAAAAATCTTCCTTACTGAAAATGCTCAGAAACTAATTAAAACCCTTAAGCAGGAAAAAGCCGCTTATGAGGTCTTTTCGGAAAAAGCAATGCAAGCTAAGCAAGCAGGTAATCAGAAAGAACTTTTGCTGTGTATACAGCAAGGAGCTCAGCCTTACGCCAATGCCCAAGAAGGTGCTAATCAACTGGTAGAAATGATTAAAACCTTTGTTGAAGGCGAACAGACTAAAATACGGGAAGACGTAAGTAGCATTCAACAGATAATGTTGATTTTAAATATCTTAGCTATCTTAGTTGCTATTGCAATTAGTTTCGTTGTCAGCCGAGGCATTTCCAGCGTAGCCCAGCAGTTAGTTGCGGCAGCCAGTGAGATAGCTGACGGGAAAATAACAAAGACTGATTTGCAAACAAAGTCGTCAGATGAGATGGGGCAAATTGCCGCTGCCTTTAATAAAATGAAAAACAACTTAAGAGAACTCCTCCAAGCAGTGTCGCAGTCAGCCGAGCAAGTCAGCGCTTCTTCGCAGCAATTAACTGCCAGTGCTAATCAATCGGCACAGGCGGCTAATCAAGTTACTGAATCAATTACCGGTATTGCCCAAGGTGCTGAAAATCAGATGAACGCCGTGGAAGAAACGTCCGCAGTAGTACAGCAAATGTCGGCCAGTGTTCAACAAGTTGCAGCAAATGCCAATAAGGTTGCCGAAGTATCTGGCCAAGCTGCTGAGTCGGCTAGGACAGGCGGTCTGGCAGTGACGAATGCTATTAACCAAATGCTACAAATTGAGCAGACAGTGAGCACATCCGCTTCATTAGTTGAGACGCTAGGCGAGCGATCCAAGGAAATTGGTCAAATCGTAGACACCATTTCAGGAATTGCCGGACAGACTAATCTACTGGCCCTTAATGCTGCGATTGAAGCAGCTCGCGCTGGCGAGCAGGGGAGAGGCTTCGCGGTTGTAGCTGAGGAAGTGCGAAAACTCGCCGAGCAGTCCCAGGAAGCAGCTAAGCAAATCGCAAAGCTTATCGGTGAAATTCAAGGAGATACCGATAAAGCTGTTGCTGCGATGGGAGACGGAACGCGAGAAGTCAAACATGGCTCTGAAGTGGTCAATGCAGCCGGGGCAGCATTCCAAGAAATTGCAGATGAGATAACACTGGTCTCCGGCCAGGTGCGGGAAATTTCGGCGGCAATGCAGCAGATGGCTAGCGGCAGTCAGCAAATCGTGGCATCCACTAAAGATATAGATAATTTAAGCAGACAAGCAGCTAGCGAGGCTCAGACGGTATCGGCTGCTACCCAAGAACAATCGGCGTCGGTGGAGGAGATTGCCGCGTCTAGTCAGGCGTTAGCTAAAATGGCAGAAGAATTACAAACGGCTGTCAGCAGGTTTAGTGTTTCGTAAGCCTTACTTTAGTCATACGGCAATAGATAGAACGAGGTAGAATTATTCAAACAATTCTACCTCGTTTCGATATATTATGCCGTAAGAAGCTCAGCGAATTTACGCGAACGATTGTAATAGTATTACCTATAAGCTTGCAGACCCAGCAGCTCCGGAATGGTAACGAGCTGCAGCCCCTTGGCCCTTAACTGGTCAATTATTTTAGGCAGTCCTTGAACAGTTCCCGTTAAATTCGGACCTTCGCCGCTGTGAAGGAGGATAATGCTGCCTTGCCTGGTATTAGCTATTACCCGATTTACAACAGCAGTGGCATTTATTCCTTTCCAGTCCTGGGGATCGACTGACCAAAGAATAACTGAATAACCATTTTGAGCCGCTGTGTTCAGTACTGTTTGGTTGAAGGCACCGCCTACCGGCCGCAGTAAACGCGGTTGAACCCCAGTTGCCGCTGAAATGGCATTGTTCGCGCGCGCAAGTTCTAACGAGATTTGGCTTGAAGACAGTCTCGTCAGTACGGTATGGGAATAGCCATGGTTACCGATAACATGACCTTCCTGAACAATACGGGCGGCGATTTGCGGATTTTTTTCAACTTCGCGTCCCAGGACAAAAAAGGTAGCTTTAGCGCCTTTTTGATCAAGGACATCCAGTATCTGCGGTGTCCACTGGACATCAGGACCATCGTCAAAGGTTAAGGCCACCTGCGGTTTAGAAGGATCGCCCATGCGATAAAAAGCCTGTTGGCGTACTGAGTTGGCGCTATCCAAATTAAATCGCCCCTTATATAATTTCTCTTAATATAAATATGCTATCAGGATTTGAAACGACAAAAAATCCTAGGCGATTGCCTAAGATTTAGACTGGAAAACAAGAGGATCACACGATTATTGCGACTTGCCCTTACATAGAATTGGAACTTCTTTAATAATAGAACATTTTGATACTAAATAGGCTTTCTCATATAGGTTGCAGGTCGGACAGATATGATTCGGAATAACTTCAATTTTGTCGCCGACCTGAATATATTCACTAAACGCTTTACTGTAAATCAGTCCGTGTTCGTCAAATACGCCGCTTAGCCTGATGTTATCTGAGTTTTTGACAAGGCCGTAGCCCTGGGTTGAGCAGATACCTTCACTGCGGTTTTGGGACGTCAGCGATTTAGCACCGGCGTCCAGTACGATTCTTTCCTCGGTTGGTTTGCTGATAACAGTAGTTAAAACAGTTGCGGCGCATTTAGTGAAATCATTAATCGCGCTGCCTTGACCGACATCCATAAAGATATATGTTCCCGGCCGTATTTCCGTTATCCCCTCAACTATTTCAGCGTGCATCATCGACGGAGTTGCGCCGATGCTTATTGTATCAATAGCTATTCCTAACTCTTTAAGGAGATTACCGGCGTGTAGCGTTCTTTGTTGGCTCTCGATTGACGCTTTGATACATGTTTCGGGATCTTTAGCTTTATATGAATGACCTTCATGCGAGAAAACGCCTTTAAGAATGACTTTCTTTTTACGTTTAATGTGGTTTGCAAGATTAATCAGCTGGTCAACGGTGATTACCCCCGAACGGTTTTCGCCGACCTCAATTTCTATTAGCACTTCTATGCCTTTTTCTTCATTTTCAAAGACTTCTTCCAGTTGGTTGACTTGGTATTCATTGTCGACACCGATTCTGATGGTGATTTTTCTGTTTAAAGCTTTAATTCTTTCTAACTTTGTTTTGCCGACGATTTCATTGGCAATGAAAATATTGGTCAGACCGTTATTGGCCATTACTTCAGCCTCGCCAACTTTTGCAACTGTTATGCCGCATGCGCCTAATTTCATCTGCAGTTTGGCGAGCTCAGGCATTCGATGGGTTTTAGTATGAGGTCTTAAGTTTACCCCATATTTATCGGCTTTCTTTTGCATAGAATACAAATTGTTTTCCATGAGGTCTTTATCAATTAACAACGCCGGTGTATCAATAAAGCTATACGGTGATTTTGCCACGACCGGAGGCCTCCTTTGCTATATCTGTTTCGTTGGTGATATTTTTAAGTTGAGCTGTTAACCTCCCTGCATATCCACTGCTTGTGACCATGCGACGATATCAGAGATAAGTGTATCATTAGTCGTCATGCCAACTGGTATACCTCCATTCTCTCTCCTCCCTCATTAATTCATTTTGCCTCTTGCCAGCGACGCTAAGACTCCGCCGGCACAAAGAACAGTAAAGACAAGGAAGGTTGCGCGAAAACCTACGAGCAGTAAATCAGCGTGGTTTTGCGTAAGATCGGCGCCGCCGACATAGACGGACAGTAAAAGCGTAACGATTGCCATGCTCATTGCCTGCCCGGTGAGCCGGGCCGTACCAAGTGTAGAGGAAGCGACACCATAAAACTGCTTCTCAACTGAACCCATGATAGCGTTATTATTAGGGGATGAAAATAAAGCAAACCCGAGGCCAATAATGGCTAAATTAACCATTAACAACCATAATGGGGTACTGGAGGTTACAAAACTAAACACAAAAAGGCCGAGCGTGTTAAGCCCCATCCCTATTGAAGCAACGATGCGCGGTTCGATTCGATCAGAGATTGAACCGGCATAGGGCGAGAATAAGGCCATTATTAGTGGCTGCGACAGTAAAATTAATCCTGCTACATCGGAGTCTATTCTCATAACAACCTGCAGTAGCAGCGAGACCATAAAGCCGACAGCAAAGGTGGCGCTATAATTTATCATAGCCGCAAGGTTTGAAAAGGCAAAAATAGTGTTGTGGCGAAAAAGACCAATGTGAAGAATAGGATAGGGGTGTTTAGATTCGTAAAAAAGGAATAGACCAAGCAAAATGATACCTAGCCCTAAGGCGTATTTTCCCCAGCTGTCTGTAGATACTGAAGATAGTCCATACAAGATTGTCGTGATGGCCAGCATATAGCAAAGGCTGCCTAGCAAATCAAACTTCTCACCTTTAGCGCCCGCCCATTCGCCTTTAAGGCGCCATAAAGCTAATACTGCTGCTATAATACCGGCTAGAGACGAGAAGTAAAAAATGCTTCGCCAGCCAAGGTAGTGAACCATTAAGCCGCCGATAACCGGTCCCAGTGATAAACCTACATAGGTTGCCGAAGCTATTACGCCGATTGCGAACCCGCGTTTCTGCGGCGGATAGACCGACGTAATAATAGCCATACCCGTTCCAAAGATCATGGAAGTTGCAATCCCGTGCCCCACCCGAAAAATAATAATCGACTCTGCGGACCAAGCCAATCCCGACAACAGGGCGAAAAGTGAAAATAGAATCAGTCCGGTAATCAGCACCTTTTTGCGGCCAATAATATCGGCCAGCCGGCCAAACGGAAGCAGAAATGCGGCCGATGCAAGCAAATAACCTGACACTACCCAACTGAGAAAAACGGTACTGCCGCTGAACTCGGCACCGATAGCCGGAATAGCAAGATTTATTGAACTGCCCATAAATGGGGCGAGGAAGGATGTCATCATAACGACTATCAGGACGGACGTTTCTAGTGAAAGATTAAAATTCATACGTGACGCTCCATCTTTGTTTATCTCACCTTATTTTATGGTACAATGTATAAAAATGACAAGCATATTATGAGGATGCATGGCCTTTATACGGCGAAAGCTAGTGTATTGATATTCTACGGAGGAATTTAATTGACGACTTGGTCTTATGCTTTAATTGTGGCTGCAGCCGTTTTATGGGGCATTATTTCGCTCTTTGTAAAAGGATTGGCAGCATATGGGTTCACTATATTGCAGATTGTTGCCATCCGGGTTGCACTCAGCGCAATTATCCTGGCGCTTTATATTGCCGTTAAGGACAGGAGCCAATTAAGAATAAAGTTGACTGACGCTAAATACTTTATTGGAACAGGAATATTCAGCATTGCGTTTTTTAACTGGTGCTATTTTAGCGCCATTCAGGAAATCTCAGTGGCAGTGGCTGCCATTCTTCTTTATACTGCCCCTGCGTTTGTTTTGTTATTATCGCGGCTGTTATTCGGCGAAAGACTGACAACTCAAAAAATAGTAGCCTTAGTCGTAACTTTCAGCGGCTGTACGCTTGTAGTGGGCGCTTTTCCAAACTTCCAAGCGACGATATCATTTTACGGGTTGGCTGCCGGGCTTGGGGCGGGATTTGGTTATGCACTATACAGTATATTCGGCAAATTTGCGCTTCGTCATTGCAGTGCGATGACAGTTACAGTATATACCTTTATATTTGCAGCTGCGGCAATGCTGCCGATCAGCGGACTATGGCAAGTAAAGACACTGCTTTTACAATGGCCAGCGGCCCTCTACGCAATCGGCTTCAGCCTTTTTTCCACCGTCATTGCTTACTTGTGCTATACTGTTGCGTTAAATCATATCGAAGCCGGACGGGCCGCCATCATTGCTACTCTTGAGCCGATCGTAGCAGCGCTAGTAGGCACAATGTTTTTCGGCGAGGTTCTTAGTTACTGGCAAGTGAGCGGCATTGTTCTCGTAATTGCTGCGGTTGCGTCTGTCCAATTGAACAATGAGTGCTAATACTATTGTTAAAAAATTAACTTGGAGGGAAGGATATGCCAAATCTAAACAACCTTACGGTTCCGCAGGAATTGTTAGTAGTTGGCGCAGCCTTGAAGGGAGGAGTTTTCGAAAGCTTGTACGAAAAACCGGCCACGTTAGAGGCGTTAGTTAAGGATTTAGCGATGGATTCGAGGGCAGCTTGGACGGTAGTAGAGGCGCTTATTTCCCTTGGCTATATAAAAAGAAAGGACGAAGTGCTAGAGTTAACTCCGGAAGCAGTACAATTATTTTTCGACGAAACCAGTGAACATTATATTGGCTACTCGCTTATACATACCTTCAATGTTATTAGATCCTGGACTAACCTGCCGGAAATACTCAAGACAGGGCAGCCCCCGGAGCGGGTGCGGGATGAACAGGATGCCCGGGGTTTTATGGCTGCTATGAAAAAGAGTGCGAAGCAAGTTGCCGACTGGCTTGTGGATATTTGTCTGGCCGGTCTGCCGGCAAATCCCCGTATTCTTGATATTGGCGGAGGGCCGCTGAATTATGCCCGTCCTTTTGCAACTGCCGGAGCATCAGTCACTGTTCAGGACTTACCGGAAATTTGTAAGCTTATGGGACCAACTATCTTACCCGGCGAAGATATTAAATTTTCAGTTGGCGATTTTACTGAAACTATTACGCCCGGTCAATTCGATCTGGCTTTTCTGGGCAATATCTGTCATATCTACGGTGCAAATGAGAATATCCGGTTATTTAAGCGAGTAAATGGCTCGTTGATGGACGGCGGACGTATCGCGATTTTGGATTTTGTCAGAGGTGAAAGCTCAATGGCTGAACTTTTTGCCGTTAATATGCTGGCAAATACCAAAACCGGCGGTACATGGACGTTGCAACAGTATACTGACTGGCTTAAATCAGCCGGCTTTAGTCAAGTTGAGATGCATAGTAAAAATGATCGGCAGATTATTACCGCGCATAAATAAGACTAAAAGGGAGCTATAATCCCCATCAACTTGCAGTTAGTTGATGGGGATTATATTTATCGTTATCATCCTTTGTAGTGGAAGCACTGAATCTTCGCAAAGTAATGAGTATGTATGCGGCATGCTCACCACCTATCGCGGCAACGGCTGGAGATCTTCAGAAGAATCAGGTGTGGGAACTCCCTGATTAGGTGCTACTGGCGTATTATCATCTACCAACTTCATCTTAATTTTGGAATTAGCCGTTTGGTGATCCGACATGTTTCTTACGAGCGGGGTGCTACTTGGTTCCAGGGATTCAGAGGAATATACGATCGCGGCGACGGGGGCAGCCATGAAAAAAAAGGTTGTAATTATACTCATAATACCATGTACTAAACGTTTAAAATTACTTTTCATGACAAGCTCCTTTCTGGAGTGCAGCGTATTGATGGGTTTATTATAGGGTATAATTTTTAGGTTTCTTTTTGAAAAATACTTTAATGCCGTTGGTAAAATCGGGTTTTAAGAATAAAAGCGGCTGGTTGGCGGTTTTAGAACTAATTATAGAAATACTACATAATTGAATTAATAGGAGAATAAATCTATTAATAAGATGAGGATCGTGTCAGGTAAGCATTCGCAGCATTGGTGGTAAATACTTCATAGGGAGGTGCAAGTTTGAAAAAAAGTGTTGATTTGAACTCAGACCTTGGGGAAAGTTTTGGCGCCTATACTCTCGGTCTTGACCAGGACGTGCTCCGGCAGATAAGTTCAGCAAATATTGCTTGCGGTTGTCATGCCGGAGATCCAATGGTCATGAAAAAAACAGTAGGACTAGCTAAAGAATTAGGGGTTGCAATCGGGGCGCATCCGGGCTTTCCGGACCTTGTAGGCTTTGGCCGCCGTCAGATGGCCTTATCTCCTGACGAGGTAAAAAACTATGTAATTTATCAGGTGGGAGCGTTAGAGGCTTTTGCAAAAGCCACAAAAGCCAAACTCCAGCACGTCAAGCCGCATGGAGCTTTATACAATATGGCAGTCAAAGATGAAAAACTAGCCGCAGCAATTGCTGAGGCTATTGCTGCCGTTAATCCGGAACTGATTTTTGTCGGTCTTGCCGGTTCCCAGATGATCAAGGCCGGACAGCAGGTTGGTCTGCGGGTGGCCAATGAAGTGTTTGCCGATCGGGGTTATAACAGCGATGGTACGTTGATAATGCGGGGTCAGCCCGGGGCCATGATTTATGACCCGGAAGAGGCGGCAGCCCGAGTGATTAAAATGGTAGCCGAGGGCACAATTACAGCTGCCGATGGCCAAGAGATAGCAATTTGTGCCGATACCGTCTGCCTGCATGGTGACAGCCCTGGCGCAGTGGAAATGGCAAGGACTATTCGTATGAGGCTGGAAGAAGCCGGAATTCAGATTTCTCCGCTTAGTCAAAAATAGTAAGGAGGGATTGTTGTTGGATTATACAGCTCTTTCACCGTCGGAAATACGGGCCTGCATTCGCCGCGGTGAATGGCGGCGACCAACAGCCGGTTTGGCGCCGGGGGTTGCCCAGGCTAATCTTGTGTTCTTACCTAAAGTACTAGCCTTTGATTTTCTGCTGTTTTGTCAGCGCAATCCTAAGCCTTGTCCGGTTTTAGATGTAACTGATGCCGGAAACCCGGAACCCAAAATCGCGGCCCCCGGTGCAGACTTACGTACTGAAATTCCCAAATACCGGATTTATAAAAAAGGAGCTTTTGTTGACGAAGTCACCGATATAGTAAGCTACTGGCGGGAGGATTTAGTGGCTTTTCTTTTAGGTTGTAGTTTCAGTTTTGAAAGTTCAATGCTGCGGGCCGATGTGCCGGTGCGACACATCGAAGAAAACTGCAATGTGCCAATGTATATCACTAATATTGACTGTCAGCCGGCTGGGATGTTTAAAGGCCCGCTTGTCGTTAGCATGCGGCCGCTGCCGCCGGGTAAGGTGGTAAAAGCCGTTCAGATAACCTCGCGCTTCCCGGCAGTGCATGGAGCACCGGTCCATATCGGGGACCCGGCCCAGATAGGGATTAAAGATTTAAGCAAACCTGATTTTGGTGATGCCGTAACAATAAACCCTGGTGAGACGCCGGTCTTTTGGGCTTGCGGCTGTACGCCGCAGGCGGTAGCGATGGAGGCTAAGCCGGAGTTTATGATTACTCATGCTCCGGGACATATGTTTATAACCGATATCAAAGACGAGAGTATTGCAACGTTATAAAGTGAAACTTATCTAGGGGTTTGTTTATTGGGGTAAATTTAATGATGTGGAGGGGTATTAATGAGTGGACCACTTCTTACACCAGAACAAAACGCCCGCAAGGTAAAAAGAAATTGGTCGGTGCTATTGGGAGCTGCTTTTCTAATGGCAACTTCGGCAATAGGACCAGGTTTCCTAACCCAGACAGCAGTATTTACCGAAAGGTTTCAGGCTAACTTTGCTTTTGCCATTTTAGCATCAATTATTATCGATATCGGCGCTCAAATGAATGTATGGCGGGTTATAACCATGTCCGGCAAACGTGGCCAAGATATTGCCAATATGGTTTTCCCGGGTTTGGGTTATTTTGTGATTGCGCTAATTGCTTTAGGCGGCCTAGCTTTCAATATCGGTAATATCGGCGGTTGTGCTATGGGCTTTAATGTTCTGTTCGGGGCAGATTTAAAAACAGGCGCTTTAATTTCTGCCGGTATTGGCATTGCAATTTTCCTTTATAAGGAAATGGGTGTTGCCATGGATACCTTTGCGAAAGTTCTTGGCGGCATTATGATCCTCTTAACAGGTTATGTTGCCATGACTTCCAATCCGCCGGTGGCTGAAGCAGCAGTCAAGAGTGTGCTCCCAGATAATTTTGATTCCTTGTTGCTGCCAATGGTAACTCTGGTTGGTGGCACTGTAGGCGGTTATATCACGTTTGCCGGCGGTCATCGACTCTTGGATGCCGGTGTCGTTGGCAAGGAAAATTTAGGTGAGGTAAACCGGAGCGCAGTGACCGGTATTGTAGTTACCGGCGTAATGCGGGTATTGCTGTTCTTGGCTGTACTAGGCGTTGTCGTTGCCGGCTACAAACTCAATCCGGCAAATCCGCCTGCTTCGGCATTCCAAATTGCGGCAGGAGATATCGGTTATAAGTTCTTCGGCATGGTCCTCTGGGCGGCTGGGATAACTTCAGTTGTCGGCTGTGCTTATACAACCGTTTCTTTCCTGCGTTCAGTTCATAAGTGGATTGATATCAATGTTCCTAAGATGATTATCTTCTTTATCATTGCCTCAACAGCAATATTTGTAACCATTGGCAGACCAGTTAATCTGCTCATTTTAGCCGGTTCACTTAATGGCCTGATTTTGCCGATCACATTAGGTACGATGCTGCTTGCCGCCCGTAACAAGAGAATCATTGGCGACTACAAGCATCCGACCTGGCTGATGATATTTGGTATCCTGGCCGTTCTTATTACAGCTTGGGCCGGCTGGCAATCGCTTATGGGGATGCAGGCCCTGCTTAAGTAGTTAATTTAGTACGGTTGGAAGGAGGGGGGATATGTACAACAAGGCGCGCTGCCTCCCTGCCGGAGATAAAAGTTTAGTTGTAGAATTCGGCAATGAAATAAGTGAAGTGATTAACCGTAGAATACGTGGGATGATGATTGTGCTGGCTAATCAGCACATCGCCGGGATTACCGAATTAGTCCCGACCTATCGATCGCTGACTGTTTATTATGACCCGCTTGTTATTAATTTTGATGAACTATGCGGTATTATCAGCGATGCCGAGAAAAATCTGAGTACGTTAGAGCTGCCAAGTCCGCAGGTAGTAGAAATTCCGACTGTGTATGGCGGTGAATTCGGGCCCGATCTTGAATTTGTTGCTCAGTATCATAATCTTTCGGTTGACGAGGTAATTGCTATCCATACCTCGACGGACTACCTGATCTATATGCTGGGCTTCACACCAGGATTTACCTATCTAGGAGGAATGTCGGAGAAGATTGCGACACCGCGGCTCAAGACGCCGCGTACTAAGATTCCCAAAGGCAGTGTGGGAATTGCGGGTAATCAGACTGGGATGTATCCGATTGACAGTCCCGGCGGCTGGCAGCTCATCGGGCGTACGCCATTGCCGCTTTACGATCCTTCCCGGGAAATCCCGGTAATGTTGCGGGCTGGCGACTATGTGCGCTTTATCCCGATTGACGCCGACCAATATAAATTGCTGGAAAGTCAAATTAGCTCAGGGGATTATCATCCTGTGACCTATCAGCTGAATCGGAGGGAGTAATATGCGGGTACTGGAAGTAATAGAACCCGGTCTGCTGACAACGGTTCAAGATTTAGGTCGTTGGGGTTACCAGCAGTATGGGGTGCCGGTGGCAGGTGCAATGGATGGATACGCGCTGCGTCTTGCCAACCGCTTAGTCGGAAATGCGGAGAATGCGGCCGGTTTAGAAGTGACAATGCTAGGGCCGGTACTAAGGTTTTGTCAGTCGACCCTCATCGTGATAACCGGCGGTGATTTAATGCCGCAGATTAATGGATGCAGTGCCGCAATGTGGCAAACATTGGCTGTGGAGTCCGGTGATGTCCTGGACTTTGGGGGCTTGCAGAGCGGCTGCCGGGCTTATATTGCGATAGCCGGAGGCATTGATGTCCCGGTCATAATGGGGAGCCGCGCGACCTATATCCGCGGGCAGCTTGGCGGTTACCAAGGACGGCAGCTTAAAAAAGGTGATTACTTAGAAAGTGGCAATAAGACTAAGGACGTAGCAGTTGGTACCAGAATTCCTGCTGAGTTGATTCCGATGTACGGCGATGAATATAAAGTGAGAGTGGTTTTAGGCCCTCAAGATGACTACTTTCCTCCTGAAAGCATAGCCGCTTTTTTGTCCGAAACCTATACCGTAACAACCGAAGCTGATCGTATGGGGTATCGGCTTGATGGCGCTAAGATTGCCCACAAAGCTGCTGCCGATATAATCTCGGACGGAATAAGCCTGGGCTCTATTCAAGTTCCCGGTCATGGTATGCCGATTGTGATGCTTGCTGACCGGCAGACTACCGGGGGTTATACAAAAATTGCCACCGTGATTTCAAGCGACATTCCCATTCTTGCCCAAGCCAAGCCCGGTGATAAGCTGCGCTTTTCGGAAATAACAGTCGGCGAAGCGCACAAGATACTTCGTGAAACAGAAATAAAACTGGCGGCCTGGAATCCATCTCGATCAGTCGAAGTTCTAACGTCCCCCTGCAGAAGATTTCGGATAAAAGTCGATGGTTGCTTCTATGAGGTGGATGTCAGAGAAGGTTAAAGAAATTTACCAGTCAGAATAATTTCATAATCGTACAGTACAGAAAAAGGTCTCAACCTACGGGAAGAGACCTTTTTCTGTAAAAGTGGATAATTTTGTTTATAATTAATGGGGTTTTGCAGGAGTTCCGCTATTTATATGGTAATAAGTGGATAAAGTCGTTGGTAAATGGTTAGGGGAAAAGGGAAGCTTTGTTGCGGAGGATGATTAATATGCATGTCACTGATTTATTTATCCGGTCGTTAGACCGGTCCCCAAACAAAACGGCCTTAATATGGGAGTCAGGTAGTCTGACATATTATCAGCTTTATCGAATAATTCTCAGCAATATAAAGATCTTCTCTCAGAATTCTATCCAAGCAAATGATAGGGTAGTGATTCATGCATCTAATGGCCCGGAATTTTTAGCGGCTTATTTTGCGCTTTCTTTTATTGGTGCAATCCCAGTAACTATTGGACCCAAGAGTACTATCTGCGAACTTAAAAAGATGTGTGATACTGTAAAAGCCTATAAGATTGCAGCCGAAAGCAGTGTCTACGCTAAACTAAAAAAGCATTTGCCAAACTGCTCAATAGCATTAATTACAACAGAGCCAGACCGGAGGGGACCAGGAAGATTTAAACAACTAGGCAGTACTGAGTATGGTCAAATAAGGTTTACTTCAGGCACTACAGGCAAAGTTAAGGCCGTGTTGCTATCCCAAACTAATTTGACATGGCGGCTCGAACAACCGGGAACACATTGTTTGTCTGACGATGTATTTATTTGCTGTATTCCATTTACCTACCGGATTATTAAAGTTCTGTTAGCAATAGGCATGGGAGCTACAATTATTTCCATGAAAAGTTTCACGATAAAAACGCTTGCCTCATATCTTGAAAAGTATCCTGCAACATGGATATGGGGCACTCCGGGCATATACAATGTACTGACAGACGGTCTTGCTAAAGAGGCATTAAAAAGCATTCGGGGCGTGTCCAGCCTAGGTTCTTATTTGCCTCCTAAGATACAGGAATTATTCCAAAATAAATTTGGCTGCAATATTTATCAAAATTATGGGCTTGCCGAGGCTATGGACTCAACAGAGATGTCTGCTAATGAGGTTCCGTTATTCGGATCGGTCGGTAAATTACGGGCAGGTGTTGAGGTCAAGTTCTTAAATATAGATAATGACCAAGGTGAAATTTTGCTTAGAGGGCCAAATGTAATGTTGGGCTACATTAATGGGGCTCAGCTGACATCTGAGGGTATCGAGGATGGCTGGCTTAGAACCGGAGATTTAGGCTACATGGATAAGGCGGGATACCTTTATATAACCGGTCGAAAAAAGCAAATTATAAATGTTGACGGTTTAAAAGTTGTACCGCAAGAGATTGAGGAAGTTCTATATCAACTGAGTGGGGTAAACTTCGTGAAGGTTATTGGTAAGCAGGATAGTTTAAGGGGCGAAATTCCTGCTGCTTATATTAAGTTGGATAGTAGCGCAAGGCTTAGCAAAGCTGAGGTTAAGAGACATTGTTTAGAGAGATTATCCCCTCATAAAGTGCCGAGACAGATAGAATTTGTTGAAGCAATAGCACTGAGGGAAAATGGCAAGTTTGATCAGAGGAGTTGTATATGAATAATTCTTCAATACTAATAGTAGGGGCTTGTACTATAACCGGTTATCATACACCCCCCACATTGGCTTTGCCAATTCAGATTAAGCGAGCATTTAAAAATAATCCGGATGTTGATGTGTCGATAACCAGCAATACCAGTTGTGTTCATAATCAGACTCTAGAACAGATGTATGCCGTATTAGAAAGTGAACTGGAACTGAGAAAGTTTGATATTGTTATCCTGCAATTCTTTAATCATTACTTAAGCAGGTTAAGCGCAAAAAAAACCAGTAAATGGGATCGGCGAAAATTTAAGTACTTAAAAAGTATACAAAAAGATTGCCGCCGCAGTTAGGGCAGGAATTATACAGTCGGTATGCAAGCAGCTTTATAGATTCCGAATATAAAACTAAGCTAAGCAAGTGCGTTGAGTTGGTGCAAAATTATAATCAGGATTGCCATGTCTTTTTGATGACGCCAATTGCGCCCACTCACAAAAAGATCTGCTATATGACAGAGGTTTTTTATAAGCACTACCAGCTTGTCCATCAAGTAGCTGACTGCTATAGCGGCGTTAAAGTTGCTGATATCTATACTCCCCTTAAAGTATGTTCTAGTGGCGAGGTTTATCAAGCTGATGGAACTCATCTTACAGACAAGGGACAGAAAGTAGTCGCTGAAGCTATAATCAAAAACCTTGAAACGGTGATAAAGAAAGGACTAAAGTAGTCTTGACATAGAAAACTCAGAGCAGTAGAATAAAGGCAATTGAAAATGCACGTTACCGAGGGAGCTCATGTTATGGGCTGAGAGTGTGCTATAAGCACTTACCTCTGAACCTGATCGGGATAATGCCCGCGTAGGAAAGGTAGTGAAAGCGTATTTTTGCGCACCCTTTTTTTGGCGGGGTGCGCTTTTATTTATTTTTATAGCTTTTCTGCAAATCAGGAAATAGTAGCGACGTGTATTTATCTATTGGAGAGGAGGCGATTTTATTTCTATTGTAGTAAACGGGGAAGAAATTCAGCTTACAAAGGGCAGTACAGTTGAACAACTGCTCGAACAAATGGGGCTGAAGGGCAGGCATCTGGTTATAGAACTGAATGAACAAATACTAACCCGGCAAGACTGGGAGACTGTGGCTTTACAGGACGGCGACCGGTTGGAAATTGTAACATTTGTAGGAGGAGGCTGAACTATGGATATTAATAATTGGGAGATTGGCGGCAAGAAACTAAGAAGCAGACTGATTGTTGGTACAGGAAAATATGCCGATCAGAGTATCTTACCGCAGGTGATGGAAGCGGCGCAGACTGATGCGGTGACCGTTGCCGTTAGAAGAATTAGTGCCGAAAACTTGCAGGAGAATATTATGGACTGTATTCCTAAGGACGCAGTTTTAATGCCGAACACTTCAGGGGCACGAAACGCCGACGAGGCTGTGCGGATTGCTAAGCTGGCCAGAGCCGCCGGCTACGGTGACTGGGTTAAAATTGAAGTTATTGCTGACGCGCGATACTTAATGCCTGATAACCAGGAAACGATTAAAGCAACCCGAGTTCTCGCCGCTCAAGGGTTTAAAGTATTTCCCTATATGAACCCGGATATCTATGCCGCACGGGAACTTGTCGAAGCCGGAGCAGTGGCAGTTATGCCGCTTGGCGCGCCGATTGGCAGCAACCGCGGTCTGCAAACCCGAGAAATGATTCGCATCTTGCTGGCAGAGCTGCCTGATACCCCGATTATCGTTGATGCCGGCATCGGGCGTCCGTCTGAAGCAGCTGAAGCCATGGAGATGGGCGCTGCAGCAGTTATGGTCAATACTGCCATTGCCTCCGCCGGTGACCCGGTCAAGATGGCTGCCGCCTTTGCTCATGCGGTGTCAGCCGGAAGGCTTGCTTATCTTGCGGGACTAGGAAGGCAGCTGGACGCTGCGGTGGCTTCCTCGCCGCTCACCGGTTTTCTGGGGAGGAGTTGAAGCTTATGTCCGTTAACGAGTTAATAAAGGAATATAAGGATTTTGATTTTGATTCATTCTTTGAGAAGCTTACGCTGCGGGATGTTGACAGGGTGTTGGATAAAGACAGGCTATCGCCGCAAGATTACCTTACTTTGCTGTCGCCGGCTGCGGTCGGACGGTTGGAGGAGATGGCCAGACGTGCTCAGACTGAGACAATAAAGCATTTTGGGCGGACAGTCCAGCTTTTTGCACCTATTTATGTATCAAATTACTGCATAAATACCTGTGTTTACTGCGGCTTCAATCATGAAAACCAATTTGCCAGACGGCACTTATCGCTGGACGAGGTGGATAGAGAAGCTCAAGTAATCAGCCGGATGGGGCTTAAGCACATTCTGTTGCTGACAGGCGAGCACCCGACAAAGTCTACCGTTAATTACATGGCCGATTGTGTGCAGGTCTTAAAGCGGCATTTTAGCTGCATAAGTGTCGAAGTATACTCGCTGACCGAGGAAGAATACCGGCAGTTGGTTAATGCCGGTGTTGACGGAATGACAATGTATCAGGAGGTTTATCAGCAAGAGTGCTACGAACCGTTGCATCCATCGGGGCCTAAGAAAGATTATCTATTCCGGCTAGACGCGCCGGAACGGGCTTGCAAGGCCGGTATGCGAACTGTTACTGTAGGAGCGCTGCTTGGTTTGGCTCCCTGGCGCCAGGAAAGTTTCTTCACCGGTCTTCACGCTGCTTACTTGCAAAACAGATATCCGGCAGTCGATATTCAGATTGCTCCACCCCGGTTGCGGCCCTGTCACGGCGGATTCCAGGCGATTGCGCCTGTAAGCGACGTAGATCTTGTGCAATACATAATGGCATACCGTATCTTTATGCCGCATAGCGGTATCGGTCTATCAACAAGGGAACGGCCAGAGTTACGCGACCAATTGATTAAGCTTGGCGTAACAAGGATGTCGGCTGGAGTATCGACCGCAGTCGGCGGGTATAGCGATAAAAAAGAAGAAGGCCAGTTTGAGCTTGCCGACGAGCGCGGGGTTGAGGAAATTCGCTTAATGTTAAAAAAGAACGGCTATCAACCGATTTTCCAAGATTGGCACTATCTATAACTTGGCCGGAAAGAGGGAGTCATGGATTTTAAGACAGCCTTAACACGCTATTTAACACAGCAACAACTGGACGCTATTGAAAAAGTCCAAATCGGAATTGCCGGTGCAGGGGGCCTGGGTTCTAACTGCGCTGCTGCTTTAGTTAGATGCGGCTTTAAAAAGTTGCGGATAATCGACTATGATTGCATCGAGCCCAGCAATCTTAATCGGCAGTTCTTTTTTGCCGACCAAATAGGGATGGCCAAGGTTGAAGCATTAGGCCAAAACTTATGCCGTATAAATCCTGATCTGGAACTCGAACTTATTCAGCAGAAAATTACGGCTCAAAATGTCGGCGATTGGTTTGAAGACCGCCAGGTCGTGCTCGAATGTTTAGACGTTCCTGCTATTAAGAGTCTGCTGGTACAGCATTATGCATCTGCCGGCAAGTTAGTTGTTGCCGTATCAGGAATTGCGGGTTGGGGAAATAGCGATGATATTGTGGTGCGGAAGGTCGGCAGTAAATTATTTGTAATCGGGGATGAAAAAAGCGGCATTGACAATATGCCGCCACTTGCTCCCCGGGTTGCCATTGCAGCTGCCAAACAGGCGGATATTGTACTGGCCTATATTCTTGGCAATATGCCGCAGGAGGGAAGATAGATGATATTACGCCGCGAAAGGATACGGCAATTTTTAAGGGCTGATCTATATGGGATTACCGACTCGCCACACTCGCGGGGAAGAGCGACAATCGAAGTAGTCAAGGCCATGCTTGAGGCCGGTGTTACAATTATTCAGTACCGCGAGAAAGATAAAAACTCCGGTGAAAAGCTTAGGGAATGCCGCGTTATCAGAGAACTGACAAGACAAGCAGGCGCGCTGTTTATTGTTAATGACCGTCCTGATTTGGCCCTGATGACTGAAGCCGACGGAGTGCACATTGGCCAAAATGATTATCCGCCCAGTGAAGTTCGGCGATTAATAGGTCCTGAGATGATATTGGGTCTGTCGACTCATGCTCCGCTTGAAGCTGAACGGGCGGAAAGGGATGAAGCCGTTGATTACATCGGTGTCGGCCCGCTGTTTCCAACTAGGACCAAGCGGGATGTCTGTCAGCCGGTAGGCTTGGAATATCTAGATTTTGTTGTACAAAATATTAATATTCCCTTTGTAGCCATTGGCGGCATAAAAACTCATAATATTAAAGAGGTAGCTAATCGCGGTGCTAAGGTTATTGCGGTAGTGACTGAGATTACCGCTGCGGAAGATATTAAGGCAACCATCGCACAGCTTAGAATGCAACTAAAGGATGCTGCTGCAAGGTGTACCAGCGAATAAATACCAGTTAGTGAGGACTTGCAATTTGGAACGTAGATAAGCTATAATATTGTTCATTGCAAAATACATTGATGCTGCGTGGTGACCGCACTTATGGACGATAACTATTATATGGGGCTAGCGTTCGCTGAGGCCCGCAAAGCTTACGATATCGGCGAAGTGCCAATCGGCGCTGTATTAGTTATCGGCGCCGAGGTAATTGCATCGGCTCATAATATGCGTGAGACTTGGAATGACGCGACAGCCCATGCCGAGGTCATTGCTATCCGGGAGGCTTGCCGCAAACTGAATCGCTGGAGATTGACGGGAGCTACACTTTATGTTACTATAGAACCGTGTCCGATGTGCGCAGGCGCGCTTGTTATGAGCCGGGTTGACCGGCTGGTGTACGGCAGCAGTGATTACAAAGCGGGCGCTGTTGAGTCGGTATTTAATATCGTTCAACATGATGCTCTTAATCACAGGCTTGATGTGACAGCTGGAATAAGAGCTGATGAATGTGCTGCAATCATGAAGAATTTCTTCAAGGAGCGGCGCAAAAAATAATATACGGAGAGGTGTCCGAGCTGGCCGAAGGAGCCTGACTCGAAATCAGGTAGGCGGGTAACTGTCTCGTGGGTTCAAATCCCACCCTCTCCGCCATTTTAAAAGGATTGAAGCTATCGATTAAATCGGTAGCTTTTTTGTTTTGCCTTTTTGTCCCTTATTTCATTTTTAAAATAGAATATGGGTAAGTATTCGCATTCCAAACCTTAACTGGAATGTGAATGCTCTTTTTTCAAGGTCTTTTAAACGCAGGTAGTAACAGCAAATTTTTTACAAATTATCAGCGCGTAGCAAGCATTGATAAACGCAACGCGGCAAAAGGATTCTTTTATTAATTACGACAAGCGCATATCCTGACAAAAAGGTAACTTTTCGGGTCTATTTTACTTAGCCTTTGCGATATATAGTTAAGCCAAAAGCGCAAGGAGGAGATGCTGTGCCAGCTTATCTAGCAGCTCTGCTATTTTGCGCGGGCGTGATAGCCGTTGTGGCTCTTATCACTGTAGGGCAGAAGTGGCTATTACCCTGGCCGCGCCGGTTCCTCATCATAGGCAGCCTGCTGCTGGCCCTGCTGATGAGCTTGTATTTGGCCATGACTTTGCTGCTCGTGATTAGAGATTAAGGAGTTGTTTGTTATGCGAAAATTTATCCGAACACTAACCGCCATACTACTATGCTCATTGACCCTAAATATGCCACTGAGTCATGCCTGTGAAGAAGGCAATGCTTTGTCAACAGCAATCGGTAAAGACGTGCCATCGGTAGAAATTGTCGTCCGCGAGGGCAAGATCGCTATTTACAGCCAAGATGAACCGCACGCCCTTTTGCAGGAAATCCCCTATAGTTTACCAAATGATGCCAAGCTTGCACCTAGCGATTTGGTTGCCTTCGAGGATATGAACTTTGATGGCTATATTGATTTGAAAATCGCTGCCTCTGTGGGCCGTGCCAACCGGTATGATGACTGCTGGCTGTGGGATAAGGCCAGCCGGAAATTCGTTTTGCATGAGGAATTAAGCCAGCTTGCCTCGTTGGTATTCAATCCGGAAAGTAAGACCGTGCATTTCTATGTCCATATCAGCGCCTCCGACAGTGAAGAAGCGACTTACACCTGGAAAAACGGTGAGTTGTCACCGATCCACAGGATTGAGCGCACCGCCAGCAAGGACGGTAAGATGCTGATCGAACGAGAGTATCGTCCCGATGAACAAGGCAAACTGCGGCTAGTGCAGGAGCGGGAAGTTTTACCGGAAGAGGCCATGGGGAACCAAGATAAGGATGTATAACGACCGTTCAAAGTATGTATTCCGTTACCTTGCTGCAGGACGCCTGGCTTGGGCTACCGCGTGACATTTGCTTGGGTTGCCAACCTGCTGAGCTGGTATTGGGCGGGCTTTTGATTACTGTGCTACCGGTGTAAGGCAACGGGCGGAAACTATCTGCCCGCATCTGGGAGGAATCATTATGAACCGAATCAAAAAAGCATTAGGCTTTGACAGTCCGTACTCGTGGGTCAAGTGGCTGCGCATGTCTTTTGCCGCTGTCGCCCTGCTTATCACCGCCGTCTTTTTAGAATATTTCGGTTCTGACGCGATGGACATGATTATGGAAGGCGATATTATCCACGGTATCATCGGCGTCATAATTCTACTCTTTATTTTCATCTTACTATTCGGGCCGACTCTGGCGGTCCTGTAGGGAGCTGCCGCACTGATCGGCATCCTAATCGGCGGGACGCGCAGCGGACTGAAACAGCGGCAAAGCTTTAAAGAAACCTACGCCACCGGCTCGGTTGAGCTCATCGAGTTGGAGAAGCTGCGGCTAAAATCGCAGGTGCTAGACGCGCTTTTGATTATTACGGCGGTTGCTTTGGTTATCCTCGGCTTTTTTTTCGCAGAGGACTTGTACGATGCCTTCGGTGAGGCGGGCTTCTATGGGTATTGGGTTGTGGCGGCCATTATCTTCATCGGATTTTGGCTGGCGAAAGTGCCTGTCAATCAGCGCTACAAGAACGCTTTCAAAGAGCAGGTTGTGGCCAAGGAGCTGCAATCGGTTTTGGACAATGTGGATTTTCAACCGGCCAACAAACTTGATGAAAGCATAATCCAAGCGGCGGCACTGTTTCCCAAATATGACATATATAACGGCAACGATTATTTGGCGGCAGACTATCATGGACATCACTTCATCCAGTCAGACGTCCATCTGCAGGAAGAGCGGGAGGAGACGTACCGCGATAGTGACGATGAATTGCAGACACGGATAGTGTGTGTCAGCGTGTTTCGCGGGCGACTTATGGTTTTTGACTATGACGCTATTTCCAATGAACCGGTCGCCGTCTATGATCGGTGCGGCGGCAAGCCAAAAAGCAAGGAGGCCATAAAAACCGAGCTGGATGCCTTCAACCGCAAGTTTTTCATCAGTGCCCCCAGCCCGACAGCGGCCTTGCGCATACTGACCCCGCCGGTGTTGGAAGGTATCATGCTGGCTGCCAGCAAGCTGGGCTGCCCGCTGAATATCTCTTTTAAAGATGATAAGCTCTATGTGGCACTGGCCTGCGCCGATGCGTTTGAGGCCGCAGGCGGCGATAAATAGTATTGCATTTATCTGCCTGCAAGACGGATGCAACACTGGAAGGAGATCTCCGGCAATGGAACGCAAGTCGTATGGAGGACGCTTTTTATACGGTAATGTAGTGCTCAGGCAGCTTGACCCGGATGAGGCCGAAGGTTTGCTTACGTTGCGGGCCTCATACGATGACCGGGAATATCAGACCATCCTGTACCGGGGCGTATATACCGGGCAATTCAGAGCCGCTCATACTGGCAAGAGAATTATTCTGGCAGAAGAACTGCCGCTGTCCCAGCTGCCGGAGCTTTACGCGGCACAGGATCTCGCGCGGCTATTTTTCACACGAGAGCATGTATCGCCAGAGTTTCTTCACCTGCTGCAACAGATGGGCTATCACCTCTATCGGCATTATCTCGATAGTGGGGAAGAATGCGTCGTTGTTGCCAGAGAAATACAAATCGGTAGGGGTGGTTAGCAGCCGTCCTAATGCATCAGAAGCAAGCGGCATAGGCAAAGCCAAGAAGGTAACTTTTACTTCATGAACTTGCGCAGCATTACCTTTAAGCTGGATGAAAAATATAAAAGGAGGGTGAACGACTATGACATTCAAAAACAGGCTCATCAAAGGTTTAATCGGTTTATGGATCGTATTGGCGGTGGCAGTTATTCCGCAACCGGCGGAAGCCGTTAATATCCAAATGACAAACCCCTATTCGGATACAATGTGGGCGGCTATCGTCTTTTTTGAGGATGCGGCTGACGAGTGGGTCACTAAGGGCTGGTATAAGATTGCACCCTAGAGCCTTTGGAGAATGTTCGAAAGGCCTTTACTTTTACCATTTATCGTTAACTGGTATCTAAAGTTGTAACCAAACGGGCCGACTTCGTAGAATATTCAAAAGACAAGGCCCGCTCGATAAGCTGACCTTGTCAAAGTTGAGAAAGGGAGTAATTATAACCGAGTGTTTGGCGCGGCTGGAACAATGGTTCGGATAGGCTTCAATATAGCATAAAGAATACCATCGTTGCACCAATAAGCAATGCTGCTGCACAAATGATAGCAATAATCATAGAGCACCTCCAAAGCCATGTATGTTAAATATAGTATTCAAAATTGAACAATATTGTTAATTTAAGTGCCTTTTAACATAAAATTGCAGATCATAGCATTCAGAACTATACAGTGCATATAAGAAGTGCAGCCACCATATGTGCAACTATTTTTTACGGCAGGAATGAATATAAGCTAATATACTTATGCCGGCAAGTCCGACTAGGGAGATAGCAGCTAAGAGCTCTTCCATAAAGCTATCCTCCTATTAATATAAGATATTACCTGCTGTATTATATGCCGATTATCAAGGGATGTTACATAAGAAAGTAAATCCGGGCTTGCTTCAACCGTATATAAAATCATTTACAGCAACTATTAGATAGGTTCATGTATACATCGTTGGGGAGATTTCCCATGCTACGCAAACAGTAGTTCTGTGGTATAATTAAGTAATACGATTTAGAAAGTGGGCGAAGTTATGTATGATAAGGTTTTATGGAAGGAAGTTGAGCGCTTACAAGCAGAACTTCGTAAAGTTGCTAGCAAAAAGGGTCTAAATTCACCTGAAGCTATTCGGGTGAGCCAAGCGTTTAGAAATAAGTTAAAAGAATATAATGATTTAGGAAGTTAAGAGCCTTAGGGCTCTTTTTTCATACACTGTCTACCATTTGAGCGCCTTTCATTCTCAGGGTTAAAAAATGCCGTTTTATTTTGAAGGCGGATGTTGGAATGTAATTTTTGCTAAAACCCGTACTGTAACCAAATGCCGCTGACTTTCATACTATACACAGGATACACACAATACATATTACAGAGGAGGTAATAGTATGGGTTTTGGTGGATTCGGCGGTTGTAACGGTCATGGTGGTGGAAGTTGGATAATTATTATCATAATCATACTTCTGCTTTTCTGCTGCTTCAACGATCATTGTGATGACAGCTGCTAAGTAAAAACTTGGTAGTTCCCGATCAACAGTAACTTGTCATAATATTGCCCCAGATAGAGACTCCGTCTAAATAATGGATGGGGTCTCTATTTAGCTTTTGCCAGAATAAACGCCACCTCGCAATATCATGGAGGTGGCGTTTGCCTATGCTGTCATTCGTTTAATTCTCTCAAAGCTAACGTTCTCGCGGATTTTGGCATGGGTTGCAACTTCAATCTCACGCGCTAAATCTTCTAAAAGAGCATTAATTTGCTCCTCGTTACCTTCTGGATAATAGCCTTTTATTATATCCTTTAGAACATCTTTACGAATCATAAAAATCACCTCACAGATAATTCGACAAAATTTTATCACATTCTTCTAAAAAAGAAAAGGTAATTACAGCCAATGGTCCTAGATCTTTCGACCTAATAGAAAAAATAAAGGAAGACTTTATCATGTAAATTTTAGATATGCGCGCAGGAATATGCCCCATAAAATGGTAATATGGATGATTAATCTGATAGATTGGAGAATATTATCATGTATGCTAAAATTCTAGCTGCCGCCGAACGCCTTGATGGGGTGGCGCATAAGACACCGGTGCTTACTTCGCGGTTACTAAACGAAAGCCTTAACAGCCATATCTATCTTAAGGCCGAAAACTTCCAGCGGATGGGGGCCTTTAAGTTTCGTGGCGCTTATAACGCGATAAGTACGCTTTCAGCCAAGGCGAAGGGCAAAGGTGTCATTACTTTTTCATCCGGTAATCATGCTCAGGCCATCGCGCTGGCGGGTCAGCTGTTGGGCGTCAAAACAACAGTGACGGTTCCCTCTGATGCACCTGCCGTTAAGCTAGATGCGGCAAAGGCCTATGGTGCCGGAATTGTGCTGTATGACCGGCTGACGGAATCTCGGGAAGCCAAGGTCCAAGCCCTTATTGACCATTACGGCTATTCCCTTATTCCACTGTTTGACCATGAAGAGGTAGTTGCCGGGCAGGGAACGGCAGCCAAAGAACTAATTGAAGATATCGGTAATCTCGATTACCTCTTTGTCCAAGTCGGGGGCGGAGGGCTGATTAGTGGGAGCGCTATCGCAGCAAAACACCTAAGCCCGGGCTGCAAGATTATTGGCGTAGAGCCGGAGCTTGCAGACGACGCGACGCGGTCGTTTAAGACAGGAATACTGCATAGAGTGGAGAATTCAGTTACTGTTGCCGATGGCCTACGATCAACCAGTCTCGGTAAAATTACTTTCCCACTTATTCAAAGATATGTTGATGACATGGTAACGGTAAGTGAGAGCGAAATCGTGGACGCAATGTATTATTTATGGACTAGATTTAAAGCCGTTGTTGAGCCGTCAGGCGCAGTTGGTGTTGCTGGAATAATGTATGGTGGTTTGCCGCTGAGCGGCAAGAAAGCGGGAGCTATCCTGAGTGGCGGCAATGTTGATGTAAGACAGACGGGAAAATTCTTTGCAGGGATGTAAGTGAACAAACCTTCCAGGTTGCTGAATGTTTTTTTAGTAAAGAAATTTAGATATTACCCGGAAATAATCCGTACAGAAGTAACAGGAACTTTACGCTACGGCTAATATTGACCAGCTTACCAAAAAGTTAGAGTTGCAAAGTTACTGTCAATATAGTATAAATATCTAGTGGGTGATTTGCCCGAGTGCCATAAATATCCGGCGCAGCTACTATTGACAATATGCCTGATAAATGGTAAGATACCTCTTGCAGTTAGTTAACTTAACTAGTCTGCAATCAACTAAATAGCTTGTTTATTATTCAAGCAATACGGAGAGATGTCCGAGTGGTTGAAGGAGCACGCCTGGAAAGCGTGTGTATTCGAAAGGGTACCGAGGGTTCGAATCCCTCTCTCTCCGCCAGTAAAGAAAATCAAGCACCTATAACCTATGCAGCATAGAGTTATCGGTGCTTTTATATTTGTCATAAGTTTTAATGTATTTCCCATGTTCCTGGTTCAACGTTGGCTGAAGGTTTTTCCTGACCGTTAGAGGTAGGGATACCGCTCATAACTGAGGAGCTATAGGTGATATTTGCATTGTTCTTTAAAGAAATATCACCGGCAGCCATAATAGCCCCCTTTAAATTGAAGGAATTTTTAGCATGAATGTCGCCGTAGGAAACTAGAACGGCGCTAGTAAAATTAACATTATTAGAATTGGAAGCATTCATATCACCGGTTGAAATTAAAAGGACATTTCCGTTAAAGTTAACATTTTGGGGAAAAACAACATTTCCGTCGACAAATATTATGCCATCCCCCGAAATTGTAGCGTTGTTGTTAATATTCCAATTACCATCGATATAATATGTGCCCCCGTTTAGATTCGTAGATTTACCGTTAAGGCTGGGATAACTATTATAATCTGCCGCTTCAAAGACTGGAAATTCCAGTGGGTGATATTCATAGAGGTCATAGGGATTGGCGATATGTAGATTGTTTCCTGTTGATATTTTACCGCCGCTGGCAATAGATGCGCCGTTTATAGTTGCGCCGTTTTTAAGATAGAGTGAACGCGCGGCGTAAATGGCGGCGTCCCCTGCTTTTATAGGAATTTTCGGCGGATTTCCTCCTCCCGATCCGCCGCCTTTTACTAAAATTGATACAGAAACTTTCTTCGTTATTCCGTCTGCACTGCCAGTTGATTCAACAATATAAGTATTATCGGCATCAAAAGAAGGTATAACAGGAGTTTTCATGGGATCAGCGTACGCATAAATTATAACTCTGTAAGTTTTTTTCTGATCCTGCGGATCATTCGTCATAGGGGTATCAATATTTAGCCACTGCCAGTCCGGAGTCTTAGACTGTTCAGCTTTTTTAAACTCATTTACTGCCCTCTTTGCGCCCGATTCGGCAATAAATTCTGCTTCCAAAGCATTCTTATTCTTTGGGGCAAGCTGCGATAAACTAGTAACCCAAGGTAATAAGCCTGAAATTACGATGGCTAAAAACATCATAACGATGATGCCTAGTAACGCAGCTGATCCATTTTGTGATCTAAGCATATAAAGCCTCCGCAGAATTAATTCAGTGTGTATACAATGGTCGAAATGGTGTTGCTTGGTGCATCCACCTTGGCGGAATTCCGCATAGTTAAAGTTATAGTTATTTTTTGGTCAAGTGAGGAATCGCGTTTAAATTCCAGCCGTTGTGTTCTGTTAATACCATAGTTATTAGTGATTTTGCCTTTGTCATCAGTAAAAATAACGGTGTTGGCATTACTGCCCTTACCTAGCGAAATTGCCCTATTATTGATATCACCGGACTTCTGATATAAAATCGTGCTTGAGGTAGTGCCGGGAACGGGCGAATCTATTGAGGTAGCATTCTTCAATTCAGCGCCAATACTATTTAAAATTTGCAGTTGATCTTGCGTATTTGCAGCAGCGTCAAAATTAAATTGCTGAGCTTTAAGAGAACCTGATAGTACGGTAAATATTCCGCTCATAACTAGGCCTAAAATGGCTATACCCATTAACAATTCAAAAATCGAAACGCCTTTTTGGCACTTAAAAGTTTTACTTATTAAGTTCATAATGTCCCTTTCGTTCAATCCGAGAGATAGTAGGATACCATACTGACCGACTGTTTAGTGCCGTTCCAAGAAACTGTGGCTCGATATGGATTTATTTTGGCATCTAAGCCCGCCGCCTCGGCCGAATCAATCCTTATGGTAAAAGCAACATTATTGATAACGGTGTCCGGCGGACTAGTCACATGTTCAGGTAATGACTTTATATCGGGTTTACCCTCATATTGCTTTAAGTCTTCTAAACTTCTTTTTGCGATATAAACTGCGTTATTATAATCGCGATTAAATATATTCGCTTTAGTCGCTTGAGCATAGGCTCCTATTAAAGCTGTTAGAGCAACAGTTATAATTATGATTCCAACGAGACAATCAACTAAAACCCAACCTCGTTGGTTCTTAATCATAGCGACAGACTTTCTAAGCATGGAGCGGCGCACTTCCTTATAACTTAATTTGCGTATCCTATTTTGAATACAACAAACTATGTGTTTTTCCTTCTTGACAAAAAAATCCATGTAAAAAACCCCTAAAATAGACACTGTTCTGTACAGTGGTCTGCTTTAGGGGCGCTTCATGCCTGTAGTTTATTTTACTGTCTTAAGGTGAAGGTATTGTCGCTGGGATGAATGCCGTCATTGCCAATATAAATTTCATTAGCATTTATAGGACGGCCGTCTACGTATAAATCAAAGGTCAGGCGATGACCATTTTTGACTTTGAAATCGATTTTGTCGGTGGCTCCGGCGGTTGTAAGCTTAAAATTTAGCTTCTCTTTATCTTTGCTCAGTTTGACTTTATCGCCTCTTTCGAGATAGTCGCCATCGACCGAGTTTATTTTACCGTCGGTCTTGATCGTACCGGTAAATGTCTGGGCTTTGCCTTTAGTTGTAACAACTAAATGAACCCCATCTTTATCCTGCCATATAGCGTAACCGCGTGTTGATCCAGGCCTAAATTTGTCCGGTGAACCGTCGGCCGGTAAATGCCACGCAAATGCCGAAGCTGTTGTTAACTGAAGAATGGCTGCTGATAATAAAATCATTTTTTTCAACCTTAACACCTCTTTTTTATTAGAATGGTACATTTCCATTCTAAGCGGCAATTCTTAGAATTTATTTAGAAGGATTAGGCAGCCAGTACCCTCTTGAAATCATTTGTTATGTATAGTATAATATGAAAACGGAACACAACGAGCCATTTTCAAGGTCGGACCGTAACAGGTTGGGTCTTGCGCAATAGGAACTCATGAACCCCGTCAGGTCCGGAAGGAAGCAGCGGTAAGTGACAATTCTTATGTGCCGCAAGGGTGCCTGATTTGTTGCGGTCCGACGTTGAAAATGGTTTTTTAATTATAACAGCCGGTTTAATCACCGGCTGTTGTTGTATTTTCAGTCTAGCAGAATTTATAAATATAAATTCTGGTGACAAAAGTGCAACCAGCGGCTTGTACTTTTGCAAAAGCGCAAGCCGGGGTTTTCTAAGCTATTTAATTAGAGCCTTTAAAGCAAGGTCAATATACCGATAGCGGCATTCTTGGTCATAATAATCAAAATGCGCAATATTGTTCATTTTATCGCCTACGAGTACCGGATATTCCAAGCTGCTGAACAGCTGGAAGATTCTCATGACCAACTCTGTTTCGGATAGTTGGTTCCCGGTTAGTTCATGGACTAACACTTTGAGTTTGTTCAAACCTGTTTCCTTCATAAACTCAATATATTCGCAGGGTGCCTCTGATTCATGCGATACCTGATCAACGAAGTTGCGAAAAATATCAGGGTATTCGAGAGTATAGTCAGCATAAGTCCTGAGGAATTTCTGCAGCCTTGTTTCCGGGGGCAGTTCTAAGTCATCCAGATAATTGAAGGAACTCATAAGCTTGGCATTAAAGGCTTTTAACGCTTCGTTGACAACAGTGTCTTTCGAACCAAAATAATAATTTATTGAGGCAACGTTAACATGAGCCAGGGCGGCAATTTTACGGCTGGTAACATGCTGGTACCCCTTAGTGCCGATGATTTTCATGGTGGCATCAAGGATTTTTTCTTTGGGGGAGAGGTTAACAGAATCGTGCTCCATTTTCCATGCTCCTTTATATAGCCTTTAGCTGTAATTAGCTTAGCGGTGAATAATTGCCTTAACTGGGTTTAAACTAACAACTATGAAACGATTTATAATTTACGGCTTATTAGGTTGGTGTCTTGAAGTTATATGGACAGGTTTAGGTTCGTTGTTGAGCGGTGATGTACGCCTGACTGCCAAAACCTATTTATGGATGTTTCCTATCTATGGCTTAGTAATTTTATTTGAGCCGGTGCATGATGCCATTCGGTTTTGGCCAGTATGGCAGCGCGGCCTTATCTGGATGCTTCTCTGCTTTACCGTGGAATATCTTACAGGCTGGATGCTGCAGAGTATGCTGGGTACAGCTCCGTGGGATTATTCCCAGGCTGTTTTAAATATCCATGGGTTAATACGCTTAGACTATGCGCCGGCTTGGTTTGGTGCCGGTCTATTGTTCGAAAAGGTCCACGATTGGCTAGACGGGGTCCGGATATTCCGGTAATCTTAGCCCACCTCCTGTTCGATACGCTCTTTTGCCACAGCTAGCATTAATTTAATCCTATTGAGCTGGTTAACCTCGCTTGCTCCTGGGTCGTAATCAATAGGAACGATATTAACGTCAGGATAAGAGCGGCGCAGCTCGTGAATCATCCCCTTGCCGGTAATGTGATTAGGCAGGCAGGCAAACGGTTGCAGGCATACGATATTATCTACGCCGCTGTGAATGAGCTCTGCCATCTCGCCTGTCAATAGCCAGCCCTCGCCGGTTAGATTGCCTAGAGACAAGTGCTTTGCTGCCAACGCGGCTATCTGTTCAATATGATAGGGCGGGGCAAACCGCTTGCTGTTTTTCAAAGCTTTGCGGAGATGACGCCGATAGAATTCGACTGCCTTGATGAACAGATCACTTTTTATGCTGCTCAGCCAAGTTCCAGCTAACAAGTCGTAGTGTACTTGACTGTCATATGCGCAATACAGGAAGAAATCCAGCATATCAGGGACTACGGCTTCGGCGCCTTCGGCCTCCAAGAGCTCGACGAGATGATTGTTAGCCTCCGGATGATATTTTACCAAAATTTCACCGACAATACCAACACGTGGTTTAAGCTGTTGTTCATCAATATCCAGGTTATCAAAATCCCGGACGATGCCAAAAACATTGTTTTTGAAGTTATACGTGCTTCCCTTCAACATATCTTGCCGGCACTTAGCGGCCCATTTGTCGCACAGCTCTTGTGCCGAGCCGGCATGCTTTTCGTAAGGCCGTACCCGATAGAGGACCCGCATCAGCAGATCTCCATAAATAATACCGATAATTAAGCTCTTAAACAGCGGTAAAGTCAAATCAAATCCGGCTTGACTTTTTCCTCCGAGCGCGAGAATTGGAATTTGGGGCATGCCGGCATCTTTGAACGCTTTACGGGCTATGGCAACATAGTTAGTCGCCCGGCAGCCGCCCCCAGTCTGAGCCAGTATAACTGACGTGTTATTTAAATCGTACTTGCCTGATTTTAAAGCCTGTAATAATTGCCCGACAACAATAATGGTGGGGTAGCAGGCATCGTTGTTAACAAATTTTAAACCTTCATCAATAGCCGCTTTATCAGGTGTAGGAAGCACTACAATCTGGTAACCGGCCTTGAGAAACCCCATTTCGAGAAATTGAAAGTGGATGGGTGACATTTGTGGTGCCAGTATTGTATGGCACTTTTTCATTTCTGCGGTAAAGTCGGGCTCACGCGCAGCAGCAACTTCCAGAGTTTGGCTAAGAATCGAAGACTGCGCTATCTCATTAAGGGTAGCCAGCAGTGAGCGAATTCTGATCCGCGCTGCGCCAAGATTATTGATTTCATCAAGCTTAATAACGGTGTGTATCCGATTGTTTGAATCTAAAAGCTCTTTTACTTGGTCAACTACAACGGCATCCAGACCGCAGCCGAACGAATTTATTTGAATTAACTCAATATTGGGCTCCCTGGCAACAAATGACGCGGCTGCATATAGCCTTGAATGATAGGTCCATTGATCAACAACCCGGAGCGGCCTGGGAGCAGTGCCCAAGTGCCGGACGGCATCCTCTGATAATACCACCAGACCATAGGAACTAATAAGTTCGGGTAAACCGTGATTAATTTCAGGGTCAATATGATATGGTCTGCCGGCCAGAACGACACCTTTGACATGTTTCTCGGCCATGTAGGCAAGGGCCTCTTGACCTTTGCTGCGGACATCGGCTTTATACTGTTCAAGTTCGGCATAAGCCTCATCAACCGCAGTGATAAGCTCTTTCTTGGTTATGCCTTCGCCGGCCAGTTCTTCGGCCAGTCGGCTAATTAGACGATTGCGATGATTCAATGGCAAAAATGGGTGGAGAAATTCGATATCATTATCCCGCACACAATCCATATTAGATTTAATGTTTTCCGGGTAGGAAGTAACAATCGGGCAGTTGTAGCAATTGTCAGCGTTCTCGTCTTCTTTCATATTATAAGGAATGCAAGGGTAAAAAATCTTTTTAATCCCTTTTTTCAGTAAATCACTGATATGTCCATGGGCAAGCTTGGCCGGATAACAAATAGAATCAGAAGGAATGGTTTCCAAGCCCAGCTCGTATAGTTTGCGGGAAGAACGCCCGGATATGATTACTCGATAGCCTAGCTTGGTAAACAAAGTAAACCAGAAGGGATAATCTTCATATAAATTAAGAACCCTTGGAATCCCGATAACCCCGCGCCGAGCCAGATGTTCCGGTAAGGGCTGATATTTAAATAGACGCTGGTATTTGTAAGCATACAGATTAGGCGGCCCGTCTGCCGGCTTAGCTTTGCCGATGCCCCGTTCGCAGCGATTTCCGGCATGAAATTCCAAGCCGTTAGAAAAGTGCTGGGTAGTAATCAGACAATGATTGCCGCATAATTGGCAGCGATGATTGGTTGTATGAGCCGTAAAGCTGGTAAGTTCGGCTGCGGGCAGCAATGAAGTTTTGGTGCCTGAACTGCATCTTTCCCTGGCAATAAGCGCCGCGCCGAACGCGCCCATCAGGCCGGCAATATCCGGGCGGACTACATTACGGCCGATTGTCTGTTCGAACGCCCGCAGGACGGCGTTATTATAAAACGTTCCGCCTTGAACGACGATTTTGTCGCCCAGTTCGCTGGTGTTTTTTAACCGAATAACCTTGAAAAGGGCGTTTTTAACGATGGACAGCGAAATTCCGGCTGATATATCGCTAACTTTGGCTCCATCTTTTTGGGCTTGCTTAACTTTGGAATTCATAAATACAGTGCACCGGCTGCCGAGATCAACCGGGCTTTCAGCCTCCAGGCCAAGCTGAGCAAAATCGCTTACCGACATATTCATAGCTTGGGCGAAGGTTTCTATGAATGAACCGCAGCCTGCCGAACAAGCTTCGTTAAGCATGATTGAGCTGATGACTCCGTCCCGAACAAAAAAGCTTTTCATGTCCTGCCCGCCAATATCGAGCACAAAAGTAACATCTGGCAAAAAGTATTTGGCCGCTTTTAGATGGGCTACTGTTTCAATCTCGCCGACATCAACCTTCAAGGCGGCCTTGATAAGCTGTTCACCATACCCGGTAACAGCAGAATAAGCAATTTGTGTGTTTGAATTTAGGCGGGGGTAAATATCCTTAAGAGCGGCAATGACGGTTTCAAGCGGCTTGCCTTTATTGCTGCCGTAGTAGGAATATAGCAGGCTTCCATCTTCGCCGATCAAAACAAGCTTTGTCGTTGTTGAACCGGCATCTATTCCCAGATAAGCCTTGCCGGCATATTCGGCCAAATTTCCGCGCTGTACCGAGCTCTGTTCATGCCTGGCAATAAACTGCTCATATTCCTGTTTGTCCGAAAAAAGCGGACTCAGGGAATCTTCGCTTTTATGGACCAGATTAGATAATTTCAGAGCTTTATCATGCATAACTTCATACGAAATAGGGGCGTGCTGCGCGGTTAAAGCTGCGCCGAGTGCGACAAAATACAGCGAGCAATCAGGGTTAAATATTTGCTCGGGTTTTAAGTCTAATGTCTCAGTAAAGCGGCGCCGCAGCTCTGATAAGAAGTGCAGAGGACCGCCGAGAAAGGCGACGTTGCCGCCGATTGCCCGTCCTTGAGCCAGACTGCTGATGGTCTGATTAACAACAGCTTGCAGCACAGAGGCGGCAATATCTTCTTTAGAAGCACCTTCATTCATGAGTGCCTGAACATCGGTTTTGGCAAATACTCCGCACCGAGAGGCAATGGGATAAATAGTTTTATAGTTCTTAGCCAGTTCATTCAAGCCAAGCGGATCGGTGTGCAGCAGTGCCGCCATATGATCGATAAAGGCTCCGGTCCCGCCGGCGCAAACACCATTCATTCGCTGTTCTACCGTACTGCCGAAGTAGGTTATTTTGGCATCTTCTCCGCCGAGCTCGATTGCGGTGTTTGTCGCCGGGATAATACGTTTAACCGCATTTGTTGAAGCAATAACCTCTTGGACAAACGGCAAGTCTAAAGAATGGGAAATTCCCATACCCCCGGAACCGGTAAATATCACGGAAAGCAGTCTTTTACGCAAAACATGTTGGGCATTGCTTAACACAGCCTGAAAAGCAGCAATTGTATCCGAAAAGTGGCGGGCATATTGCTGAAATACAATATTGTTCTGCTCGTCGAGGACAATCATCTTTATTGTTGTTGAACCAATGTCAATGCCAACACGCAAAATATTAGCCATTTTTATACGTCTCTCCCCCATTACTACAAAATACATAATTAAGTTAAGGCGTAATTTAAACACTGTTTAAACTCATTATATATATGAAAGGCAAAAACGGCAATTATTTTTACTGCTAAATATGGACATTGAAATTTTAGGCTTCCAATAATTTAGTTTCATTTATATATATATATATTTTTATTGACATGAAAAGTTGTCAAAAAATAGTTGATTGATCCGAAAGTATGGTAGGATTTTTGCGCCTTATAGCGGAGGGGTTATTTACAGTAAAGAGGATAATTTATTCTTATGTGGAATTAGAATAGGTGCTGTGAGGAGGTAAGAATCATGGCCTATGTGGCATTATACCGGCAATGGCGGCCGCAGGATTTTGATAATCTTGTCGGTCAAGATCATATTAGTATTACATTAAAAAATGCGCTCAGCACCGGGCGGATTACGCATGCCTATCTATTCGCCGGCCCGCGCGGCACAGGTAAGACTAGTACGGCCAAGATTTTAGCTAAAGCGTTAAATTGTGAGCATGGACCGACTCCTACGCCCTGCAATACTTGTTCTAATTGCCAGAAGATTACCGAAGGAACGTCGATGGACGTTTTTGAAGTTGACGCCGCCTCAAATCGTGGTATTGATGAAATTCGTGATTTGCGGGAAACCGTTAAATTTGCCCCGGTTGACGGCAGGTATAAAGTATATATTATCGATGAAGTACATATGCTGACTACCGAAGCTTTTAATGCATTGTTAAAGACATTGGAAGAACCGCCGGCCCATGTAGTATTCGTGTTGGCAACGACCGAGGCGCACAAGATTCCTGCAACCATTCACTCAAGATGTCAGCGGTATGATTTTCGCCGCATCGGGGTGCAGGAGATAGAAGCAAGACTGGCTGAGGTTGCGGCTAAGAGCGGCTTGGAGGTCGCTAATGACGCACTTCGGCTAATTGCCGTTCATGCTGACGGCGGGCTTAGGGATGCGTTGAGTATTCTGGATCAGTGTACTACGCTGGGCGAAGGGGCTATTACAGCAGTTAGAGTCCGTCAATTGTTGGGCTTGGTTGGTCATGAATGGATTTGGCGTTTGACTGAGAGTTTGGCTGAACGGGATGTTAAAACGGCGTTAACAGAACTTGACGAACTTATTAATAAGGGGAAAGATGTCAGGCAGGTCTTATTGGAAATGGCGCTCCATGCCCGGAGCCTAATGCTCTATAAGGCTGCGCCGGAGATTGATAATATTGCAATGTACAGCGAGGATAAGGCGATTTTGGCTGAGCAGAGCGCCAAATTTAGCCATGCCGAGCTAGTCAAACTTATTAAGCTTTTAAATGAGGCGTCGAATGAGGCAAAATGGGCGCCTGAACCGCGGATACCGGCTGAAATTGCATTTTTATCGGCATGCCGCCGGTCGGGCGGTGAGGAACTGACTGATTTGGTTGAACGCATCGCGATTCTAGAGGCTAAATTGGCCGGCGGAGCGCCCGTCAATGCTACGCCGGTCCGTGCGTCGCTGACGCCCCGAGCGGAGCTGCCGTCGGCTCCTCCGCCCATCCCTGAGCATAATGCCCCGGTCTTTGTTCCGGCAGCGGCTCCAATGGCAGGGCCAAAGGGTTCAGCAGCCCCAACGGCAGAACCAAAGGCTGCTGCGGCCCCAACCGCTGTTGAGCCTGCTGTACCTAAGGTTGAATTTTCAGCCGGGATTAAAGAAGCTTGGGACAGAGTTCTTAAAGAACTTATTGCCAACGGCAAGCGGTCAGTTCATGCCTGTGTTGCGCAGGGGCAGCTGATTAGCTTGACGGACAATAAAGCAACAATTCAATTTACCGCAACTTTTCCTAAAGAACGTACCGAGAAAGAAGATTTTCGGGCAATTCTTGAAAAGATTTTTACCCAAGTATGCGGCAAGAATATAGCTGTTAGCTGTGTGCTTGGCAGTGCTGAGCCCAAGGCGGTCAAAGCACCTCCGCCGGCCCAGCCTAAAGCCAATGCCGAGGCGGAAAATATTGCGGCTCAGCATCCTGCCTTACGGGAAGCTATTAAAATGTTTGGCGGTAAGATTGTAAAAGAAGAAAAATAAAAATAGGGAGGAATACTATGTTTGGTAATATGGGTAATATGGCTGGTATGATGAAAAAGGTTCAAAAGTTGCAGGCTGATATGGCTAAGATGCAGGAAGAGTTAAAAACGCGCACCATCGAGGTATCTGCTGGGGGCGGAGCTATAAAGGTCGTAATGAACGGCGAAAAACAGATTAAGTCGCTTAAAATTGCGCCTACCGCTGTTGATCCTGAAGATGTCGAAATGTTAGAAGATCTAGTTGCCGCTGCCGTTAACGAGGCTGTTAAGAAGGTTGAAGATATGATGGCAAGTGAGATGAGCAAACTGACTGGCGGCCTTAACCTTCCGCCCGGAATGTTCTAATGCAATATATAGCGCCGCTGGTAAAGCTGATTGAGCAATTCCGTGTTTTGCCCGGGATTGGGCCAAAGTCGGCTGTCCGGCTGGCTTATCATATTCTAGAAATGGATAAGGTCAAAGCCCGAGAGTTAGCGCAGGCTATTGTGGAGGCTAAAGAGAAAGTCGGCTATTGCAGCCAATGTTTCAATTTAACCGATTGCGATCCATGCCGGATCTGCCGGGGTGAAAATCGCGACAGGACGCTTTTGTGCGTAATTGAAGAGCCGCGTGATGTTGCTGCTATGGAACGAACACGGGAATTTAAAGGTCTTTATCATGTGCTGCACGGTGCACTGTCGCCGCTTGAAGGAATTGGGCCTGAAGAAATTAAGGTTAAAGAACTGCTCGCCCGCTTGCAGAATGAAGAAGTAAAAGAGGTAATTATGGCAACAGACCCTGATGTCGAGGGTGAAGCTACTGCCATGTATATCGCTAAGTTATTAAAACCGCTTGGTATAAAAGTCAGTCGTATTGCCCATGGCTTACCTGTGGGGGCTGATCTTGAGTATGCTGACGAAGTAACATTGTCTAAAGCGCTGGAAAACCGGCGAGAGATGTAAATAAACAAAAGAGGCTGTCGATAGACGGCCTCTTATAAGTTTACTAGCGGCTTGTGCGCTCATGCTCGGCGCAAGCTGTTTGTTTTTTAATTTAGAAATCGGCGCGAGGAATTGGTTGTATTCCAAAATTCGCATTATCAGTCTGGTAGAGCGGTATTAGACTAATGTTGGCACTCTTGGAGACGTGAAGGGGGGGTAGCTTAAAGTATTTACCGGTATAAAAATTCTGGAACTGGAGCTCATAGGAGCCAGACGCTAAATTACTTACGGTAAATTGCTCACCTTTACGAATAGTAAAAATTGCGGCTAGTTCTGTTTTTGTGTCTGCTAATCTAAATAACGCGGCTTTTACGTGAAAGCCGTTTTGGGTATTATCGAACAGCAACGAGATATCTCCGGGTAGATTTTTTAGCTCATAGCCGGATTGGTAGCCTGTCGCAACTAAATGATCAGCCGGCGGAATGAAGGGTTTACGAAGTTGGCTGGGAGGAGGAGTTTGCTGATCGTTCACGGAACAGCCGCCTAGCGCCAGCAGTGAGATTATCAGTAGTCCCGCCGCCAGTAGTGTGGCTATTTTATTTTCAAACAGTCGGTTGCTGATGATAATCACCTCCGTTTAACTAAACTTTATGCCATATTTCCATTATAAACAAGAAACTCCTCTAAGTAATAATATGATATATATTGTTTAATAAACCTGTCCTTTGGGAAAAATAACCTTAGGAGGGGATGAGGTATGCAATTTAACTTAAATATGGCGACGGTACGAAATTTGTTTGAGCAATTGCTAGACAATAAGCCACCAGAACCTAAGCCGCTGCCCAAGCTGGCTGATGTTGTAGAGCAGGCTCGGCAGGAGTGGCTGGCTGCGCAATCATATTATGATACAGTTAGTGATAAGGACTTGGTTGATCACGCAGTCTTTTTAATGCAGGCGACTGAAAAAAAATATATGTATTTATTAAAACAGGCGCGGCAAATGGGAGTAACCCACTCGCCATATTCGCCTGAGATGTCCCATGATGGAGCTGACAGTCTAATTGGCAGTCAGGCCGATTTAGAACAGTAAGATTACGACGTTACCCTAGTAAGTGGCGGGTAACGTTTTTTTATTGAATCCCGTCTTTGTCTAAAGAGGTTTGATATAATAATATTGATCGGTCTATATGGGGGGATCTGAGTGGCACTAGAGCCTATGATTGCAGAGTTAGCAAATAAATTAAATGATAAAACAATTGTGAGAAGGCGGGATTTTCACCGTCATGCTGAAACTGGCTGGACAGAATTCAGGACAGCATCAATCGTGGCTGATGAACTGACCAGATTGGGTTATCAGGTGCTAGTCGGCGAGGAAGTAGTAGATGCTGATAATATGATGGGAGTACCGGCGCCAAACGAACTTGAACAGCATGCAAGGCGGGCTATTACTCAAGGCGCTAGTCCTGAATGGGTAAGCAAAATGGCTGGTGGCAAGACTGGGGTAATGGGGATCTTGGAGTTCACAAAGCCCGGACCGACAGTTGCGCTGAGATTTGATTTGGATGCCAATGATGCCAATGAAGCGGAAACTCGTGAGCACCGTCCATCTTGCGAGAACTTTGGCTCGATTAATAAGGGCGCAATGCACGCCTGCGGTCATGATGGGCATGCTGCCGTTGGTCTGGCAATTGCAGAAATTTTGGCAGAATTAAAAGATGGCCTGCGGGGAAAAATCAAATTTATCTTCCAACCGGCCGAAGAAGGCGTTCGCGGTGCTAAAGCCATGGTAGCTAAAGGGATAGTTGACGATGTTGATTATTTATTGGGGATGCATTTTGGTTTTCAATTACAAAAAACGGGTCAGATTGCCTGCAATGTTAAAGGGTTTTTGGCAACAAGCAAATATGATGCAACCTTTACCGGCGTACCTGCTCATGCCGGAGCAGCGCCGGAAGTTGGGCGAAATGCCTTGCTGGCTGCGGCGGTTGCAGTGCTTAACCTGCATGCAATACCGAGGCATAGTTTAGGTTCATCACGGATAAATGTCGGTATAATGCACGCCGGCAGCGGACGTAATGTTATTCCGTCAAAAGCTGTAATCAAGCTTGAAACTAGAGGCGGCAATAGTGCGATTAACAAATTCATGGCAGATGAAGCCTATCGTGTTATTAATGCTGCTGCGGCTATGCATGGGGTGAACGTTGATATTAAGGAAGTGGGCGGTGCCGCCGGCTGCAGCAATTCGCGCGAACTTGCAAATGACCTAACAGCGATTGCAAAGGAGTTGGGAATCTTTAGTGAAATCGTCGATGAATGTGACTTTGGCGCCAGTGAGGACTGTTCTTATTTCATGGAACGGGTACAAGAACGTGGTGGCCAGGCCGCCTATGCTCTTATCGGTGTAGGCTTGGCTGCTGGGCATCATGACTCCTATTTTGACTTTGACGAAAGTGCTTTAGGAATGGCTGTTAAATTTGTGGGTACAGCGGCAGCTAACTTATTGATGCGATAGTATTCATGCTTATAAAACACTGTTTGGCTAGTAATAGTCGGCAATGTTTTATTTATTCATAATCTGGACTAACCGCAATATATATTATTAAAACCAGGATGCAGAGGGGGCAAATAATGGATTTTGCAGACCTTGGCAGACGGCTGCTTGGAGATTGCAGTGAAGAGGAATCGACCGTAACGCCGCCAACATTAGCAGATGCATTAGAGGAGGCAAGGCAGGAATTGTTGCAAGCCCAGCGTTACTATAACCAAGTTACCGATGATGATTTGATTGAACACGCGATCTACTGGATTAAGGCGAGTGAAAAGCGATATACCTACCTGCTTAGAAAAGCGCGTAATGAGGATGACCAATAACGCGGATAGAATTGAAGGATATGAGCATGACAAAAACTTATTTGTAAATTAGAATGTAAATAAGAATGAGGTGATGATTAGAAATGCCAGCAATACCAGTCGAGTTAAATATTGTTTTAGCGTATGCGTTTGGTATTCTTTTAATTTTTCTTATTGGCCGGGTTTTCCTTATGCCAATAAAATTAGTACTGCGTCTGATCTACAATGGATTGATTGGCGGCATCATGTTATGGGTTCTTAATTTTGTAGGCGCATACTTTGACTTTAGTATCGCAATAAATCCGATAACTGCGCTTGTGGCTGGTTTCTTGGGGATGCCGGGGATAATAATCTTGGTACTTTTCAAATTGCTTATTTAAAAATAGCATTCTGTCCGCTTGGTATAAATTTACCCGCCTTCTTGGCATAATTATAGCAGCGGCTGACTTACTTTCGGACAAGGGGTGCTGTCATTGAATAGTATTCAAGAGGAACTAATTATCGAAGCATATGTTGGCGAATATGCCAGCGGCAAAAGCGAGAATGCAGTAAACCGGGCTATTAGACTGCGGCGCAAAGGCTTGCCGATAACGCTTGTCGATTTAGATACCGTTGAGCCTTGTTATACGCTTCGCCCTATAAAGAAAGAACTTGAAGAAATGGGCATCGATGTTGTTGCCTGGGAAACCCGCGATACTACCGGGCTTGGCGAAGCAGGCAACGTTATTAAAGGATCAATGCGCTGGGTTTTGCGCCGGAAAGGTAATATTATTATGGACATCGGATATGGTGTTCATGGGGCCAAGATATTTAATTTGATTGAGGGCGCAGATGAAAACCCCTACTTGAAAATAATAGCCGTTGTTAATATGGCACGTCCTTTTACCTCAACTGTAGACAATATTATCGAGTATATCGGGACGCTTGGCAGAGTAGACGCTATGATTAACAATACCCATATTGCTGAAGAGACTACAGTTAAAGTTGTTCAGGATGGAGCTCGCGGCGTAACCGAAGCTGCCCGAATCCTTGGATTGCCTATTATTGCCACCTCGGCAGTTAAGGAAATTGCCGAGGAAATTGGCGATAGCGATTGCATGGGAAATCCAATTTGGCCGCTTGAGCGGATCATGCCTCGAACATTTTGGTAATAAATCATGTTCATTAACCCGCTAAGCGGGTTAATATTATTTGAAATATCGGTATAAACATGTATATTTGAGCATATAATTTAATTTGTGGGCTTATACCTGGTAAATACCGGTCATACGTGACAATATTGCGGCCAATATGCGTTATTACAAGAGTTTATAAAAGTTTTATAAACATTACTTATAAACGTATTGACATAATACAACAAACCATGTTAGTATATCGAAGTTGTCGCTTGCAGCGATAACAGAAACAAATAAATATGTATTGACATGACTACAAGGTTATGTTAACATGTATAAATGTTGCTGCAATGAGCAACGAGATAGAAAAAAAGCTGTTGACACAGTGAAAAAAGCTGTGATAACATATAAAAGCTGTTAACGCGCAGATAACTGCGAAGTAAGTTAACATGTTCCTTGAAAACTGAACAATGTAAGGTTTAAACAATATGCCAGATGTGCGGTGCTTTTCGAAGCACAACTAATAATTGCTTTATTGATTATAAGAGCCATCAAGGCTCCAATAATATAACTTTATTGGAGAGTTTGATCCTGGCTCAGGACGAACGCTGGCGGCGTG
>JGI24708J26588_10000049_pt1 | contig 78220 bp, 55 predicted proteins | sample BioPla1DNA2_FD_26588 | JGI IMG/M metagenome (IMG submission 26588) | reverse complement strand
GCCAAGGCCGGATTTGTATCAATGGGCTTCCATGCATTTTGGTAAATGATCTTTTCAAGGATCAGACCCCCTTGACAAAGGGGCATTACATATCAGTATTAAACCTAAAAAGACTTCTTTCTTAATATACACTCTTCCCTTTTGGGACCGTTTGAAAGTATATGTATAGGCACCTGTATATTCTGCTCTATAAAAGCTACATAATCCCTGCATTTTGCGGGTAAATCCTCAAAGCGGGTGATGCCTCGTACATCTTCCTTCCAGCCGGGGAGCGTGTGGTATATGGGCTTAGCCTTTTTAAGCTCGGGAGTAACGGGAAAATCATGCCTAATTTGACCGGCTATATCGTAGGCTATGCATACGGGTATTTCGTCAAGGTAGCTCATAACATCAAGGTTAGTAAGCGCGCACTCTGTTGCGCCCTGCACCATGCAGCCATAGCGTGTGGCAACGGCATCAAACCAGCCTACATCCCTAGGTCTGCCTGTTTTTGCGCCGTATTCGCCGGCATCGCCTCCGCGCCGTCTAAGCTCCTCCGCCTCATCGCCATAAAGCTGGGTGGGGAATACTCCAGTACCTACGCTGCTTGAATACGCCTTTGTAACGGCTATAATTTGTGTAATTGCATGGGGCGCAATGCCTGCGCCTACAGAAGCATAGCCTGCAATAGGCGAAGATGAAGTAGTGTAAGGGAATATGCCGTGGTCTGGGTCTCTTAATGCACCAAGCTGGCCTTCTAGCAGTATGTCCTTACCGCTTCTATGCGCCTCATTTATTATGGGAGTGGTATCCGCAACCATAGGCTTTATCTTTTGACCCAAAGCATAGTATTTTTCGGTATATTCGTCAACATCGAAAGGTTTTTCGTGGTATAGATGTTCCATAAGCACATTTTTCTTTACAAAATTTGTCTTAAGGCGGCTGTAAAGCAAATCCTTATCGAAAAGCTGGCACACCATTATTCCGACTTTTGCAGCCTTATCACTGTAAAAAGGAGCTATGCCGCTCTTGGTTGAGCCGAATTTCCTGTCCTTAAGCCTTTCTTCTTCTAATGTATCAAGCGCTATATGGCATTCCATAAGCAGTTGAGCGCGGCTTGATATTAAAAGCTGAGGGGTAGGAACGCCCCTTTCCTCTATTACTTTAAGCTCGCTAAGTAAGGCGTTAATATCAAGCGCAACGCCGGGACCTATAATATTTACTACATCGGGGTGGCAAATGCCGCTAGGAAGCAGGTGCAGCGCGAACTTGCCATATTCATTAATAATAGTATGCCCTGCGTTTGCACCGCCTTGGAAGCGTATTACCATATTGGCTTTGTCGGCAAGCATGTCGGTTATCTTGCCCTTGCCCTCATCGCCCCAGTTTGCGCCAACTATCGCTCGTACCATTTTATTACCCCCTAAATGTATCTAAAATCCTTGAAGCGGCTTCCACCGCGTTTTCCCTATCGCCAAAGGCGGTAAGCCTAAAATAGCCTTCTCCGCTTGGGCCAAAGCCAACGCCGGGCGTACCCGCTATCTGGCAGTTTTCGAGCAGATAGTCAAAAAAGCTCCAGCTATCCATTCCCATGGGTGTTTTAAGCCATATATAGGGCGCGTGTACTCCGCCTTGGAAGGCTATATTGCATTTTGTAAGCGCATTGCCAATTATTTTGGCGTTTTCCATATAATAGCCTATGGTTTCCTTTATTGCGGCTTTGCCCTCGTCATCGTATGTTGCGGCGGCAGCAACCTGCACGGGATAGCTTACTCCGTTAGATTTTGAGCCAAGCCGCCTTTGCCACATTTTATTTAGAGAATATTTATTGCCTTCATCATCGCTGCCCTGTATTTCCTTGGGTATTACATTATAGGCGCACCTAACGCCTGTAAAGCCCGCAGTTTTTGAGAAGGAACAGCACTCTATAGCAACTTCCTTTGCCCCTTCAACTTCGTATATAGAAAGGGGAATATTTTCATCTGAAATAAATGCCTTGTACGCAGCGTCGTATACTATTATAGCATCGTTCTCGCGCGCCCAGTCTACATATTTTTTAAGCTGCTCACGGGTTAAAACTGTGCCTGTTGGATTGTTGGGATAGCATAGGTACAATACATCTACATCATTATCCGGAAGCGGCGGAACAAAGCCATTCTCCCCTGTTGTAGGCAGGTACTGCGCCCTTTGCCACTGACCGTTTTTATATTCCCCAAGCCTGCCTGCCATGGCGTTAGAATCCACATATACGGGGTACACGGGGTCGGTAAAAGCGATTTTAGCAGAGGGGCAAAACAGCTCCTGTATGGCGGCGGTGTCTGTTTTGGCGCCGTCGGATATGAACACCTCGTCCTCATCTAGTTTAACGCCGCGGGCTAGGTAGTCATGCTCTATTATCTTATTAATTAAAAACGAATAACCGCTTCCGGGGGGATAACCCTTAAAACCCTCTTTGGTAGACATATTAAGGGCGGCTTCGGCAAATTTTTCCGCTATGTATTTTGGCAGGGGCATAGTTACATCGCCTATGCCAAGGCGAATAAGCTTTCTGCCTATGCGGTTTTCCTCGTACTTAGTTAGCCTTTCAGCTATCTCCTGAAACAGATAAGAGCCCGGCATACGGGCGATATTGGTGTTAATCAGCATAGTACCCTCCTATAATAATATTATGCTATCTATTAGTAATATGTGCTTTCAAGCCATTCGCCGTCAAATACAAAGCTGGCAGGGCCTGCAAGGTATACATGGTTATCGCTTGCGTCCCAGCAAAGCTCTAAATTGCCGCCGGGAAGCTTAACTTGCGCCGTTCTATCGCTAAGGCCGCATAACACAGCGGCGACTATAGCCGCGCTTGCGCCCGTTCCGCAGGCAAGCGTTTCGCCCGTTCCCCTCTCCCACACGCGCATTTGAAGTATATCCCGCCTTATTACCCTTACGAACTCTACATTAGTACGCCTTGGGAAAAGAGGGTGATTTTCAAACATAGGACCTAGGGTTGGAAGGTCTATAATTTCTGGGTCGGGAACGAAAATAACGCAGTGCGGGTTGCCCATATTGACGCATGTAACATTCCACTCCTGCCCCAGTATCTGCATACGGTGCTGAAGCACTACTTCGCCTGGCAAATCCACCATTATTTTGTCGGGGTCTAGCTCAGGGGAGCCCATATCCACCCTTATGCGGTTTACCTTGCCCTCCTGCAAATTAAGCTCCATATTGCGTATGCCGCTTTTTGTTTCAAGGCTTATCTCTGTTTTGTTTGTAAGCCCGCGCTCATACACATATTTACCTATGCAGCGCGCGGCATTGCCGCACATCTCCGCTTCAGAGCCGTCTAGATTGAATATGCGCATACCGAAATCCGCCATGCTGCTGGGTTCAATAAGCACAAGACCGTCCGAGCCCACGCCAAAGTGCCTGCGGCTCATAACTATGGCTAGCCTTTCGGGGTTTGTAACTATTTCATCGAAACAGTTGATGAAAATATAATCGTTTCCTATGCCGTGCATCTTTGTAAATCGCATAATTTCTCCTCACATCTTTTCAGGCGTTTCTATTCCAAGCAGGTTAAGACCCGTTTGTATAACTTCTTTAGTAGCGCGGCTTAAGAGCAGCCTTGCAGAGCTTGCGCTGTAATCGTCGGTTAGTATACGCTGCTCATAATAATAGCGGTTATAGGCTTTAGCAATATCAGTAACGCAGCGGGTTATAAGGTACGGCTCATTGCGAAGCAGCGCATCAGACACAGCCATAGGGAAGCGGTACAGGGCTTTTAATACTTCCATAGCTATATCATCACAGAGCGCGGAATAATCAGAATTAGCGTCTATGTGACTGCCCTTTTCTATAACGCTTGAGCACCTTGCGTAGGTATACTGCACATAGGGACCAGTTTCGCCATCAAAATTGAGCGCCCTATCCCACCAGAAATCTATATCCTTAATGCGGTTATTCTGCAGCGTAGTAAATATTACAGCGCCTATGCCTACCTGCTTTGCTACAAGCTGTTTGTCTTCTATATTGGGATTCTTTTCCTCAAGTATTTCAAGCGCCTTTTCTACGGATTTTTCAAGCAAATCATCTAAATATATTACATTGCCCCGCCTTGTAGAGAGCGCTTCTCCCTCATAGCCTACCATGCCGAAGGAAACATGCTCCATCTGCTCGTCTACCCAGTTATAGCCCATTTTTTTGAGCACGGCGAACAGTTGGCGGAAATGTAAATCCTGTTGGTATGCAACTACATATAAGCACTTGCTGAAATTATAAGTCTTTTTACGGTAGAGCGCGGCTGCCAAATCGCGCGTTGCGTATAGAGTGGCACCGTCAGACTTTAATATTAAACAAGGCGGTATGTTTTCATCGGATAAATCCACTACCCATGCGCCATCGCTCTCAACAAGCAGAGCTTTTTCATGCAATTCATCTATTACGGGCTGCATTTTATCGTTGTAGAAGCTTTCTCCGGCATAGCTGTCAAACTCTATGCCAAGCCTATCGTATACCTTTTTAGCGTCCTTTAGAGTGAGCTCCTTAAAGTACTCAAATATAGAAAGAGCTTCTTCGTCGCCATCTTCTATTTTTTTAAACCATTCCCTGCCAAGGTCTTCAAGGGAAGGGTCTTTTTCACTTTCTTCATGGAAGCGCACATATAAATCGCTAAGCGCTTGTACACCGCCTTCTTCTACCATTTCTTTGCTGCCCCAGAGCTTATAGGCGGCTATCATCTTACCAAACTGAGTGCCCCAGTCGCCAAGGTGGTTTATACGCACTACATTCCAGCCCTTGAATGCATATATCCTTGAAAGCGCCGCGCCTATAAGTGTGGTTGACAGATGCCCTATATGAAAACGCTTTGCAATATTAATAGAAGAAAAATCTATACAGCAGGTTTTGCCCTCGCCTTCTTTAGAAGAGCCGTAGCTGCCGTTTGCAGATATAACCTCATCTATAACTGAGCTTGCAAACGCCTTTCTATTTACAAAGAAATTAAGGTATGCGCCCTTTGTTTCGGTTGTTACCATATTATTATTGCCTATGGCTTCGTTTAGCTTTTCGGCAATTTTATTTGGAGCTGAGCGAAGAACTTTAGCCAGCCTAAAGCAAGGGAAAGCAAAATCCCCAAGGCTGCTGTCAGGGGGCTGTTCTATCATCTGAAGCGTTTCTTCGGGCGCTTCTTGATTAAAAGCCTTAAAATAGGCATTCTTTATTATATCGGCAATGCGTTCATGCCAAAGCATCGGACTCCTCCTCTCGCATAGGTACATAATATCATAAGCTTGTTGGTTCGTCCAGATGAGCTGCGCTTTTAAGAAAACCAAAAATATGGTATAATATGGGTGAAAATACACGAAGGAAGGCACAGATGGATTTTACAAAACTCAATGTTGATCAACAAAAAGCGGTAAACACACTATCAGGACCGCTTCTAATAATAGCTGGCGCAGGCAGCGGCAAAACGCGCACAATGACATACCGTATAGCAAAATTGCTGGAAACAGGTATAAAACCCTACCGCATTATGGCACTAACTTTCACCAACAAGGCGGCAAGGGAGATGAAAAACCGCATAATAGAGCTTGTTGGCGATGAGGCGAACGATGCGTGGATAGGCACTTTCCATTCCATATGTATGCGTTTTTTGCGCAGGGATATAGACAAGCTTGGCTATGAAAGCTCCTTTGTAATATACGATGAGGATGACCAGTCTAAATTGCTCAAGGAAATATATTCCAACTTAGATTATGATGAAAAACGCTTTACCATAAGGGAGATGCGTAGGCTTATTTCTAATGCCAAAAATAAGCTGCTCTGTGCCGATAGCTGGTTTGAGCAATCCGACAGGGATTTCCGCTCCCAGCGCATACACGATATATTCCAAATGTATGACAAGCGCCTTAAGATGGCAAACGCGCTTGATTTTGATGATATCATTGCCCTTACACTTAAACTGTTTAACGACCATCCGGATTTACTTAATAAATATAAGAATCAGTTCAGCCATGTGCATGTTGACGAATATCAGGACACTAACTTAGCCCAGTATGAGCTTGTGCGCCTTCTAACTGAGGATAGCCGCAACCTATGCGTAGTTGGTGATGATGACCAATCCATATACGGCTGGCGCGGCGCTGATATACGCAATATACTTGAGTTTAAAAAAGATTTTCCCGACGCTGAAGTTATAAAGCTAGAGCAAAACTACCGCTCAACGCAGGTAATACTCGATGCCTCAAATGAGCTTATCGCCAACAACGAAGGGCGTATGGAAAAAGAACTTTGGACAGACATCAAAGGCGGCGACCCTATACGCTTCTATGAAGCGCTTGACGAGAGAGAAGAAGCCGCATGGGTATGCGAGCGCATACAGAGGCTGCACAAAATTGAAGAGATACCCTACAGCGATATGTGCGTACTCTACCGTATGCACGCCCAGAGCCGTGTGCTTGAGGAAATGCTTATGCGCGCGGGAATACCTTACAAGGTGTTCGGCGGTACACGCTTCTATGACCGTAAAGAGATTAGAGATGCCATAGCCTACCTGCGTCTAGTTGTAAACCCGCAGGATGATATATCACTAAAGCGCATAATAAATGTACCTAAGCGCTCAATAGGCGACAGCACGCTTGGCACGCTTGAAAAAGCCGCTAGAGATAGAGATGTGCCCCTATACTCCGTGCTGTACGATTTGCCCGACACTCTATCATCAAGACCGCAAAAATGCGTGCAGAACTTCGCTGAAATCATGAACGACCTTACAATAGCAAAAGAAAATATGGCGCTCACCGAATTTGTGGAATATACGCTTGATAGAAGCGGGCTTTTAGCACAGTTTGAAGATACCAACGATGAGGAATTAATCGCCCGCCATGAAAACCTTATGGAATTTTTGGGCGCAGTGCAGGAGTTTGAAAACCTATCCGAGGATAAGAGCCTAGAAGCCTATATGGAAAATGTTTCTCTTGTTTCCGACCTTGATATGGAGCTTGAAACCCCGCAATACGTTACCCTAATGACTCTGCACAGCGCAAAAGGGCTGGAATATGATGTTGTTTTCATTACCGGTCTTGAAGATGGAATATTCCCATCAAAGCGCGCCATGCAGGAAGATGACCGCCTTGAGGAGGAGCGAAGGCTGCTTTATGTAGGCATGACGCGCGCTAAGCGCTTCCTGCACCTGTCTTTAGCCGGGCGCAGGCTATTGTTTAACCAACTGCACATTAATTCCCCCAGCCGTTTTTTAGGCGAAATGCCTAAGAACCTGATGTCAAATAAGCTGGGTAAAGCAAAGCGCAAACACTTTGGCGAACCTGAAAAGCCCGAGGATATATATAAGCGTCCCGAACCGCAGGAGCCTAGCTTCAGCTTCGGCGCCCCCGGCATAGGGCAGAAGATAGACAGCATACCAGGCGTGCTCAAAGGCTTTGTACCCTCCGCCGCTATGAAGGCACAAGCGCCCCCCGAGGTGTTTAACGAAGGCGATAGAGTTCTTCACAAAAAATTTGGCGAAGGCACTGTGCGCGGCGTTGAGGGCAAAGGCAGTAATGCAAGGATAACTATATTCTTTACAGCATATGGCGAAAAACAATTTGCGCTTAGCATAGCACCCATAGCTAAAATAGAAGGCTAAATATGAACATGCAGGAGCTTGTCGACTACCTGAATAAAACCGCACATGCCTATTATGTGCTGGATAAGCCCCTTATAAGCGATAGCGAGTGGGATAGGCTGTACGACAAGCTTCTTTTAATGGAGAAAGAAACAGGCATACAGCTTGAGGATTCCCCCACAAGAAGGGTTGGCGGCGAGCCTCTTTCCCATTTTACAAGGCACCAGCACTTAAATAGGCTTTGGAGCATGGAAAAGGCGCAGTCTACAGAAGAACTCAATGCATGGTTTGCTAGAGTTGAGCAAGCGCACAGCAAGGATGAATCCCTTCCCCCGCTTTCTTATTGCGTGGAATATAAGCTTGACGGGCTGCTTTTAAACCTAACCTACGAAGGCGGCAAACTTATACAAGCCGCAACACGAGGCAACGGGGAAATCGGCGAAAGCGTGCTTGAACAGGCGCGCACCATACAGGATGTACCACTTTCTATAGATTATAAAGGCACAGTTGAAATTTACGGCGAATGTATTATGCGCCTATCCGCTCTGCATAAATACAATGAAACTGCAGAGGAAAAACTTAAAAACGCAAGGAATGCCGCAGCGGGCGCTCTGCGCAACCTAGACCCTAAGGTAACAGCAAGCCGCAAGCTATCAGCATATTTTTACGGTGTAAACTATATAGAAAACGCACCATTTAACAATGAAGAAGGTATGCTTAATTTCCTCAAAGAAAACGGTTTTCCTATAGTGCCTTATTTTAAACAATCAGATAATAAAGAGGATATTATTTCCTTTGTTAAAGAGATAAATGAACAGCGCCACCTGCTTGACTATATGACGGACGGCTGCGTTATAAAGGTATGCGATATAAGCACCAGAGAACATCTAGGCTATACAGATAAATTTCCAAGATGGGCGGTTGCTTACAAATTTGAAGCTCAGCAGCAGACTACAACCCTTGAGAGCGTAAGCTGGGAGGTAGGCAGAACAGGCAAACTAACACCGCTCGGGCATGTAAGCCCCATATATTTAAGCGGCGCAACAGTAAGCCGCGCAACGCTTAACAATATGGACGATATCACTAGAAAAAACCTTGGCATAGGCGCAACCGTATGGATACGCAGGTCTAACGAAGTGATACCTGAAATCCTCGGCATAGTTGATGACGGTATGAGTATAGAGCCTATCATCGCTCCTACTAATTGCCCCGCTTGTAATACAGAGCTTGTTCAGATAGGAGCTAATCTTTTCTGCCCCAACAGGGAGCATTGTCCCCGCCAATCAGTTGGCAGAATAGTGCATTTTGCATCTAAAAACGCTATGGACATAGCAGGTCTATCTGAAAAAACCGCAATATTACTGCTAGAGGAGCTTGATATAAGCCGCCCCTCGCAGCTTTATTCTATCACTAAGGAAGAACTGCTTCGCCTGCCCAGCTTTAAAGATAAAAAAGCAGACAACCTGCTATCAGCCATACAAAAAAGCCGCCATACCAGCCTTGATGCATTTATATTCGCACTTGGCATACCAAATGTTGGCAGGGTAAATGCAAGGGTGCTTGCCAAACATTTCGGCAGCCTTGAAAACCTTAAAAACGCAAGCGAGGAAGAGCTTATAAGCATAGATGAAATAGGCGAAATAATAGCCTCAAATATAGTAGACTACTTCAGCGATGAAAGCTCCATAGATGAAGTACAAGCGCTTCTTAGCGCTGGCATAGTAATAGAGGATAATAATACTGATGAATCCAATCTGTTATTGTCCGGCAAAAAATTTGTTGTAACAGGCACCCTCAATAATTTCACAAGAAATGAAATTCAGGATAAAATAATAAGCCTAGGCGGCGAAGCGCAAAGCCAAGTGAGTAAAAAGACAGACTACCTTATAGCGGGCGAAAATGCAGGGAGTAAACTTACAAAAGCTCGTGAACTCAACATACCCGTGCTTTCAGAAGAGGATTTTCTTAGCATGATAGGTACAGCCCCTAAAATAGATTCATATACTGAAAACGAAATTAAAACCGTTCAAAACGAAAAGAAAATAGCTAAGGATAACGAACAGCTTTCGTTTTTGTAACCGTGTAATTCTATTAAAACTAATTAGACCCCATATAATGTGTTGACCTATAATAATGCTTTGGAGGGAACATGCCTAACCAAAATAGAGATAATTTACAGACGAGGATAATTGCACTCAAACTATCCGATAATAAAGCGGCGGAGGTTTTTAAAGCGCTTTCATCGCAGGATAGACTAAACATACTAAAAGCCATGGGGCTTAAGAGTATGAATGTAAAGCAGATTGCAGAAAAGACAAATCTACCATTTTCTACTACCGCCACACATATAAGAGTGCTTGAAGATGCAGGCATACTAATGAGTGAAATTATCCCAGCACAACACGGCTCCATGAAGCTTTGTACAAGAAAGGTTGACTTTATTAACCTTAGCTTTGGAAATGATGAAGATATAGATATAAGCAAGATAAGTATCTCAATGCCTATAGGTAGCTTCAGTAGAGTAATTGACATTAAACCCACCTGCGGCATTGTTAGCAGCACCACAAGCATAGGTATGTATGATAATCCCAGAAGCTTTTATCTTCCACAAAGATTGGAAGCTCAGTTGCTTTGGTTACACTCAGGCTTCGTTGAGTACCGCTTTGCCCTCCCCGTACCTACAAGTGCAACCATTGAATTTATAGAGTTTTCATTTGAGGCATGCTCCGAAGCTCCACTATATCGTAACCCTTGGCCTAGCGATATTTCGCTATATTTTAATGAAAAGCTTATAGGCATATGGACTAGTCGAGCGGATCTTGGTGGGCGACCCGGTAGACTTAATCCCAAATGGTGGCCCAATACAAACACCCAATATGGCTATCTTAATACTTGGAGAGTGGACAGCACTGGCAGCTATGTAAATGCTCAAAATATATCTAACACTAAATTAGATGAACTCAATTTAAAAGAAAGCGATTCACTTTTGGTAAAAATAGGTGTGTCCGAAGATGCAGAAAACGTCGGCGGGATGAATTTATTCGGTGAAAAATTCGGTGATTATCCTCAGGCTCTTGAACTCACAATAGCATACAGATTGGATTAAAACAAGAATTATAGAACAAACGCACTCTATCATACAAATATCTGATAGAATGCTTTTTTCTATTGACTAAAATCATACATCCTGTTATTTTATACTTGTAATAAGCAGAGAAAAAACAACCCTTTTATACGTTTATTTCATGTTATGGCGTTTTCATGACTAGCTTTATTACAAGAATACTGTTTTGGAGGAAAGCATGTACGGTCTATTTAGTGAAGAGAGAGCAAGACATCCCCGTCCGGATTTTTTCAGGAAAAACTATCAATTGTTAAGCGGAAAATGGGATTTCGCCTTTGACGATGAAAACGTAGGTATTAAAGAAAACTGGCAAAACGGAAAAACGAACTTTCCTATGCAAATATTGGTTCCATTCACCTATCAGTGTAAGATGAGCGGAATAGGTGATGCCACTTACCACCCTATAATTTGGTATAAAAGAACATTTACCCTTAATGAAAATTTAAACGGCGACAGGGTACTTATTAAGTTTGGTGCAGTTGATTATAAGTGTGATGTATACATCAACTCCTGTAAAGTGCTTTCACATGAGGGCGGTTATACACCTTTTTCTCAAGATATAACTGAGTACTTATCCGACGGCAAAAACACCTTAGTTGTTAGAGTTGAAGATTATTGGGACACCGCCCAGCCGCGCGGAAAACAATACTGGAACGATGGTCTAATGGGCTGCTGGTACACACCATGCAGCGGCATATGGCAGGATGTATACCTTGAAAAAACAGGTAGCTTATCAATAGACTATATACATGTAACCCCTGATATCGATACACATAGTACAAAAATTGAAGTGTTTTTGGGAGAAATACCGCAAAACAGCGATGTAAGCATAGAATACACAATAATGTTTGGAGATAGATTAGTCCGCAAGGTCACAAGCAGCGTACCTTTCAGACGCTACGCTATTTCCATTGATATGATTGATGCAAACAGAATTGATTCTGTCAAACTCTGGTCCCCCGACACACCTAACCTTTACAACCTTAATGTAAAGATATTTAAAGATGGAGAGCCTACCGACGAAGTGTCCACATATTTTGGTATGCGCAAGATAGAAGTTAAAGGCGGCGAAGTTCTCCTTAATAACATGCCTATCTACCAGCGGCTTGTGCTTGACCAAGGCTACTGGGAAGAAAGTCTGCTCACCCCGCCAAGCGCAGAGGCTATTAAAAAAGATGTGGAATTAATAAAAGCCTTTGGTTTTAACGGTGTTAGAAAACACCAAAAAATTGAAGACCCCAGATTCTACTACTGGTGCGATAGGTTAGGACTTCTATGTTGGGGTGAGCTTCCAAGCGCCTATGAATTCAATATAGCAAGCATGAATAAATTAAGCCGAGATATGTCGGCATTTATAAGAAGGGACTATAACCATCCTTCCATAATAGCATGGGTGCCGCTTAATGAAAGCTGGGGAGTTAGGGAGATTTATTCAAACAAAACCCAGCAGGATTTCAGCATAATGCTCTATTATCTGTGTAAATCTCTTGACCAAACAAGGTTAGTCAGCGGCAATGATGGTTGGGAACAGACAGTTACCGATATTAGCGCCATTCACGATTATGTTGCCTCTGGAGATGGGCTTGCAATACATTTTGAAACAAGAGAAAAGGTAGAATCTTCCTATGCGTCTTGGCGTATGAGCTTTGCCGATGGCTTTGCAGCAACGGAAGATTCCGCTTTCATGGTAACGGAATACGGTGGAATTGCAATTTTAAACAAAGGCATACAGGGTAAAATAAGCAATATGGAAACTTGGGGCTATCATGAGAAGGTAGAAAGTGAAGAAGAGTTCATAGACCGCTTTAAAGGTCTTACCGACGCCATAAGAAATCTCCCTTATTGTCGAGGTTACTGTTATACACAGCTAACAGATGTAATGCAAGAAGTGAACGGTCTACTAACTCCTGATAGAGTTCCTAAAATAGACCCTCAAATAATCGCAAATATAAATATAAATCCACAGGGGTATTAGATGTTAATAGCTGCTTGATCAGCTATAATATAAAGGAGGTCATAAAATGACAAAAAAATTATCTCTAGTTCTAATCCTTGCGCTCATACTTGGCATGTCGGCGCAGGCGTTCGCAGCGCCGGTAGAAATTGACTATTGGTCGGTATTTACAGGTGCGGACGGTGCAACTATGCAGGGAATGGTTGATTCCTTCAACAATTCCCAAAACGAAGTATTTGTAAACCATACACCAATGACTGCTGACGACCTGTATCAAAAAATACCGCTTGCGGTACAGACAGGTTCCGGCGTACCGGATGTAGCAATTGTACATATCGAGCGTATACCAATGTTCGTAAAGCAGGAAATGATATATCCTGTTGATTTCTTGATGGAAAACGGTATTGAGGAAGAAAACTACATTCCCTCAGCGTGGGAGCGCACAGATATTGAAGAAGAGCATTATGGTGTTCCTCTTGATGTACATGGCTTTGTAACCTATTACAATAAAGACATGTTCGATAAGTATGATTTGAACAGCTTCGTTGAAGACGGTTACCTCACCTTTGATGAAATACCCGCCTTAGGCGACAAGGCAAGGGAAAATGGCTACGAAGGCAAAATATTCGGTTTAACATGGTTCCGTGCACAGATGCTCAGCTATTATGCACAGCTGAACGGAAAACTAACTGAAGATGGTACAAACCCAAGCTTCAACAACGACGATATGAAAAAAGTCTATCAAACTATTAAAGACCTGCATGATAGTGGATACACAACCTTAAAGGGCGATGATCCCCTACAACTGTTCCACTCAGGAGATCTGCTTGTATGGCCAGAAGGTATATGGATGAAGGAAGGTGTAAGGCTGGCAGGAATCAACTACGGTATGCTGGCATCAGCATGTTTCTCACCCGATGTATGCGCAAACTGGATGTCCTCCCATAACTTCGTGCAGTTTGCAGATGAAGAAAGAACCGAGGAAGAAGATATAGCTGTTGCTAAGTTTATCAACTTCATGGGAGAAAACTCACTTACATGGGCAGTAAACGGTGGACAAGTTCCTGCACATGTTTCAATAAACGATGTGGAAGAATTTGGCGACCTACATCAGGCTTTCTTAGCGGACCCAGAGCGCGGTGATGAACTGGCAATCTACTACTATCTCTACTGGGGTATATTCGACACGGCTTTCTCACGCAACGGCTGGGAGCCGATATACGGCACAATGTCCATAGAAGAAGCACTCAACCAAGCAGAACAAGAGGTACTCGACGGTATTAAAGCACTTGAATAAACTAGATTTATCATGGCGAGGCAACTAATTGCCTCGCCAAAAAATTTGGAGGTGAAATTTGTGCGAATCAGAGTAGCAGCTTTGTTTGCAGCAGCTTTTCTTGCGGTATTCTTTCTATGTTCCATCACTGCATCCCTTATAGTAAAAGAAATAGAAGCAACAGCAGAGGTATCAATGGGCAGTATAGTTTTTTCATTGTCAAGTCCTTCGGTACTTATGTTGCCAGTATCCATATTTGCAATGTTGCTTGCTCTTGTTTCATATTTGAGGAATAATAGATCAGCAGGAAGCCTATTTTCCCTAGTTGCTACATTGTTCTTCCTCTTGTTCATGATCTTTTATACTAGAGAAACAGCAAATGATAGTTTATATAGAATTCTCTCTGAAAAAATCAAGGCAGAAGGTATCAAGTTTCGGAAAAGAGATGTGGGTAACATTGATGTTGCTTATTCTATAAGCTGCTTCATTACCCTAGCTCTAGGTTTTTTGGCATGTATTACGGGTATGCCTAATGTATCCACTCAAGCAAACAGACGAACACTTAGAAAAAACCTGCTACCCTACGCCTATGTAGGACCACACATATTCTTGTTTATCGTTTTCTTTATAACGCCTGCAATATACGGAGTATATGCCGCATTCACAAAATGGGATATGTTTGGGGATCCAGTATGGATAGGTATTGAAAACTTCAGAGTATTGTTTACTGAAAAGGGTAACACATACTACAATCAACTAAGAAACGGTCTGTTAAACACATTTAAGTTTGTGCTATATAGCGTGCCTTTCTGCATACTAGTTCCTCTATCACTAGCTCTTGCTTTGCAGGAAAAATCAAGGGGCAACAAGTTTTTCCAAGCTATATATTATCTGCCCGCTCTTATGTCTATAACCACTGTAACCCTTGCATGGAGATATATGTTTTTTAAATCATACGGTGTTATGAACAACTTCTTCATGTCGCCATATGACTGGTTTACACCGCCTTATTCTTGGATAATGCTTGTAGTTGTTACCGTTTGGTGGGTCAACGGAGGCACAATGGTAATATATCAAAGCGCACTTGCATCTATACCTATAGAACAGTACGAAGCGGGCTCTGTTGACGGAGCCAATTCCTGGCAGAAATTTATATACATCACTTTACCGGGTATGCGCTATCCTCTTATGTATACTCTTATAACCACTGTAATTGCGCAGTTCAATATATATGGGCAACCGCTTATATTAACAGGCTACTCAAACCAAGAAGCAAATGCGGTACTGTTGATGTATGTTTATGACAATGCGGTAAGAAACCAAGTTGCAGGTATTTCCTCCGCAATGGCTTTGATACTAGGCATGTGTATTATGCTAGTTTCGTTCTTTCAGATGCGTGTACTACGCAGACAAGAGATCCATTAAAGGAGGCTGATAGAAATGCGTTTTAAAAACCCAAGTAGAGCAGTAGCCAGGATATTCTTAGTTTTTCTTGCATTTTCTGGTTAATGCCTATAATTTGGCTGTTACTTAACTCCTTCAAAACCGATTCGGATTTCATTACATCATTTAGTAATATTAAAGGTCCGCTGGATTATATATCTAGGCTTGTACCAAGAAATTTTACCTTTATAAACTATATAGAAATCTTCGTAGGCGGGGAGACAGCCAATACCACAGCTAATATGTATACCATGTTCAAAAATAGTATTATAGTGGCATTTTCCCAAACAATAATAATATTAATAGTTACATCACTTTCCGGTTTTGCGTACGAAAGGCTGCATTTTCCCGGAGGTAATGCTCTGTTTTGGACACTAATGTACATTTCAATGTTTCCAAACGCAGTGTCAGTGCTGCCGCTTTTTAAGATTTCTAATTCTCTTGGATGGGTTAATAGTCTACACGCCCTAATATGGCCAGGTACTGCAGGGATGTTTAATATATTCCTTATAAGGAATTTTCTAAAGGGAATACCAAGAGATTTTGACGAAGCAGCATATATAGATGGTGCAAGCAGTTTCCAGGTATATCTGAGAATAATCTTGCCTACTATAAAACCTGTACTCATAGTTGTTGCGCTATTTGCATTCAACGGCGCATGGAACGACTTCCTTTGGCCTTCAATAGTAATGACGGATGTTAACTCCCAACCTATAACCCCTGGTCTTAGACTTTTGATGGGACAATATGAGCAGAAATGGGCACACCTTATAGCTTCAACGGTTGTAAGTATAGTACCGCCGTTTTTGATTTATCTGGTGGCACAAAAATATTTCCTTCAAGGAATATCAATAAGTGCAGGTGTAAAAGGCTAAAACGTTCTTTTCACGATTGCATAATGGTTAAGCACCAAAATAATTTCGGATTACTTGACGGATACAAGCTCTCTGGTTTGTATAACAAAAAGCGGTCTGCCACTTAAACTAGACCGCTTTTAATATGCCGCACTTGCGACAATGTGTTTTATTACTTGATTTCAACCTTCGCGCCAACTTCTTCAAACTGCTTGGCGATTTTGTCGGCCTCTTCTTTGGTAACGCCTTCTCTGATTGCCTTGGGAGCGGATTCAACAAATTCCTTCGCTTCTTTAAGACCAAGACCCGCTACTACTTCGCGTACAACCTTGATAACCTTAATCTTCTGGTCGCCAACGCCAACGAGTACGACGTCAAAGTCGGTCTTTTCTTCTTCTTGTGCGGGACCTGCGCCACCTGCTGCGGGAGCAGCTGCTACTGCTACGGGAGCGGCTGCGGACACGCCGAATTTTTCTTCTAGTTCTTTTACCAGTTCGGACAGTTCAAGCACTGTCATATTCTCGATTGCGGATAAGATTTCTTCACGACTCATTTTAATTTTCCTCCATAATTTTTAATTTAATTTTGCCTATGCGGCTTCTTTTTGCTCCTTAACTGCGTTCAGTGCATATAGCAAGGAGCGGAGCGTGGCGCTTAGAACGCCTACGAAATTGCTGATGGGAGCATTCATGCTGCCGAGCATTTTTGCGATAAGTTCTTCGCGGCTTGGGAGCTTGGATAGGGCTACTACGCCTGCTTCGTCGATATAGCGTCCCTCGACTACGCCGCCTTTAATCTGCATTTTCTTGGCGTTATCTCTGTTTTCTGCAAGGAAATCGGCTACAACCTTTGCGGGGCTAACCGCATCGCCAAACGCAAATGCAGACGGACCTGCGAGCTTTTCTTCGATTTCAGGGAGATTTAAATCCGCTATAGCCCTTTTGACCAGTGTGTTTTTAAGCACCCTATAATCTACATTGGCTTCTCTGAATTTAACGCGAAGCTTTGTGATTTCCTCAACTGTAATGCCGCTGAAACTTACAACTACCACGCTTTCGTTGTCAGTGAAAAGCTGTTTGATTTCCTCAACCGCCAGCTTTTTTTGCTCTAGATTGCTGGACATTTGTTCACCTGCTTTCCGGCTGAAAATAAAACCCTTGTGCTAGGCACAAGGGCAGTAAATACACGCTACTTGTACCTCGGCGGGCGGTTTCCCTTTACATGCATATAGCATACCTGCTGTCTTTGGCACCGGCTTTAAGCCACGGGTAATCTACCACAATTATTTAAGAATGTCAAATATTTTTGCATGGCTTTGTTCACAGCGCAAATTCAAGGCAGAGTTACACTAACATTTGCAAATTGTTACAAATAAATGTTGAGTTTTCGCATTTTTTGTAGTAACATTGGGCTTACAAACGAAGGAGGTTTCACATGAAAAAATTTATCGCTTTGCTTATGGTAGCAATACTACTGCCGATAGCGGCATTTGCTCAAGAAACAACAATACCGGGACGCGTAAAACATAGCGTTCCGCTTAAGGCAAGCTATCCGGACAATCCCGTAATCCCCGGAGAAAGCAGCACAACAGGGTTACCTTTTAACGACATCTATGTACCTATACTCTGTGTAATTGATAATGCTGAAGACGCTCACCCACACTGGGGAATATCAAAGGCGGATATAATGTATCAGGTTCCACATATGGGCAGAGGCGCAACAAGGCTATTAGCCCTATTTGCAGACCAAGTGCCTGAAAAAGCGGGCGGAGTACGCTCCGGGAGAGCGCCCTTTGTGTCTATAGCCAGAACCTATGGCGCTGCCTTTGCCTATGCGGGGCATACAAGTGCAGACCTTGGAGAAAAATCCAGCGTTCCAAAAAACATAAAAGCCGCAAACATGCAGGATAAACATTACAACCTGCTTGGAAGGCTCTATAACAGCAGGGAAAACTACCATGCTGATGCAGGACATAATTTATCCTGCCATGTGCTTGAAATAAAGAACAATCTAATATCAAAGGGTGTAGTGTTCACTCCCCGCCCAATGCTATTTACAGACTCTCTCCCTGAAAAAGGAGTGCCCGCACAGGAAATAGCTATAAAATACCCTAAAGATAGCTCCGGCGTAGCAAACCCCGCAAGCAGTTCAAGCTTTAAATATGATAGTGATAACAACTACTATGTACGCAGCAATTCATCAGGACCTTATGTGGATTTGCTAACAGACGAAATTGTTCCCTTTGCTAATGTTATAATACAGCGCGTAGCCATAGGCTGGCAGACTGGTTATTTATACCTTAAGAACTTTGGAACCAGCGGAACTGCGGATATATTTACCGGCGGAAAATATATTAGCGGCGCTTGGTACAGAAATGGCGAAGATTCCCGCACTATATTTGTAGATGAAAACGGCAATGAAATTGCCATGCAGAGGGGAAAAACCTTTATAGTAATCGCTAATGCAACAGTAGAAGTAAAATATAAGTAGTATGCTGGGAATACTCGGCGGTACGTTTGACCCTATACATTTAGGGCATATAAATATGGCGGAAATAGCGCTTCTGGAGCTTAATTTACAAAAAATAATGCTGCTCCCAAGCGGCTATCCACCGCACAAAAGAGCAAGTGCCGCTAAAAATCACAGGCTTAATATGCTTAAAATAGCCACCGAAAATATCGACCATTTTTTTATAAACACTTACGAATTATCCCGTAAAGGCACCAGCTATACTGCTAATACTCTGGAAGTTCTAAAGAAGGAGTATCCTCATGATGATTTTGTTTACATTGCGGGCAGCGATAGCCTTCACAACTTCCACACATGGCGAGAGCCTAAAAAAGTCGCGAGCCTATGCAGTATGGCAGTGGTTTTACGGAATGAGTCGTCTAGTGATATTGTATATTTAATTGATGAACTCAAACAAGAGTATGGTCTTAAAACAATACTATTAAAAGGCAAGGGGCTTGATATATCATCAAGCCATATTAGGCAGCTTGTAATGGAGGGAAAAGACATATCCGCTCTTGTTCCAAAGGGAATAAAAGACTATATTATTTCAAACGGATTATACCTTAATTGCAATAGCGAGGAAAATAATGCTTAAAAGAATATTAGCGCTTTTTTTTGTACTTATTACCACAATTATAATGAATATTTCACCTGTATTTGCCGACTATGATTTGGCAAACGATAACATTTTAGATGCTACGGACATACTTAAACCTGAAACAGATATACCCGATGAAGCACTGGAATACACAGTAACATATGATGAAGAAATACTGTCCGCAGGCACAGGAATAATCACCCTTACATTCGGCGGGGATTGTGTACTCGCCAGTGATATAAAAGATAGGAAAGACCAATTATCATTTGAAGCTGCTGTAGAGGAAAAAGGCATGGATTGGTTTTTAAGCGGAGTATTATCTGCATTTGAAGATGACGATCTCTCCATGATAAACCTTGAATGTGTGCTGGCAGATGACAAGACGGGCTATAAAAAGCGCCAGCATAATTTTAGAGGTCTACCCGAATACACAGAAATATTAAAGAAAGGCAGCATAGAAGCGGTAAATATTGCTAACAACCACCATTTGGATTATTCCTACCAAGGCAAGAAGTCTACAAGAAGAGCGCTTGAAAATGCAGGCATTAGGTACAGCGGCTATGGTTACTTTGATATATACGAAAAGCATGATATTCGCATAGGCTTTGGTGGAATGCGGGAAACTATTTACCTGCAAAACCCAAGGAACATGCATGAGGAGATTAAAAAACTCAAGGAATCAGGCTGCGACTACATAGTATACAGCCTGCATTTTGGCAAGGAATACGAAGAAAACCATAACGAGCTACAGGAAAAAATGGCGCGCGAAGCTATAGACAGCGGAGCGGATTTAGTAGTCGGCACCCATACCCATGTTGTACAGGGCATAGAGAAATATAAAAACGGCTTGATACTGTATTCCCTTGGCAATTTAGTATTCGGAGGCAATCTAAATCTTGAGGAATTTGACGCTATAATTGCAAGAGTAGAGCTATATTTCAGCAATTATAAACTTAATAAGACTGAACTTAAACTTATACCTATACATACCAGTGGCAGCAGGAAATATAACGACTTTAGACCCGTATTTGCCACAGGCAAAGCCGCTAAAAATATACTATCTAAAATAGCAACAGACAGCCAAATAGATATAAGCGAGCATATGTCATTCAAAAACTTTGAATAGATATACTACATCTCATCTATCAGCCTATACATCTCAAGTATCTCATCTTCATAATCCGTAATATCGAATGCTTTGTTTTGCTCTTCCCGCTCATCAAATACTCCCTCTATACGTAGGTACATAAATAGCACCTTTTTATCCTTATATTTGCTTAATGATACAGGCTCTTCAAGCTCTAGACCCTTATACCTGTATTTTATGCGCCTTGGGGTGAGTTCATCAAGCGATGAGTAGAAGTGAAGTATTACATTTATATCCTCGGTTCTGTCCGTGTAATAATCAGCCGAGGGTATTATTTCATCCTCCGTTATCTTTAGTGATAAATCACCTATAATATATTTATTGTCCGCCACCAAGGGGTAGTTAAGCTCCCTTGGATTAGAAACATCAAAGGGCACAAGCATAAACCAGCTTTCAGTTCTATCAGGCAACAGCTCATTGAGTGGTATGCCAAGCGGAGAGAAAACCACAGCCATAGCCTCCTTTGATAGGCTATATGTACGCTCCTCCACCACTTGATTGCAGTTTTTGCATATCCTCTGTTGCACGCCCGGTTGATAGGGCTTTGCTTTTTGCACGGTAATAAAGCGACCGGGCTTATGCCCCTTACCCTCTACAATTTCTGTCTGCTCATAACCGCATCTTTTACATGTGCGTTTACGGCTTCCCTCTCCCACACAACTGGCAGTTTTTATCGTTTCCCACTTGCTAAAATAGTGTTCCTTTGCTTCTGTTGTACGGCTTTCTTCTTTCCCGCAGTTTTTACATGCTCTTGTCTGTATACCGCCCTTAGTGCAGTCCTCATATTTAATTTTGCTCCAAGCGCTGTACCTGTGAGATAGCGCATCTATTGCCTTTTCTTCTATAAATTCACAGTTATTGCATATACGCTGCTTAATACCTTCAACCCCACAAGCAGCTTCCTTAACCACTTCCCATTCACCATAATCGTGTTTATTTTCACTTATAGGAATGGGTTTTGTTTCTACTGCTTGGCATTTTTCGCATACGCGCATGTATTCGCCTTCTTCAGAGCAGGTAGCGCTTATAGAAGTTTTCCAGCTTGAAAACCTGTGCTTTTCTGCTGGTATTTCCTTTATATCTTCAAAGCCGCAGTTGGCACATGTCCTCTTCTTTTCCCCTTTTTCTGTGCATGTTGGAGCTATTGTATCTTCCCACTCTGAATAATCATGCCTGTTTTCTCTAATTGGGAGCAGTTTATTTTCTATCAAACCGCAATGCTCGCATACCCTTGTAGATTGCCCTTGCTCGGCGCAAGTTGAGCCATATTCAACTTTCCAAGTTGAAAAAGTATGCTTAGAAAAGTCAAGTACTTTTGTTTCCAATTTAGAGCAGTGTATACATATCCTCTGGGCTTCGCCCTCGCTTATGCATGTAGGCGCAATAATCGTTTCCCACTTGGCAAATTCATGCGCATTAGCATCTAGGGGAATTATTTTATTTTCCTCATAATCGCATACTATGCATATTCTCTTTGAGTTACCATCTGAGCTACAATTCGCTTTTACATCTGTCTTCCACCTTGAAAAGCGGTGTCCACTTGCGGCTTTTTCTCTTGTTTCTTCGGTACCGCACACGCTGCAAGTTTTTATCTCTTCACCTGTATCTGTACATGTAGGTACAATGCTTATCTCCCAGTCTGAAAACTTATGCTCCCCAACCTTGCCGAGCTTAAATTCCTGCACAAAACCACACACTTCGCACTCGCACTCAAACAAGCCCTCCTGCCCGCAGTTAGGCTCGCGTATATCCCGCCTTATGCTAAGCGTATGCCCTGGAGCTTTTATCTCCCTTTCTTTAACACCGTTACAGCGTTTACATTTGCAGCTTTCGAGACCCTTTTCAGTGCAAGTTGGGGCGGTAATTTGCTCCCATTCCTCATAATAATGCCCTAATGCGGGCTTTTCCTTGTATATCGTTTCATTGCACCTCTGGCATACAGCGCTATTAAGTTCAGTAAGCTCACATGTGGCTTCCCTTATCATTGTCCATTTTTTTATTTTATGTTCAAGCGCCCTTTCCTTATAATAATTCTTTTTATGACACACAGCGCATTCTAAGTAATACTCCCCATCCTCAGTACAGCTTGCATGGCTTGTATAAACAGGCTCTAACCAATCATGTTGTTTTTTCGCGGTAGGTTCTATAAGTTCAAAACCGCAATCATCGCAAGTTCTCGTAATTTCGCCTGCCTCGGTACATGTGGCTTCCTTTGTTACTTCCGCAAGCACATACCTATGGTGGTTTCTTAATGGCTGCGCTTCCTTTTTTACAAGCCCGCAGGTGTTGCATTTATAGCTTATAGAGCCCTTTTTAATACAGGTTGAATCTACAATGTCGTAAGCATTGCCGAATTTATGCGTTCCCGCTTCTATTATTCTCTCCTCAGATTTAGGGCAATTATCGCATTTTCTGCTTTCTATGTAACCAAGCTCACATGATGCATTTTCAGGCGCAGTCCATTCGCTCCATGCATGTCCCGTAGCTTCACTAATAAACTTCTTCCCTATATAGGCACCGCATGTAAAGCATTTTTTCATGCTGTAGCCTTCGTTTTCGCAGCTTGGGGCTACAACCGTAAATAGCGGAGCCATTTCATCATGCCCTTTGGGTTCTATCGGCTCAGTTTCTTTTTCACCACATATATTACAGCGCCGTAACCTCTCGCCGCCTTCATTGCAATTATAGCCTTCATTGTACTCCCACTCGCTCCATGTATGCCCCTTTGCTTTCCCTTCCTCCGTAACGCTTTCATCGCCACATACGGTACAAATTTTTACAAACCTTTTTGGCTGTGTACAGTTTGCTTCATAGCTTACTTCTTCCCCATATTTATGTCCTTTAGAATTAATTTTTTCAGTTTTAGTGTAATTACAGCCATACCTTTGGCAGGCATATGTAATTTCGCCATCTTCGGTGCATGTAGCTTCTTTTGTTATTTCGCCTTCTGTTGGCATATCATGCCCCAGCTTTTCTATTGTTTCGCTTTTCTTATCACCGCACTTTTCACAACAATATTCAATTATACCTTCGTCTTCACATGTCGCTTCCGTTGAGTTATTGGTAGGCAAATAGTCATGACCGAGCGGGGGTATTGATTTAACATCTTCGGTATAGCACATACTGCATTTTTTCTTAATAAAGCCTTCATCAGTACAGTCAGGGTCTTTTGTAACAATCACCTCATAATTATGGTCGATTTCATCCAAAACAACATCCCTTGTTGCGCCACAAGAGCATTTTTCTGTATATCCGCCCTTATTCTTACATGTTGGATTAACTCTTGTACCTTCATCAATTATATATTCATGTTCATGGGGTTCTTCTACTTTTATATAACATGTTCTGCTTTCCGGATTGGATTTATTCCGATTAGCATGTGTAATTATAATATTATTAAATTGAATATACGGTTCTTCCGTCAACCCTTCATTGAGCCTAAAATAGATTGTACCGCTTACAAGCCCCTGTTCTTCATCTGCTTTTATTGATAGTTTTTTATTATCACATTCTCCCGAACAGTTTTTGAATGATGAATTTACAATTTCTACCCCTGATACTTTCACATTTGCACTTATGGAATCAATCGAAGGCGGAACGACCCAAAACTTAAACAATATACTACCCACAGGACCTTGGATTGCTTCAGGTTCGTTACGAAATTGAATACCAAATTCCACACCTGACGCACACACAGGCGCAACAAGCTGCATAATAACAATAATAACGCATAGTATACGCTTCGCATTTCTATATACCATTACTATCTCCTATTTATATGTTTAATTACAACAAAAAAACCGCCCGTTAAAGGCGGCAAAATATATTTTTATTCTCCCTTGGGACCTGCGTCTATAACTTCTTGAGGCATATTTGTGTATTTTTCAAAGTTATTGCGGAATTTTTCGGCCAGACTCTTTGCTGCCTTCTCATACTCTTCTTTATTCTCCCACATTCTGCGGGGGCTTAATATTTCATTAGGCACTCCGGGGCAGGTTTTTGGTACATCTAGGTTGAATATCGGATCACGCTCATACTCTACATTTTCAAGCGTGCCGTCAAGACAGGCTGAAACCATAGCGCGGGTAAGCGGGAGTTTTATACGGCTTCCACCCTTGCCATATGCGCCGCCCGACCAGCCGGTATTTACCAGATATACGTTTGAGCCGAAAGTATCTATCTTTTCACCAAGCAACTCTGCATACCTAGCAGCGGGCAGGGGCAGGAAAGGCTCTCCAAAGCAGGTGGAGAAAGTTGCCTCAGGTTCGGTAACTCCACGCTCCGTACCTGCAAGCTTTGCAGTGTAACCTGAAACATAGTGGTACATAGCGCCTTCACGGCTGAGCTTGCTTACAGGGGGCAATACACCAAAAGCATCTGCGGTTAGGAAGATTACAGTCTTTGGATGCGAACCAACGCCTGAAAGCTCAACATTATCTATAAAATCAACAGGATAGCAAACTCTTGTATTCTCTGTATATCTATCGTCATTAAAGTCAAGCACGCGGGTTTCTTCATCTATAACAACATTCTCAACAAGCGCGCCGTACCTGATTGCATCCCATATCTCAGGCTCGTCCTCCTTGGACAGGTTTATGCACTTTGCATAGCAGCCGCCTTCTATATTGAATATGCCCGCATCGTTCCAACCATGCTCATCATCGCCAATTAGTTTGCGGTCAGGGTCGGCAGACAATGTGGTTTTTCCTGTGCCGGAAAGACCAAAGAACAGCGCGCTATCGCCATCTTTGCCTATATTGGCAGAGCAATGCATAGGGAATACGCCCTTTTTAGGTAAAACGTAGTTCATAACCGAAAATACGCTCTTTTTGATTTCTCCTGCGTACTGGCTTCCGGCAATTATAACAAGACCTTTTTCAAGGTTTATTATTATCGCAGCTTCGGAATTTACGCCATCCTCTTCAGGTATGCATTTAAAACCGGGTACTGCAATAACAGTAAAATCAGGCACGTGATTTGCTATTTGATCTTTGCTGACTGGCCGTATCAACATTTGATGGATAAATAAATTTTGGCTTGCCAGCTCATTTACAATCCTAAATTGTTGACGATAGGTTTTATCCGCGCCTGCGAAGCCATCGAACACATACAAGTCCTTGCCTTGCAGATATGCGCGCATCTTACCATATATTTTTTCAAAGTTTTCTTCGCTGATAGGCATGTTCACGCTGCCCCAGGCGATTTCATCGTGTATGCTGGGCTGATCGACAATAAATCTATCCTTAGGTGAACGCCCTGTATATTTACCAGTTTGTACAACTAGTGCGCCTGTTTCGTTGAGTACGCCTTCACCTCTTTTAAGCGCATGCTCAATGAGTACAGCTGGAGGCATATTACAATAGACATTATTTGTGCCTATTATCCCCAGATATTCCAAATCTTTAATAACTCTAACAACTTTCGACATAGCTACCTCCCATCTGGCTTTTTTGCCCGAACACTTTCATAGTAAATGAAGTTTCGCTTATTGTCAATACATATTCTGGGCATTTTCTATTATTTCAAAAAGAGTTTTAACTAGGATAAAAAAACACCCGCATTCTAGCGGGCGATGTGATGGAGCTGATAACCAGAGTCGAACTGGTGACCTCATCCTTACCAAGGATGCGCTCTACCTACTGAGCTATATCAGCAAAGCAAGTGGAATTATACTAGATGTATATAAAAAATGCAAGCCTGCAGAAAAATATTTTGCGGTCTACATGACAAGCTTTAAAATATCTAATTTGATTAAAAATATGCAGGGAGCATATAATACGCTCCTTATATATCTGTGCTTAACTTTTATGCCGCTCTTAAATATTACTATTGTGTTTTTATCACTCAATACTCAAGTTTTCCAATTTTTCCTCGTATTTCTCGTTTAATTCTATAAGCTTTACATAGTATTTATCATACGCTGGACTAGTTTTTCTAATTAGCGGTATAGCCACATCATAAAAGCCGCTCTCCTTTAAATAATCACGCATTTTATTAGCAACGGTATAAGCAGGGCTCAGGCGATATTCTTCGAAATTTCTATACTTAATATAATTCTTTATATTTTCGGCATTTTCTTTAAACCATTTATCTCCGCTGTGTACCGCATTAATCTTATCTTCAGTTGTTTTTTGCATCATTTCAAGTGAAATTTCAGCTGCTGTACTTTGATAAAATTCTTTTTCCTCATCAGTCATAGACGGCGGATTATCCATATTGTCAAGAAATTCAACCAAATCATTAAACGCTTGTTTTTGCTCTTCTGTTTCTATTTTCCCCTGAAGAAATGGTCGGTAACTTATAAACATGCTCTGTCCTATGAAGCCCGGAAATTTTTCTGCCAATTTATCATAAATTGATTCCTGTACCTCAATTAATAGAAGCTCCTCTTTAAATATCGTCTGATACACCGCTTGCAACAAATTTTTCAAGCAAGTTTATTCTTTTTATTGCTATATCTAGGCGGATTTTTTTATCCTTTACTATTTCGCCCAGAATTTCCTTTTTACTTTCTGAAAACAAAAAGCTTTTTATTTCTGATACGCTAAGCCCCATTTTACGATACAAACTTATTTCGTTAAGTTTATCAATATCTTTTTCGCTATACCTGCGATATCCGTTTTCTTCCCTTAAAGGCATAACTAGTCCCTGTTCTTCATAGTATTCAAGAGCTTTTCGGGTTAGACCCGTCTTTTTTTGTGCATCGTTTCTTTTCATATTATTGCACCTCCTAACCACATTATAATGGAGCTCCCAAGGCGCATGTCAATAAAAATCGAAAAAAATTTACCATATTAGGCGCAAATTCTTGACTATATGGAAAAGTCTGTCTATAATGAGGGCTGGCAAAAGGTGTTCTGGCAAAAAGTACACCTTAATAGAAAAGCGTATGAGGAGGTCAAACATGGCAAACAAATTCACCATTGATGGAAACGGTGCGGTAAGTCATGTAGCATATGCATTTAGCGATGTTGCTGCAATTTACCCCATAACTCCATCATCTACAATGGCAGAGTATATCGACGAATGGGCTGCGCAAGGTCGCAAAAACATCTTCGGACAAACTGTGCTGGTACAGGAAATGCAATCAGAGGCGGGGGCTGCAGGTGCTGTCCATGGTTCGCTAGCTGCCGGCGCACTCACAACAACCTATACTGCTTCACAGGGTCTGCTGCTTATGATACCCAATATGTACAAAATATCAGGTGAGCTGCTCCCCGGCGTATTCCACGTAAGTGCCCGTACACTCGCTACGCACGCGCTGTCAATATTCGGCGACCATAGCGACGTTATGGCATGCCGTCAAACCGGTTTTGCTATGATTGCTTCCTCAAGCGTACAGGAGGCAGAGGACATTGCGCTGGTTTCACACCTTGCCTCAATAGAATCGTCAGTTCCTTTCCTGCACTTCTTTGACGGTTTCCGTACTAGCCACGAATACCAGAAGATAGACGAAATCGCTTATGAAGACATGGCTAAACTCGTCAACTGGGAAAAGATAGACGCTTTCAGAAAGCGCGCTCTTAACCCCGAGAACCCCCACCAGGCGGGCACTGCCCAAAACCCCGACGTTTTCTTCCAGAACCGTGAAGCCGCAAACAAATACTATGATGCGGTTCCCGAAATCGTAGAAAACGAGATGAAAAAAGTATACGAATTAACCGGCAGAGAGTATAAGCTCTTCAAATACACCGGCGCGCCGGATGCTACAAATGTAATAGTAATAATGGGTTCAGGCGCTGAAGCCGCAATAGAAACCGCGGAAGCCCTCAACAAAGAAGGCAGAAAGCTAGGCGTACTCAATGTACATCTGTACCGTCCGTTCAGCATTAAGCATTTCATAGACGCACTTCCTGAAACCGTTAAGGTACTCTCCGTAATGGACCGCACTAAGGAAACAGGCGCCATAGGTGACCCGCTATACCTTGATGTGTGCGCAGCTCTGCTTGAAGGCGGCAAAGACAATATCAAGGTGCTTGGCGGCAGGTATGGTCTTGGCAGCAAGGACTTTACCCCCACCATGGTAAAAGCCATATATGATAATGCCGAAAAGGACGAGCCTAAGAACCACTTTACCGTAGGTATAGAGGACGATGTAACCTTTACATCACTACCCCTTGGCGAACTGTACGACGCAGCGCCCGAAGGCACTGTAAGCTGCATGTTCTACGGTCTTGGCTCTGACGGTACTGTCGGCGCAAACCAGAACTCAATCAGGATAATAGGCGACCATACCGATATGTATGCGCAAGGCTATTTCGCTTATGACTCTAAAAAGTCCGGCGGACTTACGGTATCTCACTTGCGCTTTGGTACGCATCCTATCCGCTCTACATATCAGATAGACTCGGCAAACTTCATCGCCTGCCACAACCCTGCATACGTAGTACAGTATGACATGGTTAAGGCGTTAAAGCAGGGCGGCACATTCCTGCTCAACTGCCAGTGGAGCGAAGAAGAGCTTGACAGCCATCTCCCCGCTTCCATGAAACGCGCGCTCGCAAATAAAGAAGCTAAGCTTTATATAATCAATGCTATTGATTTGGCGCGTCAAGTCCGCATGGGTAACCGCATTAACACGATAATGCAGGCTGCGTTCTTTAAGCTTGCAAATGTTATCCCCTATGATGATGCGGAAAAATATATGAAAGAATATGCCCAAATTGCCTATGGTCGCAAGGGCGATGCTATAGTCAAGAGGAACTGGGATGCTATAGACATAGCAATCACAGGTCTTAAAGAAGTAAAAGTACCCGCAGAATGGGCAAATGCAACCACAGGCGCAGAGCCAGTACATGTAGAAGCCACTGAATACTTCTATGATGTAGTTCAGCCGATACTTCGCCAGGAAGGCAACAACCTGCCTGTTTCTGCTTTCACACCCGACGGCTTTGTTCCCACAGGAACAACCAAGTTTGAAAAGCGCGGCATTGCCGTAAATGTACCTGAATGGCTCATTGACAACTGTATCCAGTGCAACCAGTGCGCATTTGTATGCCCCCATGCGGCTATACGCCCCTTCCTAGTAAAAGAAGGCACAGACAAACCCGAAGCCTTCGAAACCAAGAAGGCGCTCGGCAGGGATTATGCAGGGTATGAGTTCCGCATCCAGATAAGCCCGATGGACTGCACAGGCTGCGCTAACTGCGTTGAGGTATGCCCATCCAAGGAAAAATCCCTTGTGATGAAGTCCCTAGACAGCCAGAGAAATCAGGAAGCCAACTGGGAATTTGCTATGACCCTGCCTGAAACAAACGATCTTAACCACAACAAGAACACTGTCAAAGGTAGCCAGTTCCTTAAGCCCCTGTTTGAGTTCTCAGGCGCTTGCGCGGGCTGCGGTGAAACGCCCTATGTAAAGCTTATCACCCAGCTATTTGGCGATAGGATGCTTATAGCCAACGCAACAGGCTGCTCCTCAATCTACGGCGGCTCAAGCCCCACAGTTCCCTACACTGTAAACGATAAGGGCCACGGTCCTGCATGGGCAAACAGCCTATTTGAAGACAATGCTGAGTTCGGCTTCGGTATGAACCTTGCCATGAACCAGAGAAGAGAAAAGCTTGCCCTGCTCGTTTCAGAGCTTATAGCGCTTGACGCTGCAACTGCTGAGCTTAAAGAAACAGGTCAAGCATGGCTTGATAATATGAACGATGCTGATGGCTCCAAGAACGCAGCAGCAGCGCTTGTAAAAGCCTGTGAAGATGCCATTACGGCAGACGCCAATTGCCCCGCCTGCGGTCTTGCCAAGGAGATACTCGCAAGCAAGGACCTGCTAGTAAAGAAATCCATATGGATATTCGGCGGCGACGGCTGGGCATATGATATTGGCTACGGCGGTCTGGACCATGTAATCGCCCAGAACCAAGATGTAAACATCCTAGTACTGGATACCGAGGTTTACTCAAACACCGGTGGTCAGGCTTCTAAGTCTACACCCACAGGCGCGGTAGCTAAGTTCGCCGCAGCAGGCAAACGCACCAAGAAGAAGGACCTTGGCATGATGGCAATGTCCTACGGATATGTGTATGTAGCCCATGTCGCTATGAGCGCTAACTCACCGCAATTGCTAAAGGCTCTTAACGAAGCCGAAGCATACCCCGGTCCCTCGCTCATAATCGCCTATGCTCCGTGCATTAACCACGGCATAAACATGTCGCTTGCGCAGGCGAAGATACGCGATGCGGTTGCTGCCGGCTATTGGAACCTGTACCGCTACAACCCGCTGCTGGCTGAGGAGGGCAAGAACCCCTTGACGATAGACAGCAAGGATCCCACCGGAAGCTATCAGGACTTTATCCGCAGCGAAGTGCGCTACACATCACTGCTCAAGACATTCCCCGAAGAGGCAGAAGTACTGTTCGAACAGGCAGAGCAAGACGCTCGCAACCGCCTAGAGAACTACAAGAGGCTCGCCTCCGAATAATACCAATATTAAAGGCGCGTCCCCCAAAAGGGCGCGCCTTTTTTGTATGCATTTTTTGTATACAATAGTTATCTACACTATACCCTTTTCCTCCATCCAAAGTATAGTATCCCTTATGGTTTCATCAAAAGGTCTTGGGTGGAAATCAAGCTCTCTTTTTGCCTTATCGCTTATGAAATTGGAGTTGCTACCCAGCGAATATATGGAATAACGGGTATATATGGGAGTTTCCTTAGTTATAAAGTATTTTACTGCGTATATTGGCACAACAAAAAGGTATATAGGCCAACGGGGAACCATAATATTAAGCTTTTTAAGCTGTCTATCCGTATTTCTATGTATAGCGGACAGGAATTCCTCTATGCTTACATAGTACCCGCCTATAATGTAGCAGCCTTGTTTATCTCTTTTATTGCAGAGGGATACTATAGCGCTTGACACATCCCTAACATCTACAAAATTATATCCGCCTTTAACGCCCGCAGGCAGCTTGCCTCCCATATATAGTTTCATCATATGGGTTATGCTGTTGTTTGTAAGCGCCCTGGGGCCTATTATGCCAGATGGAAATATTATACCTGCGTTAAGCCCATTATTTACTACAGCATCTATAACATATGCTGTAGCCTCAGCCTTTGTTTTGGCATATCCGCCAACTACAAGCTTTGGGCTAAAACAGCATGTTTCTTCTATAGATTGTCCTTTAGGCTTTTCAGGTATAGAATGCACTGAAGAAATGTATATAAGCCTCATATTTTGCTTTACGCAGGCATCTACTATGTTTTTGGTACCTTCTACATTTACTTTTATTACTAAAGGCTTAATGCCCCATAGAAGGGAAATCATACCTGCGCAGTGTATAACAGTTGAGCCTTCTCCGCTGCTGCTTAGAAAGTTGTTTACATCTTCCTTTGATGTAATATCGCCGTATATTATTTTAACTTCCGCAGGTAGAAATTCAGCGCCCTTATCGCCTGGCATAACAAAGGCTATCACTTCATCGCCTTGTTTAATCAGGTCATTAACTACATGCAAGCCTAAGAAACCTGTTGCGCCGGTAACATAGTACCTCATACACACCTCCTTATGCCTAGAAAATCGCGGGCTATACTTATAATTACAACATTCATCTGTAAGCTAAGCTTTATTTGCTGCGCTGCTTTCAAAAAGCCCCCTTGTGCCGACTATTGGCTCTACAAACATAATGCCTTTACCGGGGGAGTCTAAATCCATACCCTGGTGTATGGCAGTGAACACTTTTTCCGATATAGTCCTTGGTATAATTATTATGGCTATTTCCTTTTCAGGCTCTATCTCTATGCCGAAAATAGTTTGCGCTTCTTTTCCTGTAGAGCCGCGCCCATGCAATATGGTGCCGCCACGCGCGCCTGCCTCTTTTGCTATTTCCACTACCCTATCAGCCTGTCCTCTATCTACGATTACCGTTATTTTTTGGTACATACTATCCTCCGTATCCAATTGTTTTGTTTCATTAAAGGCTACGCTTTTTCCGCCATCTAAACCTATACAAGCAAGCACGTTTGTTATATATGCTATGCCATGCCCGGGTTTATCAAGCTGTAATTTGTCATTTACTGCGCCGCAAAATTCCTCAAGAAAATCCTCCTCTATGAGTAATTTGATTATCTCCCTCTTATCGCTTTTTATTCCAAGCATGTTAAGAAAAGTGCTTGAAACAGTACCATATGCAATTACAGTGGTAGAACTTAAACGATATTTTCTTGTAAGCTTTGCAAGTGTTTTGGACTGCTCCATTGTAAGTATCAATGTAAGCGTCTTTATTTTATACGGCTCCATGCCTTCCTCCTCATACATTTCGAGTTTTAATCTTGTACAACATGCCAAGCAGCTGCAAGGCAACAACGGGCATCATAGCTACAACTGATATCATACCAAAGCCGTCCGCCACAATATCCGCATGTGGAGTAGAATATGCTATTCCCTGCACAAATGCAAGGCTGAATGTGGCAGTCATAGGGCCGGAGGCGACGCCGCCCGCATCAAAGGCAACACCCACGAATAAATCTGGCGTGAAATACGCCATTACAACCGCAGCGCCAAAACCAAGTAGCAGGTACATCCAAAGTTTAATACCGGGCACTAATATACGAACAGTCGCCATAAGTATAGCAAGCCCTACGGATACGGATAGGAATAACAGCACCAGCGGACGCTTTACATAGCCGCCTGTAATATCCTCTACTTGATGGGTAAGCACTATTACAGCGGGTTCTGCAAGCACTGTTACTAGCCCCATTATAAACGATACTATAAGCACAGGGGCTTTGTTTTCCATGTCGGCGAGAATATGCCCAAGGGTTCTGCCAACTTTCATAAAGCCGCCATTTACACCCGATAAAAACAGCACAAGCCCAACATAGGTTAGGGCTACGCCTTTCATAACTGAAACCACAACCGATTTTCTCTGTTTAAGGTAGAAGTGCTGAAAAAACAGGTAGGCAAGTACAATAGGAGATAGCGAAAGCAGGGTTTCTATTACAACCGTAGGCACTACGCTTGCATATACACCGGCTATATTGTCAACTACCATTTCTACATTTTCTGGAGCGCCTTCAAGCTTTTTAATACCCATTATTATACCGGAAGATAATACGCCTATTATAGCCCCTGTTGATGATATGCCGACAAGCCCAAAGCTATCCGCTTCGCTGGTTTTAGAATCCTTCTTCATAGAAGCGACGCCTGAAGCAAGCGCCAGCATAAACGGGGTTGTAAGCGCGCCGGTTGTAGCGCCCGAAGCATCAAAGGCTATGGCCAAAAAATCCGGCGTTGAAAAAAACGAAAGTATAAATATAAGCCCATAAGCAAGCATAAATGTTGTTTTAAGCGCCACGTTTTTTAGTATGCGCAGCATACCCAGCGTCATCATAACGCCTATGCCTATGGAAACGGCTGTTACCATAAGCCACCTGCCAAACTGTCCGCTTGTTACATCGGACACTTGATTTGCAAGTATATGAAGATCCGGCTCAGCAAAGGAAATAAAAAAGCCAAGCACCAAGCCAACTACAATTACAAGCGCTATCTTGCCCTTCTGAACCAAGAAATTACCTATATTATGTCCTATTACATCTATGCTTTGGTCTATTCCAAATAGGAATATAGTTAAACCTATAATTACAAGAAAACTGCCTATAAGAAATGCTGTATACATATTCCCCCCAACGGGAGCAATAGTAATATGCAATATAGACACTATAACTACCACCGGAAGTACCGCTGATAGTACTTCTTTTAGTTTACTTCGCAAAGCTTCCAAGCGACCACCTGCCAAATCCTTTTTTAGAACTAATGTTTAATTAATAATAATGAAAAAGCATGTGTACGTCAAGTTTTTGGGGATTATATCGGCAATAATTTGACATACGCAAGCAATATCATTAATCTATTTATGACAATAAAAATACATCCACAAGAAAGGAATTAATATGAAGTTTCCAAAGATTATTTTTGTTAAGGGAAATATGCCCTATGCAGTAAAGGAGATGAAGAAATACTTAAGCCTAATATCCGTTGCTGAATTTAACGACGCTGGTTTTCCTATAAATCTGTATGGCGGAGATGAACTTTCTGAGAGTTTTTGCGTTGATATAGATAATAATTCTATTTCTATAAAAAGCGAAAGCAAAAGAGGGCTGTTATACGGAGTATATTCATTCCTTGAAAAGCTTGGTGTGCGCTTTTTTGCACATGATGAGGAATATTTACCTAAAATAGATGAAATTAATATAGACAGCTATTCATCATCACCGGATTTTATTTACAGGGATTTATACTGGAGAGGCGCGCTAGACGGCGCGTTCAGTATAAAGTGCAGGCTAAACTCCACCCGCGCACACACCACAAGCGATATGGGCGATACTATACGCTTTTACAACTATTCCCACACATTTCATGAGCTTATACCACCTGATGAATATTTTGACAGCCATCCCGAGTATTTTTCATTCTTCGATGGAAAAAGGCAGAAAAAACATAGCCAAATATGCATGACAAACCCTGATGTGCTAAAAATCTGCACAGATAAGGTGCTAGAATGGATGAGGGATAATCCCAACCATCAAATTTTTTCAGTAGCGCAGAATGACTGGTATGGCGGCTGTGAGTGTGATAATTGCAAAAGTATAGATATAAAAGAAGGAAGCCAATCCGCTACCCTTATACTATTTGTAAACGCAATAGCAGATAGCATAAAAGAGGAATTTCCTAATAATAAAATACATACTTTCGCCTACCTGTACACGAGGAAAGCGCCTAAAACAATAATTCCAAGGGATAATGTAATAATAAGGCTATGCCCCATAGAGTGCTGCAAAAGCCACCCACTTGGCGAGTGCGACTATGTAATTGATAGAATAAATGTAGAAAACAACTGCGCGGACGCATTCAGAAAGACAGATTACTCCTTTATTACAGACCTTAAAGAATGGTCTAAAATAACAAAGCACCTGCATATATGGGACTATACTACAAATTACAGCAATTACTTGCAACCCTTCCCTAATTTAAGCGTGCAAAAGCACAACCTTAAACTTTACAAAAAATATGGGGTTGAGGGTATGCTCATGCAGGGCAACTACTCACCGGGGGAAACTAGCGCATTTGCGAACCTAAGAATATATTTACTTAGCAAGCTTCTTTGGAATACAGAAGAAAACGAGAGTTTAATAATAGAAGAATTTGTTAAGCATTACTACGGCATGCCCGCAAAAGAACATATACTTTCCTGCCTAAAAACGCTTGAAAACACCGCACAAAAGCACCATATGGGAATATTTGATATGCCAAACTCCCCCTATTTAGATGAAGATACACTTAACAAGGCAGACGAATATTTAAAACTTGCATTAGACAGCACAAGCGATGAAAAGCATTTAACCAGAATAAAAAGGGAGCGTTTGAGCATAATATATGCAAAGCTTGTAAGGCTTCCACTAGATACCGCTAACAGGGATAATCTGGCGGACAATTTCGCTAATCAATTATACAAACTTGGCATAAAAGAAATATTTGAAAGACGGGAATTAAAAGCTTCTATAGAATGCATTAGAAACAGCCAATACACTCTAGATAGGCATAATGTGCCATATGAATTTTACAGGCTATAGAAAAAACATTCAGAATACAATATAAAACTAACCTTGTACATCCTGCAACCAAAAATTTAATGCAGAAAAAGCCTTGACAGGCTGTATAGATGATGATATCATTCGCTTTGGTTAGCATTTCCTAACTCATTGGTTTTGTAGGAGTGTAATTAATGATTAAAAACAGGGTTGCCACACCTAACGGATATGGCGATATAGATAAAAGCAATATATCATCAGTAAAGAAGCACAGATATATAGCATCTTTTATTTTATTGCCGTTTTTATATGTATTAAGCGTATTTTTAGCCTGTGCTTTTGGCTCTTCAACAGTGCCGATAGAAAAAGTAATACTCGTATTAAAACAGGAATTGTTTGGCATAGTATCCGAAATCATTACGCCATCGGATATATATATTGTATGGAATCTGCGCTTTCCAAGAGCCTTGCTGGCTCTTGCAGCAGGCGGCGGTCTGGCTGTTGCCGGCGCTGCAATGCAATCCGTTACTAAAAATGTAATGGCAGACCCTTATGTGCTTGGCATATCAAGCGGCGCCCTTGCCTTTGTAAGCATAGGCTTTATGATAGGCGGCGTAATGCTTAACACAAAATGGTTCTTGCCGCTTATGGCATTTGGCGGCGCACTGTTTGCGCTGCTAATGGTTTTTGCGGTTGGCGGCTTTTCAAACACCTCTTCACCTGCACGCTTGGTGCTATCCGGTCTTGCGGTATCTATAACTCTTAACGCAGTTGGTCAGTATGGTATATATAACGCAAAAAACATTTCCAGCTCCAATGCAGTTGTCAGCTGGATGATGGGCTCACTCGGCGGCTCTCGCTGGGCGGATGTATGGATACCCATACTAAGCTCTCTTCTTGGCACAGCTTTCTTTTTATTAAACGCCCGCTCTTTTGACCTTATGACGCTTGGAGATGAAACAGCCATAAGCCTTGGGGTTAATACAAGGCACTTAAAACGGCTTGCTTTTATTGTAGTAGCAATGATGTGCGGCGTTTCGGTTGCAAGCTGCGGGATTATAGGCTTAGTAGGCTTTATGGTGCCGCATATAGTGCGCTTTATTACCGGCACGGAGCACAGGCGGGTTTTTCCTCTTTCCTTCCTGGTTGGAGGTATATTCCTTGTATGCATGGATATACTGGCACGCATTATTTTAGCGCCAAACGAGCTTCCCATAGGCATATTAACTGCCCTATGCGGCGGTCCCTATTTTGTATGGCTTTTACGAAAAAACAAAGGAAGGGGATAACATGCAGCTACGCCTTGAAACAAAACAACTTAATTATTCAATTGACGGTTTCGATATCCTTAAAGGTATATCTATTAATGTTGAAGATAAAAAGATGGTGGGGATTATAGGACCTAATGGCAGCGGAAAAACAACCCTGTTAAAGCATATTTATAGGGCGCTTCCTTCTGAATACAAGAAAGTATTTATAGACGGCAGAGATATAGAAAACTATACACACAAACAGTCCGCCCGTAAGCTTACAGTAGTAAGGCAGGAAAACTCTAGCGATTTTGACTTCACTGTAGAAAAAATGGTACTGCTCGGGCGCGCACCCTACCGCCGCAGCTTTGAAAGCTACACAAAAGAGGATATGCAGTTTGCAGACGATGCCCTTAATGCAATAGGCATGGAAGCATACCGCTACCGCTCCTTTAACACCCTTTCCGGCGGTGAAAAGCAGCGGGTTTTAATCGCCCGCTCCCTAGCGCAGCAGGCAGATATATTCGTGCTGGACGAGCCTACCAACCACCTCGATGTGCATTACCAGTGGAGCATAATGGCGCTAATACGCAGGCTCAATACTACCGTGCTTGGCGTTTACCATAACCTAAACCTAGCAGCCCAATTTTGCGATGAACTATATGTGCTATGTAGCGGGCATGTGGTTGCAAGCGGCACGCCAAAAGAAGTGCTAACGCCCAAGCTTATGGCTGAAGTATTCGGCGTAGAAGCCGATATAATGCAGCTTAAAAACGGGCGTTTGCAGCTTGTAATAAACGAAGCGATGACGGCGCAATAATCCGTTAAGCAAATATAAAAACACCTAAGGAGGAACTCATTTCATGAAAACCAAACGACTACTAATACTATTTACTGCTCTAATTATGCTGTTTAGCATACCAACACTTGCGGCTAATGACGCATACCCCGTTACTGTTAGCAACTACAACCAAGAAGTTACTCTTGAAAAAGAGCCGGAGCGCGTGGTAATACTTACAATAAATTCGGCGGAAATACTCGCAGCGCTTGGCAAGACGGGTAACATAATAGGCATAGCTAAGGGGCATAATGATGTACAGGATATACTGCCTGAATATCAGGATGCGCTAAAGGATTTACCCTACCCCAAGTCGCTAAACGATGGTATACCCACACTTGAAAACATGCTTAATATTAAGCCCGACATGGTTGTTATGAACGCTTATTACTTTAATGCAGCTAAAATATTCGGCACTCTTGAGGATTATATAAGCAATGGCATAAACATATACGCTAACGAAGGCTCCTATGTGCCAAACTGCACTATAGAAAACACCTACAACGATGTGCGTAACTTGGGCACCCTATTCAATGCAAAAGAAAGGGCTGAAGAAATAGTAGCCGAAATGCAAAATACCGTAAAAGATGTACAAGAAAAAGTTGCAGACAAAGAAAAGAAGAAGGTTATGCTCTTTGATAGTACAAGGGAAGACATGTTTATTATCGCGGGCGGTATAGGTCTTGTTAATAATATGATAGAACTTGCCGGAGGCGAAAACATATTTAAGGATGTTGAAAAACAGTTTGGCGGCGTAAATATTGAAGAGATAATCGCCCGTAACCCCGATATAATAGTAATATCTGAATACTTCACAGAAACAAATGATGATGTTAAGAACAAGATTGATTACCTTAACAGCACAGAAGAATTATCCGAAGTAACAGCAGTAAAAGAAGGCAATTATGTTATAGTGCCGGTTATTGCCACCTTCCCAGGCTTACAGAACATTAATTACATAACTAAGCTTGCTAAGGCAATAGCCCCTGAAGCATTCTAATATGCCATACTCATGCATTACACGATGCTTTTTAATCCTCCTCTAAAACGCTGGAGAACTGCGGGCGATAGTAGCCCGCTCTCCGGCGCGATGAGCGAACCCCCTTGTAATGGACGCAACTTAGACCAAACACCTAAATGCTCATTACCCATAAAGAACCATTCATCAGCTGACAATGCTACGCTGCAAACTATTTATAAATGGTTGCACCGTTTAATAAGTAATCAGGAAGGTATCTACTTTATATTTAAGTAATTTTTTGTTCCCTAGATTACAGAATGTAAATTACATCACTAAGCTTACTAAGGCAATAGCCCCTGAAGCATTCTAATGTACTAATCCATTCCGGCACTTAAGCATAAAGGCGCCGCCGTATTACACCTCCGGCGGCGCTATATCATATAGGAGAAATAATGAAACAAGATAAAAAGCTAAATATCCGTTCACTTCTGCGTAACAGAAATTATGTGCGTTACTGGTTTGCTTCCGCTATTGCCGATGCAGCAAGCAACATATTGCAATTTGTACTGGCGCTTTATGTGCTGGATATAACAGGCTCCGCAGGTCAGTTTGCTGTGATATTATCTATTGTAGTAGTGCCTAGGCTTGTACTTATGCCATTTAGCGGTTTAGCAGGCGATCGTTTACCCCGAATGAAGCTAATGATGGCATTAACTCTTATAAACGCTATATTTCTAGCAATCTTTTTCCTGTTAGGTCAAAATCAAAGCCTTTCTATAGCTGCGGTATATGTGCTTGTTATAGGGCTTGAAATAACCGAGGTTTTTTATGCAGGACCTTCTTCTGCAATAATCCCTGATATAGTTACGCCTGAAGAAATAAATGAGGCAACTTCATTATCTAAAGTTGACGATGGCATAGTATGGGTAACATCGCCAATGCTTGGCGCTTTAATATACGCCAATTTAGGTGTGGTACCCGCCATTGGCGTAACAGCTATAATGTATTTGATAGCTTCTATCTTGCAGAAAACAATCCGCACCCCCTACGCGTTGCCTGCACCGGAAAAAAAGGAAAAAACCAACTTTTTTGTTGAGATAACCGGCGGCATAAGATACATACTTGGGGACAGGTTTTTAACAGGCTTTATACTTATATTGCCTGTATTTAACGCTTTCTTCAGCGCAACATTTTCAGTTGCTGTCGCATATCTATTAAGGGAGGCATTTGAGCTATCTGTCGAGGCTTACGGCTTGTTCAACACCCTAACCACAACCGTATCCTTATTTGTTCCCTTCATTGCCGTACCACTTGTAAAAAGAGTACCCTTTAAAAAGCTTTATTGGCGGCACTCCGCTATAATAGCCATTACTATAATTATTATTGCACTTTTTGCCTTTTTAGGTCTAAATAATTACATCGGCGTTATAACGTCGGTTATAATAATCGGCATATTAGATGCTATTACAATAATCGCTGCTATTCCTATGCAGATGACCTGTTCCGTATTCTTCCGTACACAAACGCCTAAACATCTGCTAAGCCGGGTTATGATGGTAGTTTCCCTCGTATCCAGCATAGGCATAGCCGGCGGTAAAATAGCTGTGGGCTTTCTGGTAGACAATATGGGTATATACCGTGCTATAGCCGTATCAGGTATGTTGCTGCTTATATGTGCCCTTAGCGCAAAATGGCTGTATGACAAGGCTCATTGTGCATCTGCACAGAATGAAACGCTTTCGGCTCAAGAATGAAGTTTACGGTTAATTTTACAGGCTATAGAAAAAACATTCAGAATACAATATAAAAACAAACTTTTTATGTGTAAGGGCTTGCATTATTGCTATTAATTGTTTATTCTATTTCAATACTAGGAAAAAATTCTGGTAAAATATAAGGAGGTATATCCGATGAAAAAACTATTTCTAATATTGCTCAGTATAGCCATGCTCACTACACTAATAGTAGTACCCGCGGAGGAAGTTATTAAGATTGGTGGCATCGGTGTACTTACCGGTCCGTATGCCACCTATGGCGTAGCAGTTAAAAACGGTGCGGACTTGTTTTTTGAAGAACTAAACAATGCAGGCGGCATTGATGGCAAAAAAGTTGAAATAATATGGGTAGATAGCCAAGGCGATCCTGCAATCGGTCAGCAGGCTTATTATCGCCTAGTCGAAAATGACGAAGTTGTCGCCATACTCGGCGCGGTACTTACCGGCGTTACCAATGCTGTTGCAGATGCCGCGGCAGAAGATGGCATCCCCATGGTTTCCCCCTCCGCAACCGCATATGAAGTTACAACCGGTAGACCCAATGTGTTCCGTACTTGCTTTATTGACCCTTTCCAATCTGTTATGATAGCAAGGTACATGAAATCTAAAAACTATAAAAATGTTGCCGCTCTATATGACACAGGCGATGATTATTCCACCGGTCTATATGAAACTTTCGTAAACGAATGCAAAGAGCTTGGTTTGAACATTGTTGCTACTGAAGCCGCCGCCTTTGCTGATGTGGACTTCAAAGCCCAGCTTACCAACATAAAGAACGCAAATCCTGAAGCCTTGTTCCTGCCCTACTACGGCGCACCCGCTGCACATATTGTAAAACAGGCGGATGAAATAGGGCTTGATATTCCCTTCATAGGCGCTGACGGTATCTCAAGCATTACGGACTCCATTACAGATTTTTCTCTGCTTACAAACGTAATATATTCTGACCACTTTAATAACGACGCAGCAGGCGAAGTAGCAGTTAAATTCCTTAAAGGATATGAGGAAAAATACGGCGAAGTTCCCACAGTTTCGTTCTCCGCCACTGCTTACGATACAGCCTTAGTACTAACCGAAGCTATTAAAAAAGCTGGCACTGAAGACTATGCGGCAATAGTCGATGCAATCAAGAATATGGAAGTTGAAGGCGTTACAGGCATTATCACCTTTGACGACCATAATGACCCCATCAAGAGCGCGTTCTTCACCACTTTCGATGCGGACGGCAACAAAGTGTTCTTAGAGAGGGTAGACCCCTAATAATAAACCATGCATAAAGTTAATAAAAACTAACACACGCTAACTATTAACTGGCGGAATTTCCGCCGGTTAATAGTTGCTTTGCGAGGAGAAAACCGTGTCACTATTTATAAATCAACTGATAAACGGCATACATGTCGGGAGTATCTATGCGCTCATTGCGCTTGGATATACTATGGTATACGGAATTATCAGGCTGATAAATTTCGCCCATGGCGATATACTTATGGTGGGTGCTTATACTGTTGTTGTAGCCATAGGAACGCTTGGGCTTTCGCCCTTAGCTGCAATACTTATTTCCATTGTTATTTGCGCATTATTCGGTATATTAATTGAAAAAGTAGCCTATAAGCCGCTTAGAAATTCACCTAAAATATCTTCACTTATAACGGCAATTGGGGTTAGTATGTTGCTTCAGAATTTAGCGTTGCTAATTTTTACACCTACGCCAAAGCCCTATCCTGTGCCCTTAAGCGTAGCCCCTCTAAACTTAGGAGATATTCAGATAAGCTTTATTACCATACTTACATTCGGTGTATCTATTGTAATTATGATGGCGCTTCAAACCTTTGTAACGACTTCAAAGGCAGGAAAATCTATGCGAGCGGTATCTGAAGATATGAAAGCGGCGCTACTTATGGGCATCAATACCGATAATACTATCACCCTTACATTTGCAATAGGCTGCACCCTTGCCGGGATTGGTTCGGCGCTTTTTTGTCTGGCTTATCCTTCCGTTTCGCCTACTATGGGTTCATTGCCCGGTGTAAAAGCGTTTATAGCCGCAGTGCTTGGCGGAATAGGGGTAATACCCGGCGCCATGCTTGGCGGCTTTTTACTTGGCATTGCGGAAAGCTTTACTAAAGCATATATTTCCTCCCAACTTAGCGATGCAGTGGTTTACGGTATATTAATAATAGTTCTACTTTTCAAGCCCTCGGGTCTGCTTGGCAAGAGCGTAAGAGAGAAGGTGTGATAATATGGCAAAAAATAAAACTAAGTCTTATGCATTAAATAGCTTTGCGCTAATAATCACCTTTCTGTTTGCTTTTGCACTTATAGCTAGCGGAAATATTAACAACTACTACTCAAGCTTGTTAATAAGCGTGCTTATAGCAATAATAATGACAGTAAGCCTAAACCTTACTACCGGCTTGCTAGGGCAGCTTTGCTTAGGTCATGCGGGCTTTATGTCTGTTGGTGCATATACAGCCGGCATTATAACCAAATCCCTCCCAGACATGCCCTTAGGGCTATCTCTTACAATAGCTCTACTTGCTGGTGGCTTGCTAGCTGCGCTTTTCGGCTTTTTAATAGGTATGCCGGCACTTAGGCTAAAAGGCGACTACCTTGCGATAATCACACTTGGTTTTGGAGAAATTATAAGGGTTGTAATAGAAAACCTTAAAATAACAGGCGGTCCCGCAGGGCTTACGAGGATACCAAGGATGTCCCGCGCGCTCGCTGAAAGCCCTAAGGATTCCGCTGCCATACAGTTTGCCATAGTGTACTGGATAATGGTAATGGTGGTTACCAGCATATTCACCCTTGGCAGAAGCCGTCACGGCAGGGCAATAATATCCATACGCGAAAATGAGGTTGCAGCCGAAGCCACAGGCATACCCACCACCTACTATAAGCTGCTTGCCTTTACCTTCGCCGCATTCTTTGCGGGTATTGCGGGGGGGCTTCACGCACATCAAATAGGTATGCTAACTCCCAAATATTTTGACTTTAACAAGTCTATAGAATATTTGGTTATGGTAGTGCTTGGCGGCATGGGCTCAATAACAGGCTCCATAATATCCGCAACTGTGCTTGTAACCCTTCCTGAACTGCTTCGTGAATTTGCCGCTTGGCGTATGGTAATATACTCTCTAACGCTTGTTTTAATGATGATTTTCCGCCCCTCAGGGCTTATGGGCACTAAGGAGTTTTCGTTAATTGCAACTGTTGAAAAACTCGAAGCTAAATGGCACAGTGTTTTTAAGAGGAAAGAGCATAAGCCTAAGCTTCCATTTAGACCCCACTATGATGTATGGGAAAACCAACCCGTGCTTGAAACTAAAAATCTAGGCATACAGTTTGGCGGGCTTGTTGCGGCTGAGAATATAAACATAAATCTTAAAGATAACGAAATAGTCGGTTTAATAGGTCCAAACGGCGCGGGTAAAACAACAGTGTTCAATTTGCTAACCGGCGTTTATGAGCCTACGCAGGGCGATATTATATTGCTTGGCAACTCCATAAAGGGGCGCCCAACGCATGAAATAACAAATAACGGCATAGCAAGAACCTTCCAAAACATCCGCCTTTTTAAGTCCATGACTGTGCTTGAAAATATAAAAGTAGCCTTCCATACGAGAATGCGCTACTCTCCCATGAGCGGCATTCTACGCTCTGAAGAATATGCAAGCGAGGAGCACGGTATAGACATACGCGCAAGGGAATTGCTCCGCGTATTTGACATGGAAGATGTCGCGGACGATAATGCTGACTCTCTCCCCTACGGTCTTCAAAGAAAGCTTGAAATATGCAGAGCGCTTGCGTCAAACCCGAAGGTACTACTGCTTGATGAACCTGCCGCAGGCATGAACGCCACCGAAACGCAGGAGCTTATGGATACCATAAAGCGGATACGCACACGCTTTTCAGTTGCAATACTGCTTATTGAGCACGATATGAAGCTTGTAATGGGCATATGCGAGCGTATATATGTGCTTAACTACGGTCATATAATTGCCGAAGGCACTGCAAATGAAATAGCGAACAACGAGGATGTAATAACCGCTTATCTTGGTATGTCACAGGATGAAGAAGAGGGCACGAAACCATGCTGAAAGTTGTAGATTTAGAAGTATATTACGGCGCAATAAAAGCGCTTAAAGGGATAAGTTTCCATGTAAACAAAGGCGAAATAGTAACGCTTATCGGCGCAAACGGTGCAGGAAAGACTACTACGCTAAATTCAATATCAGCCCTTGTACCTATAAAAAGCGGCAGCGTATCCTTTATGGATATAGACCTTAAAACCCTTCCCGCATACCAGCGCATATACAAAGGCATAGCCCATGTTCCCGAGGGACGCAGGGTATTTGCCCGCATGAGCGTTAAAGAGAACCTTGAAATGGGCGCTTATTGCAGGAAAGATAAGGCCAGCCTTAACAGAGATGCCCAGCGCGTATATGAGCATTTCCCTAGGCTTAAGGAGCGCAGAAACCAGCTTGCAGGCACGCTTTCAGGCGGAGAGCAGCAGATGCTCGCCATAGGTCGCGCGCTTATGAGCAGCCCCACACTTATTATGATGGATGAGCCTTCTATGGGTCTTGCTCCCATACTTGTAAGCGAAATTTTCCACATAATACAGGATATAAATAAGCAAGGCACTACCGTGCTGCTTGTAGAACAAAACGCCACTATGGCGCTTTCGGTCGCCGACAGGGGCTATGTGCTTGAAACAGGCAATGTGGTAATAGAAGGCACAGCAAAGGAGCTTTCCAACAACCCTGAAATTAAAAAAGCTTATCTTGGTACTGCGTAGAATTTCGATGTTGAAAAAATTATCAAAGTAATAAAAAAGCTCGAGCTTACGCCCGGGCTTTTTTAGTGCCGCTTATTATTTAAGCCTTTTGAGCTGCTCCACCAAATCTAGCTTCTCCCAAGGTAAGTCAAGGTCATTCCTGCCAAAATGCCCGTATGTAGCGGTTTGCCTATATATGGGTCTTCTTAGCTTAAAGCGCTCTATTATGCCGTCCGGGCTTAAATCTATATTATCTCTAATATAATTTGCAAGCTTTTCTTCGTCTACCTTACCTGTTCCGAAAGTTTCAATGGCATAGCTAACAGGCTGCGCTACGCCTATCGCATAGGCTATTGCAACTTGGCAGCGGCTCGCAAGCCCTGCGGCGACTACATTTTTAGCTATATGACGGCAGGCGTATGCGGCAGACCTATCAACCTTTGTAGGATCCTTGCCGCTAAAGCAACCGCCGCCATGCGGTGCAAAACCGCCGTATGTATCCACTATAATTTTGCGCCCCGTAAGCCCACTATCCCCGGCAGGACCGCCTATAACAAACCTGCCGCTTGGGTTTATATAGTATTTAGTTGATGCGTTTAAAAGCTTGCTTGGCAATATGGGTCGTATTACATCTTCCATCATGGCATTTTTAATTTCCTTTTGGCTCACCATGTCATCATGCTGGGTTGATAGCACAACAGCATCTAAACTTACGGGCGTAAAACCATCATAGCTTACTGTAAGCTGCGCCTTGCCATCAGGGCGCATCCACTCTCTTTTTCCACTCTTTCTAACTTCGTCCATTTGTTTTGCCATCTTATGCGTAAGCACTAGCGGCAGGGGCATGTATTCTTCGGTTTCATCACAGGCAAAACCGAACATCATACCTTGGTCCCCCGCGCCCGTCTTTTGCTCTGCAGCTATATTATCCCTAGTTTCGCTAGCTCTGCTAACCCCGGCAGCTATATCTTGGGATTGCTCATTTATAACTGTTAGCACGGCGCAGGAATTACCGTCAAAACCGAGTGAGGAATCATCATAGCCTATATCAAGCACTACCTTTCTTGCAAGCTCCGCTACGGGTACATAGGTAGTTGTGCTTATTTCCCCCATTACAAGTATAAGCCCAGTTGTGGCGCAGGTTTCGCAGGCGACTCTTGCCATAGGGTCTTCGCTTAGTATTGCGTCAAGCACGGTATCGGATATCTGGTCGCAAAGTTTATCCGGATGCCCCTGCGTTACTGATTCTGATGTGTACTGTCGTTTCAATTATATTACTTCCTTTCTATATAAAGAAAATGACTTACCCGCACAGATAAGCCACATAACACTTATCTGTCAGCCTTAGCTGCTGGAATTAGCACCTTGCATATGCCGGTTGCCGGGGTTCACAGGGCCAGTCCCTCCCCCACTCTTGATAAGTCATATTCAATTAACTATATAGTACAACACTTTGTGTGTTTTTTCAATGGCTATTTTTGCCTTTCTTGCTTAAGTCGATTGCTAAATATAGGCTAACAATGCTTAAGCTCAACCTTTTGTAAAATCTATTTCCAAAGTTTTACAAACGGATGTTTTAAGGGTACAATATGGGGGATAATCATGTAAGGAGGTGTTGTTTTGCCCGATGTGCTAAGCTGCGTGGTGCTTATACCTTCGCTGCATCCGGATGATAAGCTTATAGCATATGTAAAGTCGCTAACGGAAAATGGATTTAAGCATATACTTATCGTTGATGATGGCTCGGGCGATGATGATATATATCAAGATATATTTAAAACCATAGCGCAATATGATAACTGCACTGTAATAGGTTACCATAAAAACAAAGGCAAAGGCCATGCGCTTAAATACGGCATGGAGTACTTCCTTGAAAACTATCCTGATAGCCCCGGCATAATAACCGCAGATTCTGACGGTCAACACACAAGCGAAGGCGTTATAGCTGTAGCTAATAAAATGCTTGAAAAGCCTGATAGTTTAGTATTGGGTTCCCGTAACTTTAGGCTTGGCAATACACCACTTAGAAGCCGCATAGGTAATGAACTTACCACATTCTTTTTTTCGTTGCTTTATGGTAACTATCTTCCGGACACTCAAACGGGCTTAAGGGGTATAAGCAGACAACTTATACCTGTTGTAAAAGACATTGAGGGCGATAGGTTTGAATACGAGATGAACATGCTAACAGAATGCGCTATGCGTAAAATACCCTTCAGCGTGGTTGAAATAAAAACCATATATATAGAAGATAACAAGAGCAGCCATTTCAACCCTGTTAAGGACTCTATACGCATATATAGGCACCTGTTCGGCAACTTCTTCAAGTATATTTTTTCTAGCCTTATGAGCTTCTTGGTGGATATATCCGCATTCACCCTTCTTGACAGGTGGCTGCTTGACGCTCTCTTGGCAGGCGCACTTGGCGGAAGGCAAGCCACATTACATACATATACTGCTGCTGCAGTTGCTAGGATTATTTCATCAATAGCAAACTTTACTCTAAACAAAAACTTTGTGTTCAATAAGGGCAGTAAGGATGGCGCGTTCCCAAGGTACCTAACGCTATGTGTTCTATCGCTTGCAACAAGCGCTATAAGTACCGACCTTATATACAGGATGCTTAACATAGATAAATCTATAATAAAAATCGTGGTTGATACCCTGCTATACTTTGTAAACTACCGCGTACAGAAAGCATGGGTGTTCCCACATAAAAAACAAGGAGAAAAAAATGTCTAAAAAAACATACATGGCGCTGCTTATACTAAGCATAGTTATGGCGCTAACGCTTTCATTTATTATACCCTCGGGAGCTCTGCTTGATGAAGAAAGATACAAGCTTGAGGATGAAATATGGAAACAGGAAGATAATTTGCTTTCTTGGCTTATACCCAGTGCAAATGCGGAGGAGCTGCTAAAACCCCTTCCTATAGATTTTTCCCCGGGCAAAAAGCCGATACAAGAAAATTTTACAGATGAAGGTTATTCAGACCCCAGTATAAGGCTTACCCTTGAAACGCGCGAAGAAGATGGCGTAGTATGGCGCATAGCCTATATTCAGGTAGCAAGCCCTACTCAGCTTAGAACCGCAACAGCGGGGGATTTGCGCTCAAGCCGCGTTGCGCTTATATCCTCCATGGCGGAAAAATACAATGCGGTTATTGCCTGCAACGCCAACTACATGGCAAACGACCCAAAAAAGACTTCTTTTGAGTACCGCATGGGAGAAAAGGCACGCAACAAGTTTAACCGCCTTAAGGATACCCTTATAATAGACGAAAATGGGGATTTTCATATACTTACAGGCGAAGATAAAACTGAGCAGCTTGAAGCCTTTGAAAACGCGGGACATACAATAATAAACGCATTCACATTCGGCCCTGCGCTTGTAAAGGATGAGCAGCTGCAAGCCATACCCGAAAAATATGGCTATAACCCAGATGGCAGGGAACCGCGCCTAGCTCTTGGACAACTTGACTCACTAAAATATGTAATAGTGCATGCAGAGGGGCGTAGGGATAATTCTGACGGCGCTACCCAGCAGGAGCTTGCGGATTTTATGTTCAATTTAGGCTGTAAACAGGCGTTCAACTTTGATGGCGGCAACTCCGCAACCATAGTGTATAACGGCGGATATTTCCAAAACAGAAGCCGCAGCAATGAGCGCGCTCAGAGCGATATGATATATTTCGCAAGCCTAGTAGAAAATGAGGGCAATTAATTGCGAACAACGCTTGCAACTATAGATATATTAGGAATAAAACTCTACACATACGGCAGCTTTTTATCGCTGGGTGTATTATTTGCGATAGCCCTTGCATATTTTGTAGAGCGTAAGGTATCACTTAAAAAAGGCGTTTTGCTCCTTGCTATATGCTTAAGTTTGCCGCTTGGAGTATTGCTATCCCGCCTACTTTACTGCCTTACGGACAGCAATTTTAGAGCTGTGCTTACACTTAAAAATATATTTAGGCTAAGCACTGGCGGCATGTCTATGTATGGGGTAATAATAGCTATGATATTTGCGGCATTATTATCTGCCAAAGCATTAGGCGAAAACACGCATAAATTGCTTGACGCTATTACCTCTCCCCTTATGGCGTTTATATTATTCGCAAGGCTTGGTGAAAGCTACACGCAGCTTGGCATAAGCCGCCCGCTTGTAACGGGCGTACTTGAGGGAGGCTTTTTAGTTCATGTTGGAGAATATGATGCCTACCTTAAAACATGGCTGCTTGAGGCTGTTTGTGCCTGCGTACTATGCGTATTACTATACGCTTGGCTTAATAAATATAAAAAAGGCGATGTGTTTTTAAGCTGGATGATACTATTTGGTGCAACTCAAGTAATATTTGAAAGCCTGCGCTACGATGGACATATGCGATTTTCCTTTGTAGGGCTGCAGCAGGTGCTTTCAAGCGTACTTTGGGGGATTGCTCTTCTTATACTTTCCCTTAGAAAAAAACCTATGAGCAAAAGGGCTAAAATTAATCTGTTTTTACTTCCTGTTGCGGTTTTTGGAGCAATAGGTATAGAATTTCTTATAGACCGCTCGGAAATACAGAAATGGCTGCTGTACATTGGCTATATTGCCCTGCTTGCGCTGCCAAGCGGCATAGCGCTATCACTCAGGGAGAAAACGCATGAATAAAGAAAAGATAGCAAAAATAAATGAACTCTATAAAAAGCAAAAGGAAGGTACTTTAACACCTGAGGAAAAAGAGCTTCAGGCAACACTAAGGGCTGAATATATAAAAGCATTCAGAGAAAATTTAAAATCTCAGCTTGACAATACTTATATTTTGCGTGAAGATGGGAGTCGTGAGAAACTCGCCCAAAAGGCAGACTCAAGGAGGAAAGAAAATGACTAAACGCATTATCGCTTTAACGCTTGCCATATGTGCAATGCTCGCTATAATGCCTTCATATGCACAGTACAATGTATTATACACCGGTAGAACCACTACATATTATGATGGCTACACAAACACCTATGTGGCGCCTGATAAAAACTCAAAGGTGCTTGACAGCTTTAAGCCTGGCACACCCATACAGATAATAAGTGTACTACCAAACTATGTAGGCATATTACATGGCAATTCAATAGGTTATATACTAAGGGGCAGGATAGAGGATGTAAAACCCTTAAACCCTGCCACAACCCCTCCATATGGAGTGTTTTTCCATAGATATTACGCCACTATGTGGCAGGATACGCCTGTAAAAGCCGCAGCTGATTCTAACTCTGAAACGCTAATAACGCTACACTCCGGCGCTAAGGTTGGTATAATAGATGTAATAGACGGCTGGGCATACTTTATATATAGACGACAGTGGGGTTATATAGATACTAGGTATCTCGCTGAACTTGGCAGAGTAGCGCCGGATGTAAGCCTTGGCGATGCGAATACCCCAATAGCTGTATACAACTCCTTTTATAATATATCGGAAGAGGGTCTAAACCCCAACCGCATAAGCAATCTTAAGCTTGGCTCATCTAAGATGTCAAAAACACTTGCACCCGGGCAAAGCCTAGATTTTAACGGAGAAGTGGGACCCTTTACTGCCGGTAACGGCTACCTTGAAGCGGGCGCGCTAAAGGATGGCGGATGGGGCACGGCAACGGGCGGTGGCTCCTGCCAAATATCTTCAACGCTGTATAATGTGGTGCTGCAACTCACAGGGCTTACAGTGCTTGTACGCGCCCCGCATGGACCTGGCGGGGTAAGCTACATACCCCATGGGGTTGACGCTACTTCAGGCGGACTTAATTTTGTATTTAGGAACGACTATTCCTTCGCTGTTCGCATAAGCGCGCATGTACAGGACGGCTCTCTCTTTGTGGCAATATATAAAGCATGAGAAAAACAACTTTATTTTTAGCTATAATAATATCTCTATTTACCTTGCCAACCCCAGCGGAAGAACTGTATACAGCTCCGCTTTTTGATGAGTATGCCGGCAAACAGCCCTTATACACTGCGCTGCTTAGATACGAAAGCCCTATATTCTCAGATGTGGAGCTACAGAACAGAATTTTCTATTTAGGCGCAGGCAAAAGGGTTGATATATATGCTGTTTCCCCATCTCGCCTACTTGTAGGCAGGGAAGGCGCTATAATAGGCTATATAAACCGTGATAAGCTTGATGATTTTACAGTTGAGAACCTACAAATAGATAAGATACCTAACTACCCCGGCGTACAGAACACATACATAGGCTGGGTAAGTGAAACTACACCCGTGCTTGATAGACCGAGCAGCAATGGAAGCGAACTTATTACACTAAATGAGGGCGCAAGGCTTGCTTTTATAGGCTTCGAGGACGGCTATGGCAAGCTTATATTCAAAAAACAGTACGGATATGTTGACACAAGGGCGCTTAGCGAAATTGTACCAATAGATTATTTAAGTGAAGAACCTTCATTAGATTATCCAATAGCGGCATACACATCATTTTATAATATAGCTACTACTGAAAATAACCTAAGCCGCATTAAAAACCTTGAAGTTTCTTGCGATAAGTTCGAAGAAATAACCATAAAATCCAGAAGTAATTTTGATTTCAATAGGGACCTTGGCCCATATAACGCTAGAAATGGATATTTCCCGGCGATAGTACTTGTTGACGGCGGAAGTAAGCTTGGCTACGGCGGTGGCACATGCCAGATTTCAAGCACGCTATACAATGTAACGCTTCAATTGCCAGGCATAAATATAGACCATAGACGCCCGCACGGACCAAGGGGTATAGCATACTTACCCCACGGAGCCGACGCCGCTGTAGGTAACAAGAAACAGAACTTTATTTTCACAAACAACTATCCCTTTCCAGTACGCATAGAAGGCACTGTACAGGATGGGGCGCTAACTTTAGCTATATGGAGGGCTGAATGAACATAAGCTTTATACCTGAAAACTATTTTTCAAGGCTTAACCTGTATGAAACACAGGAAGCTATCGCAATAATTAAGGAACATTTCGCGTATCTGCTTTGCAAGGCGCTAAACCTAAAGAGAGTATCCGCCCCGCTTTTTGTGGCGACGAACTCCGGTCTTAACGATGACTTGAGCGGTGTTGAACGCCCCGTACGCTTTGATATGAAACACCTACCCCAAAATGCGGAGGTAGTACATTCTCTTGCCAAATGGAAGCGTCTAGCGCTTGCCAAATACGGTTTCCCCGTAGGTGAGGGGCTGTATACGGATATGAACGCTATACGCCGCGATGAGGTTCTTGACAATATTCACTCCATATATGTTGACCAGTGGGACTGGGAAAGGGTAATAACCCCCGAAATGCGCACTATGGCAACGCTTAAAGATACAATGCAGAGAATAGTAACTGCTATTTGCTCAACACTTGATATGCTTAAGTGGAAATATTCAAGGCTAGATACTGTACTCTGCCGTGAAGCCAGCTTTATACTAAGCCAAGAACTTGAGGATATGTACCCCGCCTTAACCCCAAAAGAGAGGGAATATGAATATGTTAAAAAATATAAAACCGCCTGTATTTTGCAGATAGGCGGCAAACTGAAAAGCGGCAACCCCCACGATATGCGCGCGCCCGACTATGATGACTGGCAGCTGAATGGCGATATACTCTTCTGGAGCGAGGAGCTTCAAATGCCCATGGAACTTAGCTCTATGGGTATACGGGTATCTCCTGAGAGCTTGATAGAACAGCTTAAACTCTCAAATTGTGAGCATAGGCTTGAATACCCCTTCCACAGGGCACTGGCAGATGGAAAACTCCCCTATACCATAGGCGGAGGCATAGGACAGAGCAGACTATGTATGCTGCTACTACAAAAGGCGCATATAGGCGAGGTGCAGTCCTCCTGCTGGGACGAGGGCACGATAGATATATGCAGAAACGCAGGCGTTAGACTGCTTTAATCCTCATTTAAATATACAAAGCGCATAAAAGTATCCTTAGTTTTTTGCCTATTAAAATACACAACGCTAGCACCCCAGCTGGTTGAGCCTAAAGCATAGTCGCCCTTTGCAGGTAGGCTTAACATAGCCATATCCTTTTGATTGGCTATTACCAGCGGCACAAGGGGCAAAATATCATTTATGGACATATTTGTTGCCATATGACTTAAGGAAAGTATAAGGGCTTCAATAGCGGTATCTATATCGCTATTTTTTATCTTGTTAAGCAGCGCCACAAGAAATGTACGCTGACGCTCATTCCTTCCGAAGTTGCTGCCTATTTTGCGTATGCGTACATATTGAAGCGCTTCATCACCCGACAGCGTTTGTGCACCTTCAAGCTTTTCTATGCCTATTATTCTAGCTTCGGTGTCTGTAATTTCTATATCTACCCCGCCAAGCGCATCAACAACATCTTTAAAGCCTGAAAAATTTATGCTCGCATATAACTTTATATTAAGCCCTAATGTTTCATTAACGGTTTTTACCGCAAGCAGAGGCCCTCCAAAAGCATTGGCGGCATTTATGCGGTTATGCATGGAAGTGTTAGGTATTTTCACAAACATATCCCTAACTAAGCTAGTTAGTTTTAGCTCCCCTGTGCGTTTATTTACGCTTAGAACAAGCATGGCATCCGTCCTACCATAGTTAAGCTTAATGTTCCCTGTATCTGTACCAAGCAGCAGTATGTTTTTCCATGTGTCGTCAAGCCCTTCTATTATAGAAAGGTCATCCGGCTTTACCTTTATGCGAAACTCTTCTCCAACGGGTAGAAGCTTGCTTCCATCCTCAAGCGCAGCATTTATGGCATCTCTCTGTTCGGGTGTATACACCTGCTCGTAGGGTAGTTCTTCAGCTTTTACCTCTTGAAATGTCGCACAAAAAAGCACACATGCAAATAAAACCACGCTAAATAAGCGTTTTAAACCATTGTTCATATTATTTCTCCATTATATGATATGTCTGAATCTAGATATGAGTGTTCACCAACATCATCAAATTCTTCAGCGCTTATGGCATTTCTATTTACTTCATCCGCAGAATAATATGTGGGTACTAATTGCTTTAGTAACTCGCGAGCCGAATCATTATCAAGCGTAATATCCAAATTGTTATTCAGCTCTATTAACGCGGAATCCATTTTCTCCCGTTCAAAGCCCTCTTCTTTTTCTATGAATATATGCTTGTCATTCGTTCTTATACATTCCTGGGTTTTAATCAATAGTTCCTCGTAAAGTTTTTCACCAGGGCGAAGACCCACTTCGATTATGTCTATATCCTCATATGGTCTAAAGCCCGAAAGATAAATCAGGTTTTCCGCAAGATCAAGTATACGCACTGGCTTTCCCATATCAAGCACATATATTTTACCCTTTTCATGCATGCTACCCGCCCTAAGTACCAATTGCGCCGCCTCAGGTATTGCCATGAAATAGCGTATTATACGCTTGTCTGTAATGGTAACAGGTCCACCCTCGCTTATCTGCTTTTTGAAGAGCGGAACAACAGAACCGCTTGAACCTAGCACATTACCAAAGCGCACTGCTACAAACTCTGTTTCGCTTTCTATTCGGCTTTGAATAATCATCTCGCATAGGCGCTTGGTAGCACCCATAACATTTGTGGGGTTTACCGCCTTGTCTGTAGAAATAAGTATAAAACGTTTTACGCCATGTTTTTCTGAAGCGTTTATAACATTGTATGTACCAAATACATTGTTGCGTATAGCTTCTGCACTGTTATTTTCCATAAGAGGTACATGCTTATGCGCAGCAGCGTGGAATACCACATCGGGCTTATGTCTTTCAAATATATAGTCTAGATGTTTAATATTGCATACTGTGGCTATTACAACTTCTAAATTGAACTTACCTCTGTGTTTACGCAATAACTCCTGCTGGATATCGTATACGCCATTTTCAAATATATCAAGCAGTATCAGCTTTTTTGGTCTGCAACCTGCAAGCTGCCTTGTCAGCTCTCCGCCTATACTTCCCCCCGCACCAGTAATGAGTATGGTTTTATCGTGATATGCACTTATAGTATCATCATCAACTATGCTCACTATATCGCGGAAAAGAAGATCTTCTATCTTTACATCTCTTATAGTGCGCTTGCTATCTTCAGTTGGCAACTCACTAAGCGGATAATCATACAATAGTACCTGACAATCTGTTTTCTTATATTTTTCAAAGGCATTTCTTTGCTCTTCATGGCTGCGGTTTGGCAGAGCTATAACTACGGTTGTAACTGGTAATGAGGGTAACAAGTCAACCATGTACTCGTCAGGACCCATAACAGGTATCCCTTCGATCTCAGTGCCTATTTTACGCTCATCATTATCTATAAAACAATAAGGCGTGTACTTTGCACTTTCGCCATATATTAGTTCTCGCGCAAGTAATACACCTAAGCTACCCGCACCAACTATTGCTATAGGTTCTTTCTTTACACTTGAGGATTTTAGGTGTTTACCATCAAACCACTCCGGGTGTAGCCTTAATATTTGATAAACGAAACGCAGGCTAAGAGTCGCAATAAGCCCTACACATATCGCAGCAACAGCGCTTGCAAATGGTACATGAACCACAAAAAAGCTGCGATCCACCGCTAGAAAAAGCCAACCGGCTATAAAGTCCGCAAGTACCATACGCAGAAAAGCGCCCGCAGACGCGTAACGCCACATAGTATTATGCACTTTCAATAATAAACGACCAAACATTGAGCACAAAAGCATAATAAGAACTCTTTGCACCAATATTGTCGTATTAAACTTGTCAACAGTAAATGCTACTCGCTGAAGTATAAATGCATATGAGGTTAAAAGCGCAATTATGTCAACTACTATTAGGGTAATAACCCTTTGTTTTCCCTGTATTTTTCTATGTAGGCAGGTGAATATTTTATTCATAAGCCCTCCCTCTAAAGACAACTCGTCGCAATCAGCAACTCTAAGCAAACAAATAAAAGTTTATATTATAATTTTAGCCTAGCAGCGCTATATTGTCAATATTCTGACCTTTTACTAAGTAATACTACTCCTCATCCCTTATACTTCCACCAAGTTTGCTTTCCACTTGTTTAATTATCTTTTTCATATTGGCGGAAATGTCCTCAGATGATAGCGTAGATGTATCCGAACCGAACCACACCCTTACAAGTACGGACTTTTTACCCTCCGGCACCTGTTTGCCGCGGTATTCCTCTATGAATGAAACCTTGTTTACTAGGGGTTTTACCGTGCTTTCAAGCTGCTCCCAGCTGACATTTTCATCTAGGATTATTGAAAAGTCTTGCTCCACCTGAGGATAAACAGGTACAGGCACATAGCTATTGCTTCTTGATGCAAGGGGAACTAAGCTATCCATATTTATTTCAAATACCATGCATGAGGAATGTCTTATGCCAGCAAGCTTTTCTGTTTTAACTGACACAAGCCCCATACAACCTATTACATCTCCATTAAATACTATATTCACCCAAGCATTTTTATCTGCCCAAATGGGTTTTGAAACTTGAGTAAACTCATACTCTTCAGCCATGCATACGCGGGGCAACGCTTCAAGCGCGCCTTTGCATTGCCTTATAAGGTTAGGAATATCTTCTCCCACAAATGCGCCACATAGATTTAGCTGTTGTAATGGCAGACATTCGCTCTTTTCACTAGGATAATATTCACCATGAGAAAACACCTGAGCCATTTCAAATAGCTTAAATTCGGTTCTATAGCGCAGGTTTTCACTTACAGCCTTTATCATGCCAGGAATAAGCGTATTTCTAAGGCAGGCTGTTTCTGGGGATGGCGGGCTTGCAAGTTTAATACAGTCCTCCTCCTCTACGCCCACAGCTTCCATATAATGCTTTTCCATCCAAGGGTAGGTGAATATTTCCTGCATACCGCAGCCCATCGCAAGGTATTCACATACCGCCCTTTCAAGCTGATAGTGTAGGTTGTTTACAGCGCTATTTAGCGTTACTTTAGGAGCTTTATATTCAAAGTTTTCATATCCTATCATGCGGGCGATTTCTTCAAGTATATCATCTGGGAGCGATACATCGCCTGTAGACCTAAAGCTTGGAACATCTACAATTACGCTATCCCCATCCTGCCGAGCTATAAAACCAAGCGGAGTTAGGGAAGAGTTAATCTCTTCAAACGTAAGCTTCCTGCCAAGCCTTGTATTTATCCAGTCTATTGAGCATACAACTTTTTCTTGCTTGGTTTCATGCGTTTTAGCATCTCCAAAGGCTATTAGGCGGCTTTTCGGGAACAGTTTTTTAATTAAATCGTCCGCTACCCCCATAGCGCAGTCAACCCTCTGGGTATCAAGACCTTTCTCATTTCTGAGAGATGAATCCGTATGCACCTTATGCAGGTTTGCGCTGCGCCTTATGCTTATAGGGTTAAATGTGGCTATTTCAAGTAGCATAGAAGTGGTATCAGGCAGTATGGAATCCTCGCCTCCGCCCATAATGCCAGCAAGCGCCATAGCCCTTTCGCTATCGCATATTAGAAGATCGCTGCTTGTAAGGTTTAGCTCCTGCCCATCAAGCAGGGTAAGTTTTTCGCCTGCGTTTGCATCCCTTACTACTATTCCACCTTTTACATGCGTGCTATCAAAGCCATGTGTAGGCTGACCAAGGCAGAGCATTATATAGTTGGTTATATCAACCATAGCATTTATAGGTCTTACTCCACAAAGGTGCAGCTGCTTTCTAAGAGTATAGGGGGACGACACATTTTGAAGCCCATCATATAATAGCCCTGCGTAACGGTAGCAATTGTCGCTTAGTATTTTTACAGGATATTCCTCTACATCGCCCTCCATAGAAAACTCAGGCAATGGTTTTAGTTCAAGACCGTATATAGCGGCTATCTCTCTGGCTATACCGTAATGCCCCCACAAATCGGGACGGTTAGTCATGGATTTATTATCTATTTCAAGCAATATATCATCAAGTTCAAGAACTCTTGCAAGTTCATCACCGGCGCTTGCTTTAAAATCGCTTAAATCCATAATTTCAGCTTCGCTTTTAGATGGGAATAGCGCTTCAAGGCACAGCTCTTCCGAAGCGCATATCATGCCCTCGCTCTTTACGCCCCTTAATTTGCTTGACTTTATCTTTACCTTTTCACCTTCGCCGTGCCAGCGCACAAAGCTTCCGGGAAGCGCAAGCGCAACAAGCATATCTTCTTTTAAGTTGCTGCCTCCGCATACTATATGGCTAACTTCGCTATTTCCTATATCCACCATACATACGCTAAGCTTATCTGCATTGGGGTGTTGTTCAACGGAAACTATACGCCCTACTATTATTTTATCTAAATCATCTTTAGGGTTGCTTACGCTTTCAACTTCAACCGTGCGCATGGTAAGGTCATGAGCTAGCTCGTCCATGCATATATTATCAGGTAAATTTACATATTGTTTTATCCAATTTAATGAAACTATCATACTGCCTCCTATTTGAACTGCTCTAAAAAGCGCAGGTCAGCGCTGTGGAACAGCCTTACATCGTCAACTCCGTAGCGCATCATAACAAGCCTATCAAGCCCTATATTAATATAAAAACCGGAGTATATATTAGGGTCTAGCCCCGCGGCTTTAAGCACATTGGGATGCGGCGTGCCGCCTGGCATAACCTCTATCCAACCAACATTTTTACATACTCTGCAGCCTTCGCCGCCGCACACAAGGCATTTCATATCTATTTCAAAACCGGGCTCAACAAAGGGGAAGAAACCCGCGCGCATACGCACATCAACTGGCATACCGAACACCTTTTCAAGTATGGTTGCCACAAGCAGCCTGCCCGATGAAAAGGCGAAGTCCTTATCCACTATAAGCGCTTCGTACTGAAAGAAAGCCCTCTCATGCCTTGCATCCGTGCTTTCGTTGCGGTAAACCCTTCCGGGATATACAAAACGCGCAGGCGCTCCATGCTCTTTAAGGTAGCGCACACTACCGCCCGTAAGGTGCGGTCTTAGGCACAGCCTTTCATTGCCGACTTTGTTTTCAGTGCCCTTTAGCCAATAGGTGTCCATGCTGTCCCTTGCGGGGTGTTCCTTAGGGAAATTTAAATTGTCAAAGGCGTAAAGTTCGCTTGTAATATCGTCCTCCTGATATATATCAAAGCCTAGGGATAAAAAAGCGTCGTTCAAATCGTAGCTCATACGCTTTATAGGGTGCAGCCCGCCTGTTTTAGGCTTTATACCGGGGAGCGTCATATCAAAGGGCAAATCAAGCTTTGATGAACTTTCTATAAGTTCCTCCTGCTTTTCCTCTATTGCGTTTAATATCTTCTGCTTTATTTCATTTGCAAAGCTACCTGTGCTGCGCCTTTCATCAGGCGCCATAGAAGAGAGCCCTTTTAATATTTGGGTTAAATCCCCTCTCTTGCCTATGTATTTCTGCCTTACTGAAAAAAGACCATCGCTGCTTTCAGCACTGCTGATGTCAATCAGCGCATTTTCAAGCATTTCATTTAACTTATCCAGCATATTTCCTCCAAAAAAATTACCATGCCATAGGCATGGGACGAATTACCGCGGTACCACCCACGTTGCGGACTAGCCGCCACTCTAAGGATATAACGCTCCCACCGCCTTAAACTACATTATCACTTAAGGTGCTCCGGAGTGAACTTCAGCTACGGTATTCTTAGGGGCATTACAGCCACGTACCCCACTCTCTTAAAGCATTCCCGCCGCCTACTCTCTCTTTCATCGCAGCAAGCAGATTATAACAAACCCTAGGTATCTTATCAAGGCTTTAAAATTTTAAGTGTTTTGCTTAATAAATATTAGTTGAACATGATGTATTGTCAGGTGTGAGGTAAGCTGAAATGTGAAAAAACAGGGGTTGCCCCCTGTTGTCACATATCCATTTTTCTATAGTTCAGCCACTGAATTACCAAACGACCGAAGTTTATCTATAAATTTAGGATTTGGATAATTATCTCCATACATGCGTCCTCCTTTCTTTAAAGATTGCGAAAAGGCAGGTACGATCGATGAAGACTCTAACCAGTGACAATGTTAATTTTATCATCTTCTGTTTAACTTATCAACAATAATAGTCGTGTTTAAAAAAGCGCGTAGAAAATTCAAGCATTTGTGACACAAAACTCGCCATGAAAATTCCCGCAAAAAATTTGACTTACAACAAAAAACATGGTATAGTTTAAAATTGCATCGGTGTCTATTTTTTGCATCGATTACCTTGTCTTGGAAAAAAGAGTTTTTTGTTTCCGCGGCGGCCTAAGTTTGAAGGAGGGACAGCTTTAGTGCACGAAATCCAAATGGGAAAACTACGCAAGCGCATTAGTTTTTCTCACATTGACGAAGTACTTGACATGCCTAATCTAATTGAGATACAGAAAAATTCGTATCGAAAATTCTTGGAACAAGATTTCCGGGAAGTGCTAGCAGACATTTCACCAATAACCGACTATAGCGATAACCTCGTACTGGAATTTGTTGATTATAAACTTGATGACAACCCTAAAAACAGTGTAGAGCGCTGTAAAGAAAGGGATTTAACATACTCAGCCCCACTTAGGGTATTCGTGCGCCTTAAGATAAAGGACACCGGGGAGATAAAAGAAACCGAGGTATATATGGGGGATTTCCCTCTTATGACCGATACGGGAACCTTCATTATAAACGGCGCGGAGCGTGTAGTTGTAAGCCAGCTTGTACGCTCTCCCGGCACATATTTTAATATGCAGCTTGACAAGGCAGGCAAGGAGCTTTACTCCGCCCAGATAATCCCCAACAGGGGCGCATGGCTGGAGTATGAAACCGACTCTAACGACTGCCTTTGGGTTCGCATAGATAGGGCGAGGAAGCTGCCCATAACAATTATTTTACGCGCGCTTGGCTATGGCACAGATAGAGAACTTATAGACCTACTTGGAGAAGATGAGCGCCTTTACGCAACTATAGAAAAAGGCGATACAAATATAAAGACAACTACAGACGCGCTACTTGAAATATACCGTAGGCTAAAGCCCGGCGAGCCGCCAACAGAGGAAGGCTCAAGGCAACTATTGCATAACCTTTTCTTTGACCCAAAACGTTATGACCTTATGCGCGTTGGCAGGTATAAATACAACTTAAAGCTCGGCGTTGCCGACCGTATAGAGGGGCAGGAGCTTGCCCAAGATATTTTTGACCCTGAAACAGGCGAAATCTTGCACGAAAAGGGCAGCGTACTAAATAAAGAAGAAGCGCTAAATGTACAGAATGCCGCTGTAAATGTAGTATACCTAAAATGCGGAGAGCATATACACAAGGTAATAGGCAACGGCTTTGTAGACGCTAAAAACTTCCTACCCTTTGACCCTAAGGAATGCGGCATACTCGAAATGGTACATTACCCCACACTAAAACAGATAATAGACCATGTGCCAGCTGAGGATTTAAAGCGCGCTGTAAAAGAAAACGCATCGCTGCTAGTACCTAAACATATTTTAATAGATGATATAGTAGCTTCAATAAGCTATCTGCTGGGTCTCCCCCATGGCGTAGGCAGGATAGACGATATAGACCACCTTGGCAACAGGCGCCTTCGCAGCGTAGGCGAACTGCTTCAAAACCAAGTGCGCATCGGCATGTCCCGCCTTGAGCGCGTTGTGCGTGAGCGCATGGCAGTACAAGACCCTAACGAAGTACGCCCGGGGGATTTAATTAACACCCGCCCCGTAACAGCTGCCATTAAAGAATTTTTCGGCTCATCTCAGCTATCCCAGTTCCTAGACCAGCCTAATCCACTTGCGGAGCTTACGCATAAGAGGCGCCTATCCGCGCTTGGGCCCGGCGGTCTTAACCGTGAGCGCGCCGGCATGGAAGTTAGGGACGTTCACTACAGCCATTATGGGCGTATATGCCCCATAGAAACGCCTGAAGGTCCCAACATCGGCCTTATAGGCTCGCTTGCCACTTACGCCCGTATAAACGAGTACGGTTTCCTAGAATCCCCCTACCGCAAGGTAGACCCTGTAACGCATAGAGTTACGGATGAAATCGTCCATATGACTGCCGATGTAGAGGATAATTATAACATAGCCCAAGCTACAGAGCCCTTAAACGAAGATGGCAGCTTTAAGAACACGCTAGTTTCCGTGCGCTCAAGAGATAATGTTATGATGGTACGCGCTGAGAACGTCCACTTTATGGACGTATCTCCAAAGCAGCTAGTATCCGTCGCCACCTCTATGATACCCTTCCTTGAGAATGACGACGCTAACCGCGCTTTAATGGGCTCTAACATGCAACGCCAGGCAGTTCCGCTCCTTCGCCCTGAAGCGCCTCTTATTGGCACGGGCATGGAATACAAAGCCGCTCAGGACTCCGGCGTTGTAATTTTAAGCAAGCATAAGGGCACAGTGGAGCATGTTTCCGCAGATGAAATAACAGTAAAGGATGAACTCGGCGAACTTCACCCCTACAAGCTTTCAAAGTTTGTAAGGTCCAACCAGTCCACCTGCATTAACCAGCGCCCCTGCGTTGAGGAAGGGCAGGAAGTTGAAGTAGGAGACCTATTGGCAGACGGTCCCAGCACTGACAAGGGTGAAATAAGCCTTGGCCAAAATGTGCTGATAGGCTTTATGACATGGGAAGGCTACAACTATGAGGACGCTATTCTGGTATCCCAAAGGCTTGTAAAAGAAGATGTCTACACCTCAATACATATAGAAGAATATGAATCCGAAGCGCGTGAAACAAAGCTTGGCGCTGAGGAAATCACCCGAGATATACCTAACGTAGGCCCTGATGCGCTTAAAGACCTTGATGAAAGAGGAATAGTTCGCATAGGCGCAGAAGTGCGTGCAGGCGATATATTAGTAGGCAAGGTAACCCCCAAGGGCGAAACTGAGCCTTCCGCAGAGCAGAGGTTGCTGCGCGCTATATTCGGCGAAAAGGCCCGTGAAGTGCGCGATACTTCGCTAAAAGTACCCCACGGCGAGGGCGGTATAGTAGTTGATGTTAAGCTCTTTTCAAGAGAAAATAGAGATGAGCTATCCCCCGGCGTAAATGAAATGGTACGCATTTACATAGCCCAAAAGCGCAAGCTTTCAATAGGCGATAAGATGGCAGGTAGGCACGGCAACAAAGGCGTAATATCCCGCGTACTGCCGGAAGAAGATATGCCCTTCCTGCCCGATGGAACGCCGCTTGACATAGTGCTCAACCCCCTTGGAGTACCCTCCCGTATGAACCTAGGACAGGTGCTTGAGGTTCACCTTGGCATGGCGGCTAAGGTGCTTGGCTGGCATATAGCTACCCCCGTATTTGACGGCGCAAGCGAAAAGGACATAGAAGAGAGCCTTAAAAAAGCCAGCGTTGAGCTTAAAAAACAGGGTCTGCTCCCAGAAGGCGCAAGCGACTTTGAAACCAGCGGAAAAACCATACTCTATGACGGCAGAACCGGCGAAGCCTTTGAAAACCCCGTAACTGTCGGCTATATGTACTTCCTTAAGCTGCACCACTTAGTAGATGATAAGATGCACGCCCGCTCAACAGGTCCCTACTCCCTTGTAACGCAGCAACCGCTTGGCGGAAAGGCGCAGTTTGGCGGACAGCGTTTTGGAGAGATGGAAGTATGGGCGCTTGAAGCCTATGGCGCTGCCAATACCTTGCAGGAAATATTAACAGTAAAATCAGACGATGTTTTAGGCAGAGTAAAGGCGTACGAAGCCATAATAAAGGGCGATTCCATACCCACACCGGGGATACCCGAAAGCTTCAAGGTGCTTGTAAAGGAATTGCAGGCAATAGGTCTTGATATTAAGGTATGGGATGATGAACATAATGAGCTGGTGCTCCGCGAGCTTGAGGACGAATATGCCCAAGCCGAACCTGAAGCTGAAGAAGAAGTTGAGGAAGCCATCATACCCCTGCTTGAAGATATCGGCTCTGTTGACCTTAGCGATATTTCAATGCCCGGCGAAGAAGGCTATGACCCTAGTGATGACAGCGATGCAGATGACCTGTTAGATGATGATGACCTTAACCTTGACGAGGATATCTTAAGCCTTGAAGACCTCGGCTTTGGTGATGATGACGATGACGACGATGAAGACGACAGCCTATAAGCGAGAGGAAGTATTAGATGTTTGAACTTAGCAACCTTAATTCCATACAAATCGGCATGGCTTCCCCGGAGCAAATACGCGAGTGGTCCTTCGGGGAGGTTACAAAGCCTGAAACTATAAACTACCGTACGCTAAAACCCGAGCGCAACGGTCTATTTTGCGAGCGCATATTCGGTCCCGTTAAGGACTGGGAATGCTCCTGCGGCAAATACAAGCGGGTAAGGTACAGGGGCAAGGAAAAAATATGCGATAAGTGCGGCGTACAGGTTACGCGCGCTAAGGTGCGCCGCGAGCGCATGGGGCATATAGAGCTTGCAGCTCCTGTCAGCCATATATGGTATTTCAAGGGTATACCAAGCCGCCTTGGAATGCTGCTTGATATATCCCCTCGCAACCTTGAAAAGGTTCTGTACTTTGCGTCATACATAGTTATAGATCCCGGCAACACCGATAACACACACCTTGAAAAAAACGCGCTAATTTCAGATACCGCATACAGGCAGATAATGGCACTGCCCGAGGAAGTGCGCGGCAGCTTTAGAGCCGGCATGGGCGCTGAAGCTATAAAGGTACTGCTTAAAGAAGTAGACCTTGAAGCTATAAGCTCAGACCTTAAGGCAGAAATCGCCATGCTTGTTGAAAAAGAGCGCAATAAAAGCACCGTTAGCCAAAGGCGCTCAAGGGCGATAAAGAGGCTTGAAGTAGTTGAGGCCTTCCGCCTAAGCGGTAACAAGCCCGAGTGGATGATTATGGACTGTCTGCCCGTAATCCCGCCGGACCTGCGCCCCATGGTACAGCTTGATGGCGGCAGGTTCGCAACCAGCGACCTTAATGACCTATACCGCCGTGTAATAAACCGCAACAACCGCTTAAAGAGAATGCTTGAGATGGGCACTCCGGATATCATCATACGCAACGAAAAACGTATGCTGCAAGAAGCGGTTGACGCGCTTATAGATAACGGCAGGCGCGGCAGAGCCGTAACAGGCCCTGGTAATAGACCCCTTAAGAGCCTATCCGACCTACTTCGCGGTAAGCAGGGGCGTTTCCGCCAGAACCTGCTCGGAAAACGCGTAGACTATTCCGGTCGCTCCGTTATAGTTGTAGGTCCTGAGCTTGAGCTACACCAATGCGGCTTGCCTAAGGAAATGGCGCTTGAATTATTTAAGCCTTTTGTAGTGGAAAAACTCGTTTCAGACGGCATATGTAACAATGTAAAAAGCGCAAAGCGAGCAATTGAGCGTGTATCCCCCGAGGTTTGGGACGTGCTTGAAGCGGTTATAGAAGACCACCCCGTTCTTTTAAACCGCGCCCCAACCCTACACCGCCTTGGTATACAGGCATTTGAGCCTGTACTTATAGAAGGTAAGGCTATAATGCTTCACCCCCTCGCCTGTACAGCCTACAACGCCGACTTTGACGGCGACCAGATGGCGGTGCATGTGCCGCTTTCAACCGAAGCACAGGCTGAAGCGCGCTTCCTTATGCTCTGCGCTAACAACATAATGAAACCGCAGGACGGTAAGCCCGTTATTTCCCCCACACAGGATATGGTTATAGGCTGCCACTATTTAACCATGCAGTTTAACGATGATGAGAAAAAGTTCAAGCTTGAAAACGCGGACAAATACTCTAGCGATGAAGAGCTTGAAAGGGCGTATCTAAACACCCTTCCCACATTCAGCTCCATGGCGGAAGCTGAGATGGCTTACCATGAAAAACTTATAAAGCTTCAAGACCCAATAAGGGTGCGTATAGAGCGCAGCTTTGAAGGCAACACAGAAAAACGCCTCATAAAAACCACGCTTGGTCTGCTTATCTTTAACGAAGTCATACCGCAGAACCTTGGACTTAAGCCCAGAAACAGCATGGACGATATGTTTGAGCTTGAAATGGACCACGAGGTCGTCAAAAAAGACTTGGGCAAGATAGTAGACCGCTGTTTCCATGTACATGGCGCAGCTATAAGCGCTAAGGTGCTTGATAATATTAAGCGCCTAGGCTTTGCCTACTCAACACGCGGCGCTATAACCGTTTCCATAGGCGATATAATCGTTCCGCCTGAAAAACAGGAGCTGCTTGCAGAAGCAGACGATGAAATTTCTAAAATACAGGCTAATTTCCGCCTTGGGCTTATGACAGATGATGAGCGCTATTTGTCTTCAATAGAGGTATGGAACGAAACCACAAATAAACTTCGTGACAAGGTTATGAGGGTACTCAAGAAGGACAACCCCATATACATGATGACAAATTCCGGCGCCCGCGGCTCAATAGGGCAGGTAAGCCAGCTTGCAGGTATGCGCGGGCTTATGGCATCTCCCTCCGGCAAGGCGCTGGAACTACCCATTCGCGCAAACTTTAGGGAAGGTCTAACCGTTCTTGAGTTCTTCATGTCCTCACACGGCAGCCGCAAATCCCTTGCAGATACGGCGCTTAGAACGGCAGACTCGGGCTACCTTACAAGAAGGCTTGTAGACGTTGCGCAGGAAGTTATAGTTCGCGAAAATGACTGTTTTGAATCCCTTGGCGAAACCATACGCGGCATAACAGTAAGTGACCTTGGCAATATAGAAAAGCTTCAGGATAGAATAGTCGGCAGGGTTTCCGCTCAGGATGTATTCCACCCGATAACCGGTGAATTAATCTGCCATATAAACCAAACCATAGACCAAAACCTCGCGGCAACTATAGCAAATGCGGGCGTGGAACAGATGCAGGTGCGCAGCGTGCTAACCTGCCGCTGCAGGGACGGCGTATGCGCCAAATGTTACGGCACCAACCTTGCTCACGGCGGGGAGGTTGAGATAGGCGAAGCCATAGGCATTATAGCCGCTCAATCAATAGGTGAACCGGGTACACAGCTTACCATGCGCACCTTCCACACAGGCGGCGTCGCCTCATCTGAAGATATTACACAGGGTCTACCCCGTGTTGAAGAGCTATTTGAAGCCCGCAAACCAAAGCGTGAAGCCGTGCTAGCTGAAATAGGCGGTAAAGTATCCTTCCAGGAAACAAAGCGCCGCAGGGAGCTTGTAATTACTTCAACCAATGGCTCAGGCGAAAAGAAAACCTATCCCATACACTACGGCTCAAGGCTTAAGGTTGCGGAAGGCGATATGGTAAGCGCCGGGGACGAACTTATCGAAGGCTCTATAAACCCGCACCAGCTGCTGCGCATACTTGGCATAAAGGCAGTGCAGGAATATCTGCTTAGCGAAGTACTAAGCGTATACCACTCCCAGGGCGTTGGCATAGCGGATAAGCATATAGAGGTAATTATAAGGCAAATGCTAAGAAAGGTTCGCATAGAGGAGAGCGGGGATACCAACCTGCTGCCGGGCAGCCTTGTAGACCTATTTACTTTCGAGGAAGAAAACAAGAGGATTCTTATGGAAGGCGGTCAGCCCGCAGTAGCAAAGCGCATACTGCTTGGCATAACCAAGGCATCGCTTGCGACAGACAGCTTCCTTTCAGCCGCCTCGTTCCAGGAAACAACCCGCGTACTTACCGATGCCGCAATTAAGGGCAAAATCGATCCGCTGCTTGGGTTAAAAGAAAACGTAATTATAGGCAAGCTCATACCCGCAGGCACAGGTCTCAAGCGCTACCGCGATATAGAGCTTCACGAGGCGTATTAATAGCTTACACACTCTAAAACAATAATCTCCCTCTTTATAAAAAGCAAGGGAGATTTTTTATGTGAAACTTATTTTATATGCATGTTCATTTACATAAAATAAAAACCCTACCATTTATTACACATAAAACAGCCGTTTTTAGGACAAATATTTGCAATTATATGCGCTTAGGCATATAATAACTTGAGACTTTTCAGCACCATTGCTGTAAATTTAAGGAGGACAATGAATGGGCGCACGCTCTTTTATGGATAAGGTAAAAAACGGCTTAAACCTAGGGGCTGTTCACCGTTGGCTTTTTGGCGAAAACGCACAGGAACAGGATTGGGATTCCGACGCCTATTATGCCGATACACAGGATGAACAAGGCGCCTATAATTATAGTGAATATGGCTACGCCGAGCAGCAATACGCTCCACCGCAATATGCCCATCAGCAGCAGCAATATTCGCCACAACAGCAGTATGCGCCTCAGCAGCAAGTACCACAGCAACAGGTGCATTACCAGCAAGGCTATGCACAGCCTAATCAATACGCACAAGCAAGCCATGCAGCGGCTTTTGGTACTGGTATGGAAAGCGATTTTACTCCCCCTAGCTTCCAAAGCCAATTCGCCCCAAAGGGCTATACCCCTGAATTAAAGCCCCAGCGCAACCGCAGGGCAGACCAACATAAGGTTGAACCGCAAGAAAATGTAGTGCAGTTCCCTCAGGAAAATGCAGTTTCCCGCATGGATGCATATGTTATAAATGTAAGCAATGTAGAGGCGTGCAGGCAAGCTATGATATGCCTTCGCAAGGGCCAGTGCACGCTTATAGTTATGGACCAGGTAAGCGATAGGTCTGAAGCGCGCAGGTATGTAGATATGCTAACAGGCGCATGTTACGCGCTTGGCGGCAGCATGACAAGGCTTTCATCTAAGATAGGCTTCTACCTTATGGCGCCATCTGGCATGACTGTCTATACCGATGCTGTAACTTCAAACGCCAACAACCCAAGGCAAATGCCACATAGCATGAATCAGCCACCCTCTTTTACTCAAAACCGTATGCCGGAGGTACCGCCAGCAAACTTTAGTACAAGCGCTGCATATTCCGGTAGCTCTCAGTATCAGGACACAAACCAAAGCCAATACGCCCCGCCAACATTTAACACAGGGCAGCAGGCTTATTACGGCTATGAAGATAGCCGCATGGCACAATAGAGGCAGGAAAGGAGCATAATATGGCAATCACCATCACTATGATAGAAGAAAAGGAATTTAAAACCAAGGTTCGCGGATACGACCCTGTTGAGGTTGATGAATTCCTCGATGAAATCGTCGATGAGATGATAATCATGCAGGATACCATCCAATCCCTAAGGAACAAAATTGTTCAGCAGGAAAGCAGCAGCTTTGCACCGCCCGTTCCACTTCAAGCGGCGCCGCCTGCCGTTCCCCTTGCCCCAACCCCGCACGCAGCGCCAAGTTTTCCGAGCGATTTGGAAACCGCAAAAAAACTCCTTGAGGAAACTCAGCTAAGCTGCGATGAAACAATCGCCGAGGCAAAAAAACGCGCACAGGAGATAATACAGGAAGCAAAGGACAGGGTGCCCGACCCTGAACTTACTGACCTTGAAGCCGAAAGAGAGAGGGTAAGGCAGGAAATAGAAGTCCTAAAGGAAGAGCTTGAGGATTTCCGCAACCGCTTTAAAGACATGCTTAAATCGCAGAAAGACTTACTGGAAGGGGAGCTTTAATATGCGCTTTGGCTCACTAGAAGCGGGCGGCACTAAAATGGTAATGGGCATATTGGACGAGAATATGCAGATTCTCCGCTCCACCGCCTGTCCAACCCGCACACCTGACGAAACCATGCCAGATATACTCGATTTTTTTGAAGGCGAAAAACTTGATGCCGTAGGCATAGCCACTTTCGGGCCTGTAAACCTTAATGAAAAATCCCCCGAATACGGTAATATTACTAGCACACCAAAGCTTGCATGGAGAAATTTCCCCCTGTATCGCACTATGGTAGATACGCTTAAAGTACCCTGCCTTGTAGATACCGATGTAAATGCCGCAGCGCTTGCTGAAGCTACATACGGCGCAGCTCGTGACCTTAATAACTGCCTATATATTACAGTAGGTACGGGCATAGGCGGGGGACTTTTGTGCGAGGGCAAGCTTGTGCACGGTATGCTCCACCCTGAGTGGGGACATATACCCCTATCCCGCCATGAGGATGATCCTCTAACCCGCGGCATATGCCCTTATCACACGCTATGCCTTGAGGGGCTGGCATCAGGCCCCAGCATACAGAACCGCTGGGGAGTGCCCGCAAACGAGCTGCCTGAAGACCATAAAGCCTGGGATCTTGAAGCATTCTACTTAGCGCAGCTATGCGTAACTGCGCTCATGACGGTTTCCACCGAAAGAATAATACTTGGCGGCGGCGTAATGAACCAGAAAATACTATTCCCTAAGATACGCGAAAAGCTAAATGAAATGCTCGGGGGCTATCTGCAGCACCCGCGGGTAGAAAACCTTGATGAGCTTGTATGCCCGCCCGCACTCACGCCGGACAGCGGCCTTATTGGCGGGGCGCTGCTTGCAAAAAGAGCGTACGAAAACACTTAGCTAAAGAAAATATATCCACCGGAGGTAATATAATTGTTGCTTTTACCAATACTGCTGCCGTGTGCATTTTGCTTGTGCGCGGCTTTTATAAATAACAAAAAATTAATCTTGCGCCTGCTTGTAGCTACACTAATTGGCGTGTTTGCTTGCGCTGTATTTTTAAGCTTATCTCCCGCAGACGAAATAAATATTTTAAGCGCGGGGGTTCTTTCTTTTGCGCTTAAAAACGACAGCATATCAAATGTATTTGCGTTTCTATTTAGCGGCATATTCTTGCTTGCAGGCATATATTCGCTATGGTATTTTAAAGACGAAAGCGATATTAAATCTTTATATATATCCTTTATACTAAGCCTTGGCTCTCTAATGGGGCTAAGCTTTGCAAATACTATTGCTAGTATGTTCCTTTTCTTTGTTGCGGCAGCGCTTTCATCCGCCCCTATGGTTGCCTTTGATAAAACTGAAAAAGCTATAAATACAGGCAAAGAATATGTAAAACATTCTTCCGTTGGGGCTTTACTTGCGCTTATAGGGCTGCTGCTTGTATTACCTAGGCTTAGCAGCGCTTACTTTGCAGAAGGCGGCATGTTTGACCCATCTCAAAGTTCAAGTAATATATTTTTTTTAATTTTCTTGCTGATTTCATGCTTGGGCTTTTCATCAAAGGCGGGGCTTTTCCCACAGTACAGTTGGCTCCCTGCCGCACATCCTGTAGCCCCCTCCCCCGCAAGCGCTGTACTTTCAGGGTTAATTACTAAGGCGGGTATATTAACGCTTATACGCCTTATATATTTTTGCGTAGGTACAGAGATTTTTTCAGGCAGCTTTGTGCAGTATACACTACTAACCCTTTCTCTTATTACTATACTTCTTGGCTCCACACTAGCGCTTAAAGAAAAAGAGCTTAAAAGAAGGCTGGCGTATTCATCTGTATCTCAATTATCCTACATATTATGCGGAATATTCTTAGCAAATGAAGCTTCTCTACACGGAGCTATGCTGCATGTAATTGCACACGCTATAATAAAAAGCGGGCTTTTCCTATGCGCGGGTGCAATACTCAATGAAACAGGCATAAAGGATGTTGACGAACTAAAAGGCTCGGGACATAAAATGCCGTTTACATTCGTATGTTTTTCGCTGCTTTCATTCGCTCTTATAGGCATACCGCCATTTATAGGCTTCTACAGCAAATGGTATTTAGCAGTTTCAGTAGACGGAGTGCTGGGTTTTATAGTGCCGATAGTGCTAATAATATCCGCACTGCTTACAGCTTCATACCTGCTACCCATATGTATAGGCGCATTCTTTAATAAGGGCGATAATATTGCACTAAAAAGCGATAAAATTTCGCCTGTTATGGCTTTACCCATGGCGCTGCTTACACTACTTAGTGCATTTATAGGCTTTGTAATATAGGAGGGAATATGCTTAACATATTAATTTTAACCTTAATATTTCTTCCCGCAGTTTCTGCAGTTTTTTGCTACTTTTATGGCAGCAAAGATGAAAACAAGGTATTTCCGATAGTAATAGCGGTAAGCTTTATATGCCTTATAATATCGGTAGTGCTTTATATCTATCCACATGTTATAGAATTAAAGCTCCCTATAATGCGGGATTTCCCTATAAGCTTTAAGGCAGATTCTTTCCGCAGCCTTTATGCCCTAGCCTGCTCATTCCTATGGGCTATAAGCTCTTTATATTCCCCGCCTTATTTTAACAACATACATAAAAAGCCGCGTTACGGCATGTTTTCGCTGCTAAGTTTAAGCACCGCGCTTGGGGTATTTCTTTCGGCTGATTTATATACAAGCTTTCTATTCTTTGAAATACTAAGCTTTGTAAGCTATCCCCTAGTATCGCATGAGGAAACGGAAGACGCGCTCATAGCCGGCAGGAGCTATATTGCAACCGCAGTGCTTGGCGGTATGCTTGTGCTGCTTGGCATGATGTACCTATACCCCAAAATGGGCAGCTTTTCATACGATGTAATTTTTGAAAAGGCTCAGCTTATAGACAATAAAAACACCCTAATACTACCCGCAACGCTTATACTGCTTGGCTTTGGCGCAAAGGCGGGCATGTTTCCGGTGCATGGTTGGCTTCCGCTTGCGCACCCCGTAGCCCCTGCCCCTGCAAGCGCAGTGCTTTCAGGTATGCTTACAAAGGTAGGAGTATTCGGCATACTGCATATAAGTTTCAGCCTGTTGAGTGGCTTTGTAACTTGGGGAAATATTCTGCTTGTATTTGGGCTTATAACTATGGTGCTTGGCGCGCTGCTTGCGCTTTTCTCCACCAATTTAAAGCGCACACTCGCCTGCTCATCTATGAGCCAGATAGGCTTTATACTTGTTGGAATATCTATGCAAATTCTGCTAAACAGCCACTCAGCAATAGCTATGGAAGGCACTATAATGCATATGCTAAACCACAGCCTTGTAAAGCTATGTCTATTCCTATGCGCGGGCTATGTATATATGTTAAACGGCTCGCTTAGCTTAAACGATATTAAAGGCTCAGGTAGAAGTTATCCGCTGCTTAATATATGCTTTTTAATTGGAGCGCTTTCAATAAGCGGCGTTCCGTTTTTCTCTGGCTATCCATCTAAAACCCTTCTGCATGAAGGCATGGTGGAATATATTATGCTTTTTGAGCCTGCAAGCCTAGCCCACACTCTCTACACAGTTGCGGAGTGGATATTTGTAATATCAGGCGGAATAACATTCGCTTATATGATAAAGCTGTATTTCTGCATATTTATAGCTAAGCCTGAAAAGGCGCAAAACAAACAAAGTATGCCATCACTTATTAAAATTACACTTGCTATATCTGCAATGGTGCTTATTCCCCTTGGGCTTTTCCCAAACGACATTATGGAAAAAATAGCCATAGCCGCAATACCCACTTTTGTTAAGGATGTAGAAATACATGCGGTTGAATATTTTTCTAAGGTAAATATTATGGGCACAGTGAAATCGCTTATTATTGGCGCTATAATATACATAACATTTGTAAATACCATACTTATTAAGCGCAAGGATGGCAAAATATACTATGCAGACAGAACGCCCGAATTTCTTGAGTTAGATAACATAATTAAACCCATATGGGATAAGATAAAAGATGCAGGTTTCTTGCTTGCCAAAAAGCTTAACTTAATAGCGGAAAAGCTTTAATAATCAAGCTCCTCGCCTGATATGCTCTTCCATAGCTTGCGTATAACATTCTGGTTTGTTACGCCGTAATTTGGGGATACGCGCTTTGTTTCTTCCATATCCCTTAGGAAATGTACGCATAGATGACCATCAAAACCGTTATCAGGTATAGAGCCTGAAAGATGCGGTCTATTGTGCATAGCTGCAATCGTCCAAGTGCCATTTGGCAGTTTTACATATACGCCGTTAGCGTTCCAGCTTGGTGGACCGAATGCGCGATTCATAAGCTGCGTATCGGAAAGCGTAAGTGGCTCAGAATCCGCATGTTCTCCAAGTGAATAAGTCCTTAACTTAAAGCTTATACCGCTGCCAGGATGGTATATGGTTAGCATCTGCCTTGTGCCAAGAGAGGGCTTTATATCCTTATACCAGTGCAGAAGTTTTATACTGCTTGTTGATGGTTTTTCGCCCCTGCCTGCGCTCTCTGAAAGCCCGCTATACGAGGCATCGTAAGCCCTTGCATTTTCCGAATATAATAGCCTTTGCATCGCGGGGTCTGCAGAGCCTGTTGCATTTAATCCGTTTATTATCTGGAAACTTGTAACAGCTTGGTGGGTTTTAATATCGAAAGAATCGCTTGTGTTTACATTATAGCCAAGCTCTTTTAGCCTTCTGTTCATTGCGCCTATGGCTTCGCTTTTTTGGTCAAGCTTGAGCGTAGTATAGCTAATGGGTACTTCCCCTGCCTTTTGTGCTGTTGCGCTGTATAGCGCGGACTTTGTATTAGCGCCCGCTATACCATCAGTTACAAGCCCGTTTATTCTTTGAAATTCCATTACAGCGCTTTTTGTTCCATCATCATATATTCCGCTTGCCACTAAACTGTAGCCAAGTTCAAGCAGCCTTGCCTGTAGTATGCTTACATCATCGCCCTTATCCCCGGGGCGGGAAACTGTGCTTATATCAAGCGTGTCCGGGTTTTGTATAGAGCTTGTAGGCTGCTCTGTTGCTATATCCTGCTTATTAATTTCGGGCGCTATTGTGGATGTGTTTATATTACTTTTACTTGTATTAAAGTTTAAAAACTCTGTCATTACATAGCCTATAATGCCGTTGTAATTTACCCTGCACCAAGTATTTTCTTTAGATAATACGCTTAATAGCGTACCGTTTGGTATTGTGGATATTTTACCCCGCTTCTTAGGCGCCGGTCTTAAATTAAGGCTGCCTCTATTAGGCGTATCAACCTTTGCTATGCTTACAGCGGTTTGAGTGCTTACATTGTTTTCCGTCTGTTGAGCAGGAGTATTAACGGTTTCTACAGGCTTTTCTGTAGGTATAATTGCCGTTTCGCTTGCTTCAGGCGCGGCTGTTACAATAGATGCCCTTGGCGCATCATGCGCGAAAAGGCTGTCAAAGCTTTCCTGCCCTGCAATGCCGTCCTGTTTTAGCCCCGCCTGCTTTTGAAATTCCTTAAGCGCATTATGAGTTTTCCTTCCGAACACCGCATCGGCTCTGCCTGCGTCATAACCAAGTTCATTTAACCTCTGCTGGAGCAACCTTACATTGTTAGATTCATCTCCCTTACGGTATTTTCCAAGACCCACATATGGGGCGGAGCTATATGTACTGTATGTACACTCCGTGTTCGGCGCTGTATTTTGTGAATTGTTAATATTTGCTGATGTATTGGTAGAAACCGGCTTACTTATTACACTGCCCGCTGATAAAAATCTAGTGTCAAACTGGGGAGCTAGTGAATAAAGCATGGACAAAGTCTGATTGCCCGCAAGCCCGTCTGCTTTAAGCCTATTTGCCATCTGAAAAGATATTACAGCCTGCTCTGTCTGTGGTCCGTATTTTCCGTCAACTGATATAGGGAAGTTAAGGAAATAAAGGGCAGACTGCATATTCTTTATATCCAAGCCCTCATTTCCGGGCCTTAATGTTGAATAACGAAAGGCATAAACTTCGGGCATTAATATTATAAAGCATAGCGTTATTATCAAAAGAGCCTTTAGGGGCTTATTATTAAACATAAAATCCTCCTTCTTCCATGTGGGAGGATTGTATCATATTATATCCTTTTTGTAAAGCTTTTGTTAATTTGTTGTAATGTTTAATCTTTCAGCAAGAGCTATAAACTGCTCTGTGCTAAGCTCCTCAGCCCTTGCATTTGGCTTAATAGCAAGGGAAATAAGTATTTCGGGCAACAGTTTTTTATCCGCAATGCTGCCTAAATTATTAACAAGCGTTTTCCTTCTCATGGAAAATGCTATATTAAAAAATCGCATTATTTTGTTAAGCTCGCTATAAGGCACTAGAGGTCTACTTCGCATATCAAAATGTAAAAATACGCTATCAACATTCGGCGGGGGTGTAAATTTTCCCCTTGTTACGTCTATTTTTTGTACGCTTTCGCTCCTTATAGAAGCAATCAGGGATATAGGTCCCCTTTGCTTACTGCCTTCCTGCGCACACAGCCTTTCACCCGCTTCTTTTTGCACCATTACGCTTATAGATTTTATGGGCATAGGCAGCAAAAAAAGCCTTTCCATTATTTCGCTTGTTAAATAATAAGGAAGATTTGCTACAACTTGAAACGGGCTTTCATCTTTAAGAAGCTCATACAGGTTAAGTTTTAACACATCTTCATGCAAAATATGAACATTATCGTATTGTTCAAGCGCTATATTAAGGTAGGGGAACATATCATCATCTGTTTCAACAACTATAAGCTTTTTGCATTTTGGAGCTAAGAGCCTGCTTAAATCCCCCATGCCTCCGCCTATTTCAAGCACTGTAGCGTTTGAATCAACTTGGGATATACCCACTATGCTATTTAGCGTTGGCTCATGCTTTAGAAAATGCTGACCGAGCTCTTTTTTCGCCTTAAGCTTTTTCAAAGCGCGCTTAAATCCGCTATTATTTTTGCGGGGTCTTGGCTATTAAAAAGCGCAGTACCCATGACAAGGCGATTTGCGCCATGCTGCACTGCGAGTTTTGCGTTTTCCGCATTTATACCGCCATCAACTGATAGCGTGCCGTTGTAGCCCATATCGCGAAGCTCACTGAGTTTCAAAAGGCAGTCAGGCATCATCTTCTGCCCGCCAAAACCGGGCTCTACGCTCATTATAAGTATAAGCTCTACATATTCTATATACTTTTCTATTTCGCTTACATTAGTACCGGGCTTTATGGATATACCCGCTTTTGCGCCTAATGAATGAATTTCCTTAAAAATGCTGGGGATATCCTCCTCTATCTCAGCGTGTATTGTTAGTTCGTCCGCGCCAGATGTAATAAACGCATTTACATATTTAGCGGGATTATCCATCATAAGGTGTACATCCAATATACAGCTAGGAAAGCCTTTCCTTATTGCCTTAACCATAGCGGGTCCATAGCTTAAATTAGGCACCAGATGCGCGTCCATAATATCTATATGGATTATTTTAGCGCCCGCTGAAACCATTTTCTGTATATCTCTTCCAATATTTAGCGGATCCGCCGCCAACATAGACGGTGCTATATTAACCATATTCCCTCCCATTTGTTAGTTATATCTATTCTGCCACATATGGCGCACTTCCGCTAGTAACAAACGATAGCGCTCCACTCTATCTAAATTAAGCTCATCTCTTTCCAGCGCCATAGATACAGCGCATTCAGGCTCAGTATCGTGGTAGCAGGGCGAAAACTTGCATTGCCCTAAATACTTATTGAACTCGGGGTACAGAAGCGCTAGCTCATGCGGCTCCATACCTTCAGGCACATCCAGCAGACTAAAGCCCGGGGTATCAAATAGCATAACTTCGTCCCTTATAAAAAGCTGTGTATGCCTTGTAGTCTGCCTGCCGCGCATTGTCTTTCGGCTTAGCTCCCCTGTTTCAAGCTCTATTCCAAGAAGCTTTGACAGCAGTGTGCTTTTACCCACGCCCGACTGCCCTGCAAAGCAGCTGACATAGTTTTTAAGCTCTTTTTTAAGCTCCTCTATTCCCTCTCCCGTAGTTGCCGATACGCATATTATAGGTATACCTGTTTTAGAGTACATGCTTTTAGCGCTTTCAAGCGCGCCCCTGCCAATATCCACCTTATTTATTATAAGCACGGGGGAGATATCCTG